>Ga0163217_1077421_pt1 | contig 16048 bp, 11 predicted proteins | sample SynspAceP_FD_185933 | JGI IMG/M metagenome (GOLD analysis project Ga0163217, IMG submission 185933) | Saline lake microbial communities from Ace Lake in Antarctica - Synechococcus sp. Ace-P (PacBio error correction) | ecosystem: Environmental > Aquatic > Non-marine Saline and Alkaline > Saline ... | reverse complement strand
ATTATCACGGTTTAACGCACCTGACTTTCTGGGTCTCGATCAGATCGCAGCCCGTCCATGAGGATTCTCGTACTCGTGTTCGATTGGTGATGGAGCCTACATAATGAAGTTTTCTGCCTGGGGTGATCCTTTACCCGGTTGAATTTTTGGATTTTAATACTTGGGTTTGCATTGGTTTGTTTGCCCGCAAAATTAGGAATTTTATCGAAAAATGTTAATCGATCAAACCTGATTTCCCCTAAAATAGGCTGCCACGCAGATGGACGAGGATTAAGCTCGCGTTCTTCTAAAGTCTGCTAGGACCTCAAAGCTTGCAGGATTCGATAAGCTCGAAATACTCGAGAAGGTCATTCGCGAGTTTGATTTTTCAAAAATTCACAGAGATTTCTTGGTTGTGGGATCTAGTCTGGACAAGCAACCATAGCATATTCCCGCAATAAGTTCCATTTATTGGCATTATGTTTAGACGAATTTTAAAAGGAATAAGTGAAGGGCTTCCTGTGACATTAGGAGAGACAGTCGCAGGTATCTAAGAGCTCATCGCACAGTCAATCTGCTATCCTTTTCAGCAATTATTGGCATATTACAGTTCACAAATAAAATCTACTGAGGAAGGAAAGAATAATTAACCAGCCTGCCAATAATGGCTACTTGCTGGCAAATTTCCTTTTGCCCGAAAAAAAGCCAACATTGAGGTCGAATGATATTTAACAGTTTTGATCACGACCAGTCCTACTCCGCTTGAAATGACCCTGGCCTGGACGGAAAGCTCCCTTCGAAGGTTTGTTTCCATGGTTTCCATAAGGGAAAAAGCGGAGTGCGGGAGACTATCGGGAGTATATATTCTTTGATGCTTTGGTGTATTATACATACATTACCACATTTTTCTATGTCTTAACTTCTCAAATTCAACTCTAAAGTGTATTGGATAGTATCAAAGTCAGCAGGATTATTTGATTGGTAGGGTTGACAAAAATAGAACATATGGTTAATGATCGCAGGGATGTTTGGAAGCTCGGATTAATCTGAACGATGACCTTCATGTAAGGCACCCATAGTAGGCACAAAACCAATGATTTATTCTTGTTTTGGATTGCTGAAGGCCAGATTTTGCTCCAATTTTCTTTTATAGTTAGGCTGTTACCAAGAAGGGTGGGATAAGTTATGGGTAAATAGGGGCAGAATCGTTATATTAATATTTCATAATTTCAAGAGTTTTTTGCTTTTTTTTGTTACATATTGTACAATTATTTAATCACCCTATAATTTAAATCCGATAATTATGTCAAACTACGAGATCCCTCTATGTTGCCAAAGTGTATGAGATCAATTCCTTTTCTTGAAACTTCCAAGTTGCAACTTCCTTAGGCGATTACCCTCAAGCGATTGCAAGAGCGTGGAATGGAGATCAGAATTTTGGTTCCTCGATTATGGCTTAAATCAACGAGCGGTAAAGAATAGATTGCAACTTAAGTAGAGTAGTAAGACTGTTCTGGATCAATATGGCAGTAGGAGACGAAGAAAAAACATTAGTTATTCGAAATTGGCTTCAATTTCCGAATGGCTAAGCTTGCGGTTTGACTTTATCGATATGAGGACTATTTCCACAGAAAGCATGGTATTACCATGACAAGCAAGAAGAATTTTCTATTGAGGACAATGACGAGCGTGCAATCTTTTTCTGTAAGGAGTAATCGAAGAACTGGTTAAAAAAATTGGGTTGGGGCTCCGGATTATCGTGCATTGCAACGTTGGGATGACAAGTTAATTCCGATGTATTGAAAAACCACTTATAAGATGTGAGCCGTTATTTAAAAGATACCAAATCAGTGTCGCAGTTTTTAGAACGGATTTTCCATACTTATGGCGATTGATTTGGTTAAACAAGGTTAAGATGGTCGACATTGATGACGTTATTTTTTTAGCACCTTTGATGAGCAAAGATTACATAGGATTTATCAAGATGTGCATGCATATGCGGAGCTTGGTGGTCAAAAGGCGGTGAGAAGTTTCCAGAATTAAACCATATCGGGGTCTCTCAAAAGACAAAAAGTTTGAAATCAGCATTGAAAACAGAAGCAGAAAGAACAGCTCACGAGGAAGCTATTTGACCATTATATACTACCCTCGCCGGGTAAGTTTACCCTTATGGGCGATTTTCTGTCCATTTCCATTCTTAATTATTCCAGTAAGCGATCCTGTACAGTAGGTTTAGAAACTAAGCTCCTGAAACAACAATTGGGGTGTTTTTCCAGGAGCTTTGAAATTACCTGCTAAAGTGGTTTTGTTGGATTTCTTTTTGAAACACAACTAATTCCCTGTTTAGAGAGGAATACTTTTATAGCAGGTCATGAGCAAGATGCTTTCTTTGGGGCATTACGGAAGCAAAGTCTTATTCTAGGTTATCATTTAAAAACAATCTGCTACTCGCCCTACCAACGAAGTGCGTTTTATGAATAGTGCGACTTTTCTCAATGGAGTAATTAGTGTCAATGGAGTTGACTTGGATAAAAAGAAATTCTTATTCAGTTTCATAGATTAGAAGAGCCGATACTGATACGCCTACTATATTTGAATTAAATGCTTCGGTTTAACCATTACCTATTGCTTCGGGGGAAGATTTTGTTTTGGTGGACGTCAAAGACACGACAATTTCAAATTAAAGTCGCTCCTGATTTTGCGTTTGAAACTTTTTGACCTGTTAGTGGAAAGGAAGAGTTTTTAAGTCTTTTCACATTTCGTTATTATTTACCTGGTAATAGCGATTAAAATCAAGGAACAGGTGATAATACCACAATCGGTTTTTCCAAGCAAGGGCAAACATACGGGCTTTTTACTTTTCTATTAATCATTTTGCTGGAGATACTGTTTCCTGCCCTCCCTATAGGCATTACAACTAGCTCTTCTACGGATTCGTTGGATGAGGAGTAAATCGACTGGGGAACCCAACTCAAAAAGTTTGTTGACTATGGAATGTCGCATATGATGTAGGAGATTAAAGTCAGGTGTAAAATCAAACCTCGGAATGGTTTTAAAAATAGATACTTAGTCCTTTCGCATCAATTTTTTTAGATTACAGTTTGGCTGGGGGTAACTTTATAATCAAATGTTGAGTTTGGAAATAGGGGAATAGAAAGTACCCTGAAACTCAGAATCCACTTTCAGGATATCTTTATTTGGACCAAACCAGTCAAAATAAATTTATCGCAGAATGTACCGATAAAATCCTTTACAGTCAGAATCTCAGGGCAACCACCAAGTAGAGTTTAGATGCGATGGAAATCCTATTCCTCTATTCGGGCACCGGTCACGACTGACTTTTAATAATAATACAGGTGTTTACCAAAGTGGATATATCATCCTATACAATGCAATCTATAAGAAACTCTGATTAGAGGAAGATTGGGCTTTTCTATGGTTTGGGACTTTGTTTGTTAATGGTTTTCAGGATGAAGATTGATTTTAAAAAAATCCCTTCGCCAATTTGTTGTTGATTAAGATAAAGTGAAAGTAAAACTCTTTACTCGAAAATCAGGTAATACAAACAAAATTAAAAATTGTTCTCCACCCGCTTCCTAACTTAATGGAAGTGGGTTTTTTTTTTTTTTTTTTGGTATGAATCCTGTTTTCTTTGCAAAAGTAAATCACAAGTCAAAAATTTTTCAATATGATGTGGAATCGTAGCGTACGTTGGCAGGCAAGAAGCCTTACAATTTATCATCAAAGGGTTAAAGAGATTAGAATACAGGGGCTAATGATAGTGCCGGTGTCGCATTGTTATTCCTAATGGATTGAGTATTTATAAAGAGAAGGGGAAAGTTCTGAATTGGAAAAAACATCTTGAATCCTCACAAATTTTGACTTCTAAACTAGGAAATAGGACATAACGCGTTTTGGGCGACTACGGCGAGCTAATGATGTTCAATGCGATCCCACTATTCTTCTTCAGAGAAAATTCGATGATTCACAATTGGAATCATTGAAAACTTATTGAGGTTTTCTTTAAAATTAGACTTAGGCAGAAAGGTTATGACGTTTCAGTCTCAAAAAAACTGACACAGAGGTTTCATCAAGTTTATCGAAAAGGATATTCATTTGAATAAACCACATTGTAGTCTGAAGAAGCGCTTCGTACAGCACTCATAAAGTAGTAGGTCGCGTATTGGCCATTAGTCTTGATCAACAAGAGAAGCCAGATTTACTTTGATCGCCGCCAGGAAAAGGATCTCCCACTTGTGGATTGGAGTTGGAGAAGCATTGAGTATTTTTTTTGGCCTCAGATGCTACAACGATCATCGAATACACCCAATAAGTGATTTACACTTGACGACTATTGAAGATTGCGGGTCATCCGTAACAACCGTTCTCAGGTAAAAACAATTGAAAACGTTAGAGACCAGTCCACTATTATCAAAACTGGAAATTTGGAATGGAAACATCTAAAAAGGCGGATTACGAGCACTTCATGCTCAGGAAGATCTATGAGCAACCTAATCCATTGCAGATTGTCTACGCGGACGCTTAGATGCTAAATCAGGCCAGATTGGTTCTTGGAGGTCTTCGTTGATACATGAAATAAATTTCAACAATTGCAGAGGGGGATCATCTCACTGCCATGCGGAAACTTCTGGCATTTGCAGGGTTAGTAGCAGAATACTTATTCGGAAAGAGTTTGCCAGAGTACCGGTAGATGTTGAATATTTGTTCGGAAGTTCAGATTTATCCGTAAATCAGTGTTTAAGTGAAAAAGATTTATCATTCGCGATCTCTCAATCGGGAGGAAACAGCAGATACACTAGCTGCCATGAACTAGCGAAGTCAAAAGGAGCGACTATTTTTGGATGTTGTGTAATGTGGTTGGTTCTTCCATTTCCGTGCTACTCACGCAGGATCATATATCATTGGCTGGTCAGAGATCGGAGTAGCTTCTACCAAAGCAATTTACGGCGCAGATTCTCTGTGCTTATTGGGGCCGGGATTTTTGATTGGGCCTTTGGGGGAGGCCTGGGATACCAAAGAGGCACCTTCCAGGAAAGCAGATACATTCAACTTTTACATGAGCTTGAAAGCCATACCTGGGAGGTGAAAAGCATTACAAAGTAATGAGGCCATCAAATACATCGCAAGTCAATTACAAGGATGTTAGAAATGCACTTTACCTCGGAAGAGGTTATAATTTCCCGCGCTTTAGCTTTGAAGGAGCTTTGAAGCTGAAAGAGATTTCGTATATCCATTGCTGAAGGATATCCTGCCGCGGAGGATGAAGATGGCCCATTGCTTGATCGACGAGAGAGCCAAGTGTTTTTATTTCGCGACTAAAGATATGTTCGTACGAAAAAATAGTAAGCAATATCAAAGAAGTAAAGCTTAGGAAAAGGGATAGTAATTCTGTAGTTTACGGAAGGGGATTACCAAGTAAAAGCCTTTAGCGGACACGTCATCGAGGTTTCCCAGCCGACACACGAGGCTTTCTCACCTCTAGTGGCAGTAGTTGCCGCATCAGTTTGCTTCATACCATATCCGCGTGATGCCGAGGTTGAATGTTATTAGATCTAAGCCAAGGATTTGGCTAAGTCAGTTACAGTAGATAAATTAGAGAGGCGATCAAAATTGATCGCCTTTTTTACATTACAAGCTCCGGGAGTCCAGGATTTAAGTCCTTGCAGGTCAGCCAGCACAAAGAATTCCCATTAGGTTTTCGAATCGCAGCCACAGAATCTGATTGTAATTCGAGTTTACCAGGCTTTCAATTTCTGATTCGTTCAGGATTCAAATACAATCATTAATTAGGTATTTCATTTCCTCGGCATTGGAATTGCGAAAGACCATAAACAGTAAAAGGCGGAAAAGGACAATTTTTTTCAACGGGGAGTTTTTTAATCTCTAAATGAACGCAGTAATCATTATGCCAGTTTAGAAAAGCCCCAAATAAAATTCTATTTTTGTAATGCGAAAAAGAAAAACTATGCTGGACAAATTAACAACTTATTAAGAGCGATTTTGAGGAAGTAGGGTCAATTGATTCGTAATGCCGGAGTCTATGGCAGACATGAGCAAGTATGGGCCAAACTGACCAAGAATATAAAGACCTGAAAGGTTGTAAAATCTTATGCATGAGTATGATTTAGTGATTTCAAAATCTGCGCCAATTTCCAAAAAAATTTTTGGGATACGGAAACAAGGATGCTGAATTTCGGGGAAATGGCAAAAAGCTGAATTAGGGACGAGCTCAGACCCCGAAAAATTGAAAATTGGAGGAGGAAACTTAAGCAACTTTTTAATTTCCACAAGGGACCCCAGATGACTCTAAAGATTGTATTCTAGAAATTCGTGGAGGTGCGAGAGGGGGATGGAGGCTTCGATTTTTTGCGGGTCGATTTATTTGACGAATGTATCAACGCTTTTGCGAAGGATGCAGGGATGGAAATTGACCGTTGCATCGATTTGAGATTTGGCTACAGCTGGTGGCTACAAAGGAAATCATTTCCCACAAATTATCTGGGGGGATGTTACGGAATGATGAAATATTGAGTCAGGCGCTGCATTTCGGGTCCAGCGGGATTTGCCTGCTAAGAGTCTCAAGGAAGAGTTCATTACTCCGCGCTTTCCAGTGGTGTGCTTTCCAGAAATGGATGAAGTAGAGGTCATATCGACAATGAACGATGTGGAGAAAAGAGATTACGTATTGCTCCTCGGGTTCCGGGAGGTCAGTCAGTGAAACCAACCTATTCTGCAGTGCGATTGCCAACAATCCTTCTGGGCTTGTGGTAAACCTGCCAAGTATTGAAAATCTCAGATTCAAAAACTTTGAAAAGGCACTGGAACAGTACTAAGATCCAGATCTATGAAATCGAGCTTGCTCGGCATAATGAGCAGTAGTGCGCGCAGCGAAATCCATGGTGGAAGTGGAAGATCGTTCGGATAAAATCCGGACGTATAATTATCCTCAATCCGAGTTGACCGATCATCGATCAATAAAACAGTTTACAACCTGCAGAAGTAATGGATGGTCAGATCGGTGAATTTCATCTCTTTCTTTACGTTTTGCAGAGAATCTGGAAAAAAATTGCAGGGACCAGCGGAATCGAAAATTAGGACTGAAATTTGCGAGTACTCCGCAGGGTCCAATATTTTTAATCTAATTACCCCATTATCCTATGAACCACTAACACTCATACGTATGATTATCACAGGAAGAACGAGAAATAAAATTTAGGTGAGCTGGGAGCGAAGCTCATTTTCATCAGCTCTATCCTCTGGCTAATAATTCCAAAAATCGCGATGGATCTTCGGGATAGCTATCCTTCCAGCCATATACCCATTCATTGATGCACGTCCATTGGATTCGAACACAATCAGAAATTCAATTCTCCGCAAAATTTCAGCTATAGAAATTGGACGGGAAATTTAGCGGGCTCCGTCGGGTCGGATCCGGCAAAGATGAGCTCCGAACTAATATGGAGATGGATATTGGTGGCTGAACCATTCTGGGGAAAAGGTATTGCGACTGAAGCGGTAAGCTTATTCCAATTTAATTTTCAAAAAATTCGATGTTTCCAGCGTTTATTCTCGCAAACAGTTCTATGACTTCAAATGGCCAGTCGTATGAGTGACTAGAAAAAAGCTGGGTTTATTCCAGAAGCTATTTTGAAAAAGGCATTTTATTAAAAATGTGTTGTGCGGAGATATTTTCCAATATGTAAAGATCCGAGGGGAAAAGTATTTTTCCCCTTTCTTTCTATTGATTTCACGATTCACTTTATATTGTCTCAGCTCATTTTTGTTTTGAGCTGGATAAGAAAAGGCCTTTACCAGATTCTCAAATTTATTCTTTCTTGAGTCCTTCCCAAATTCCACACGAGAAACTATTGTCCAAAGGAGTTGATGAGTTGTACAGATTCCCAGATCGTAGCGTCCTTTATTCATAAATAGACTGTCCATTTCTGATGGATTTGGATTAGATCTTTTACGCATGTTTCCATTTTGCTCAGGAAGGTGTAATAATATTAACATTCCAGCGAGGTCTGAGTGGGACCATTATGCATTCATTCTGAGGAGTGACTTTTAGCTGTTTGGATTCCTCGGTTGAGCCCAATTCACTTCCACGCGATTAGTTCCTTGTTCCTGCTGGATCCAACACCTCTCCAGATTATTTCCCCATGGAAATTTACGCTCAGGCTGAATAGGAATTCCATAAGTTTTGAATAACCGTAGGGCCGACATCGCACTTCCTTGAATATTGTCCCGGTTGTGCAGGTTTTGCAGAAGTTATATTAATAGGTCTGGACTATTAGGCCAGACTTGCCACAGTTGTTTTCCTGAATCACTCCAAGCTGCTGAACACCACTGCTCGTCCACTTTACTTCTATTTTGGACAATTCCCACTGACCAGAGATGATTCTCCCCTCCCGCAATTGACCATGTTAAGTAACAGCAAGAGATCTCAGGTAGTGAGTAGGAATAAGTGGGACTATACAGGCTTTTTTCCTTCTCCAGGGAAAATTTTGAGTTATGGGAGGAATTTGATTTACATCCTACGGAAATGAAATGAAGTTTCGCAGCTCACAGAATTTTTCGCGACTTTACAAATTACTCCATTAATTCTCCTATGCTGGTCCGACAGGACTTCAATTTCTCAGTGCCTTGGCCTGATTGAATTTGCCCTCCTTCTACCTTCGCCAAACTATTGAGAGCAGGTGCCGCGATTCATCTTGATGTTGTTATTTTGCACATTAAGGAACTAGTTTGAGGGCCCGAAATCTCACTTGATCACTCGGAGGGACACAGACATAATTTAGGATCGTTCCATTTCTTTCCCTACCGCATAGCGGACCGTTGGATTTCTGCACTGACGCTGGTAAGATTCCTTAGGTGTCCCGTCGGTACTTCTCCCAGGTATTCTTCCGCCATTTATTGGTCTACTTTAAAGTTTTTTTCCTTTGTCTCCGGACAATGAAGCTACGGAAGCATGCAAAATCCACGAATTACAAAATTTTCCGTATTCGGTTGTTTCTATCCTTCGCCAAGAGTCCTTCCTTGTCTTCTGATTCTTGTAGGATCACTCCTTTGTTTCCCACAAATAATGGTGTAGCGGAATCTAACTGTTTCGCGCGAGGGCATTGAGATTTTCTGCAGTGAGTTTCTGGGAGATTTTTCCAGATATTACCCACCATGTTGACCAAACATGATTCTGACCATTTAATCTTCCATTGCAAAGCCTACCTGAAAATCGAAAAATGTCAGCATCTTCTCAGGATTGTTCACTGGAGTTGGTTTGCACAACTGCTGTTTCCAAGTCACTCCCGGAGTCAAAAGATTCGAGCGATGTAACCGTTGTTCCCTACGATGGTATGCTACAGAAGGTTGGCGAAAGGTTAAAACCATTAATGGTTTGTGAGGTTTGGGCAGGAACGGCAACCAGTTTTGTCCCCGTATTGTGCTGTTTCGGTACATTATTGCCGATTCTCCGGAAACGTAGCAAATCCCGTATTCCAAAACAATACTGGACATTTAATCGGTCGGAATCGGTTCGAGGATTTAAAGTTAAGGGACTGGAATTACTGGTAACAAAAAGTTCGCCTCTCTCACAGAAATGAATCCAAATCGATCTTGGTTTTAAATTATGTCGCAGTTGAGATTATTTCGAAATTTCCCAAAAGGGCGTTGAGGAATAGCTTGAGCCTTGATTAGTAGAGCTGATTAGAATTTCCGGCAGGGCCAACAGCAAAAAACTCGTTTGGTAGTTGTGCTTTAAATGCTAAATCTGATAAAGTGCACCAGGGAGTAGTTGGTGCCAATTAATTTTAGGGAAAAAACTTGCGTCCCTGAATTTGTGATCGAATGGCGCGGTAGCGGATTTCTCCCACGATATTGATGGATCCTGGCATTCCAACGTTGAGATTGCGGCTTTCGCTTAGTTGTTGGTACTTAACTGTCGAATTCAATTTCGAACCCAATTCCACTTTCCTCCATCAATCGTTTTTTAGAACTGTTCCCTTAGTTTTCACCGGCAGCATAACCAGTCTTTGGGGAATTTTGAGAAAACTAAATCCTTTCAAAATCCACAGTTTGACCTGAGTTTAGTGTAGTCCAAGAATGTGCCAGCATTGCTAGTCCTTAAGGACTTCTCCCCTGATCCCCAGCGATAAATGCAGAATTGAAGAGGTAAATAGAGATTCTTTAAAGATTCTGTGGTGCCTGAATTGATGGTAGACCAAGTTTCGCCACTTATTCATTGAACTCAGGAGGATGCCTGAATCACCCCTTACGAAAAAGTCTGCTTTCCGAGAAAAAGGACACACTTGTTTAGCCTTGCTGAATTTTTGGAATCGCTTTTTAGTCAAGAGTTCACCTCCATTTTGACTGAAGTAGTTCATGCCGTTTTTCTGCCGACAGCTACTTCCCGTCGTAGCATTTAGAAATCTAATCCTAGCTTGCCTTCAAACGTTTTAAAGTATTTCCCCAAGATATTCCTCCATTGGGTACTGCGGAGAATGATTCGCTCCCCTTACAATAAAACCTAGATTTTTCATGTGACCAATTAATGGATTCGAAAGTCCAGACCCCAGCTCTGCATTCTAGTCCAAGTTCTGCGCGAAGCCCGCCAGACTTAGAAAAACCAAAAAAGTTTAAGAAATAGAAATTTACGCATTCGCTCAATTCAAGAATTCGAAAACAAGGCATATGATTTGTTACTTTTGCCAAGCCATAGTTAGTCGATTATCTTCAGATTTTTAGAATTTCTAATTCCTTGTGGGGCGATTGGATTGTAGCTTTAATAAGAATTAAATGTCTTTAAAATAATCATGAAATAAACATTATCCTATGCGTTTTTTGATCCTTGTCGCCACCGCATGCGGACCTCAAGAAAGGAGTATCAAGAAGTATTTATGCGGTCAATGAGAAAATGGAGGTGTGAAAAAAGTTATCAGATTTTTGAGATTATCGGAAAGAAGCGATGGTTGGGGTGACTCGATTAGTACAGAGGTCGAAACAAACCAGTTATATCAAATCTTCAAAAAAGCAGTGGCAGAAAAAGGGGTTGATGGAGCTGTGAATATTGCGCAATGTGAATTGCGACTACTATTCTAGATGAGGCTTTGGCTTTGATAAGTTTATGGGGATCAGCATTCGAAAGGGTGTCAATCGCTTTCGAAATCCTACCGATAAGCCAATATAAAGATTGAAGTTTTCACTTTTTGGAAGCATTATGAATACAATGCGGAAAAAATTGCATTAGCAGTGAGCCAAACCTTCAAAGATCGAACAACGGTAATGCCTATCCTAGCACGAAGCAATTGTGATCCCATATGGATTTTGTTTGAGTTGTCATGAGACCCCAACTCTTGATCTTGATAAAAAAAAACCCTAGAAAAAATCAATTCACTCTACCCGATATGATTCTGGCTAGAGGTATTAAAGTCGGGATTTTACGAGGGATGTGGGCACTCGAATACCAAAAATAGCTCGTACGTTCAGACCGATCTATAAATCCCTCAGAAGTGTTTCTCTAAAAAGATTTGCCTATAGTTTATCCTGGAATCTCATTTAGAACGCCATGGGCCTGCCCTAAAAAATCGCTTTTTCTTTGCTTTTTCACTCAATTTTCGACATTTTTTCCATATGGGGCATTTGGAATTTTCCAATACGCTAATTTTGAAGCACTATAACTCAGAAATTTCCAGGGCACAGAATCACCTTTGACATGACAACCCACATTCCCAGCTGGCAGTTTTTGCAGATGGGGAATTGATAATTTTCTGCTTTTTCACCGAATGAAAAACCGCTCATACCGTCACATTAGATTGCATTCTGGATAGGCCTCATGAGGGTGACTTGGGATGCTTCGAAGCGTTTTCTTAGATAAAATTTACGAATTTGGCGATTTTCAGAAAGGAACCAATCGGAGAACCGAGTGATGGTCTTGTTTCGACCTAGTTTTACCCTACTTGGATATGGACTTTTGGGATGGGAAAGAGGAAAGCCCAGCAATTGAATGACTCAATATGAGCGATTTCAATATTGCCATTTGGTTGTTCTTTAAAAAACTTGGGATTTTCTATCGACTCCCCAAACTGAAAGCAGAATGGGAATATGCTTGCAAAAGCTGGTTCAATACCTTATACTTTATTGGGGATGACCCAAAAGCATTAAGTATTATGCATGAGGATGACGGAAAATGCGATGAATCCACTCAAAAAGTGGGCACAAAAAGCCAAGTCCTTGGGATTAATGACATTTATGGAAAGTGTACTAGGAACTGTGACCTTTGATCCAATTACGATATTGATTTTTTATAAAAGATCTCAGCCGAGAAAAAACCCAGTGAATCCTGCTGAAAAGCTGTATCAAAGAGCTAGTTCGGGGCGGAAGTTTTGCCAGGTTAGCAACTGAAATCAGCTCAGCTAAGCGATTTCCTGAGCCAGCCCAAGGGACTGGAAGCGAATGTCCCCAAATTCCAAAGCCAATGGTGGTTTCTCTGAAGCCCATTTTGGGTTTTTGAGGCTCGTGCGACCATTTGGACCTTCCCGCACCAGGAAGAATTAATGCCCTATGTATACCAACAAGCCCAATAAGCTGATTATTAACCTAAAAAATGACCCGATTAGAAAATCTAATTCAAGAAGAGACTTATCAAAACGCGGGCGCGCTAGTTGACGGAGGAGTCTTAGCATCTCTTTGTGGTCCTGGAGCTTACGCCGCACCGGGCGAATGAGCTGAAACTTTTGCAGTTATTGGCTTGTGGTGGTAGCAGGAACCGGGAGCGGTATTTCAAGCGATGGAAACTGGTCCACCCAATCAAGCTGGTTGCGTATGGCAGGACGCCTTCGAGATCGACTAGACAATAGTTTCATTAAAAAATTGGATCATGTGGAAAAATTGGAGCTTTCTAAAGTGTCAGTCCAGAGGAGATGAAAATGACAGGTTTTTGAATGATATAAGCCGCAATAGCAGGCAGCGGATGGTGGTGGATTTGTGCCGACACTCCTGGTTTCCGTCGATGCACTTCGAGGAAGCAGTTAAAGCAGGGAGGCAGCATTTTTATGGAAAAAACCAGTGGCGACTGACGCCGCTGAGAATTCGAAAGATGTGCTCAAAGCAGCTGAAGAAGCAAAGGCCAAAAAAAGACCTAATTGTGGTGGGTGGGATTACAGCGACATCTACAGAAGATAACTTTCGGTGAGCGATTCAAAAACCGAATTCATGATGGAGCTATTTGGAGGATATCACAGGAGGGACAAGTGTATTGGAATGATGGTGGCGGTATGGGTTCGAGAGCGGTAAACCCGGGCCAGGACGAAATTGCAATATCAGATGCGGAATTGGTATTAATTTCAACTGGCTTTGCGGTGATCAATATACGAGCTAACATGTCCATAATATTGATGTGGCGCAATTGGGTAATAAATAAGGCATCCGGTCAAAAGCAGAGCAGGAAGGGTACCGGAGGAGAACAAGGTTGCGTACGAGTAAAGAGACTGGGAATATTTTTCGTATCACCACGTCGGTTGTCTGTTTAACTTATGCCCGTGGTTTCTGTGATTCACAGTGAGTGAGACACTTTCCTTTGGATGACCGCCAACCGAGTTAGACGAGTCTTTTCAAGAGGATACCAAAGGGAAAGTCTATATGAGTGGAAGGTAAACCATGGGGTTTTGAGCTGACTGGAAAGGAAATGAGCTCTATAACCATCCACGTTGATAACCAATCCTAATCCTTACCAGCGAGAGCACGATTTGAGCTGTGGGCTGTTTTGATGAAAGGTGAGTATAAGTTTGCTGATGCTGAAAAATGCCAGCGAAGAGTACAATAACTTTCCATCATGGGGCGATATGCGACTTATTTCCGGGGTTAAGCCAATTGATTGGGATGAAGCGATGAACGGTTTCTGATGGATCTCATTCCTCTGAGCGCTTTAGCTTTAGGGGATTGCGGATGCCTAAATTTATTACGGGTGCAGGTGGCTTATTATCCAATGCGTGTTCGACGTAAAACTAAAAGTGATCGTAACTATGGGAACGTTAGAAATTTTATCAAAATTATAGGGGCTGACGACAGCCCGTTGTTTGTGGGTGTCTCAGAACTACGACTCTTTCGCTTTTGGAAGCAAGAAAGCAGAATCGACGTGTTCAATATGGATTTGCACCCCATTTTGATGTTTAAAAACTCCGGCTCCAGGAGGGAATATTTGATGAGTTTGAGATTTATGGCAGATCAGGATTTCGCTCCTTAGGATAAAACGGTCTTGCTCCAAGCGATCTGTCGAAGATCAGGAAAAAAATTGGGAAGCTTGAATGAGTAGGTTTATGCGAATTGGGCGGTTTTTGTGGTCGATTGGTGGAGATATTGGAAGACCTCACTTACAAAATGGGAAAAAGAGTTTTTGGGATGGTTTTCTTAGCGACTTGTCGGCAATCAGTTGAAGCTTCCAAACGTGTGGATGCGAATGGTATGGACTGTTGGTCCCGGCTTTCTTTGAGCGAGAAATTCTACCAATTGGAATTCCAAACTGATAATGTTCATCGATTGCCTTCGAATGGGTGTGACAATACTGACGCACATGGCATTGGGATGGTGCTAAGCCTTGAGTGAGTACACCAAGAGCTTTTTCTTCGAAATGCTGATCAGACGCACATGATTTGTAAGCAGTGGACAGTCCCTACTGTAAAATCCTGCTATGACACATCATATTGCAGCGAATGATGGGTAACTGGATTGCTACTATGGGAGTAAGACTTGGGATGAAATTTGGCCTATTCCAAATCGGAGATATTTCCGGTAAGAAGGGAGCCAGGGTTACGGGAGAGGATCCATTATGGTAAATGTATTTAAGTCATCCACGATAAGGGTTTCAAGGGAGTCATGGGGATGGAGCGATGGTATGCGTTTGCCGGGCGTTCGATGGAGAAAAGCACTTTAATCGGCAGGCCTATCTAAATGTAGAATATCAAAACTGATGAATGAATTTAAAATACTTATTGGACTTTTCGTTCCTTTCGTTCTTTTGCTTTTCCTGCAATCAAAAAATCCTTCACCAAATTCCTTGGTAAACCGCTGAGGGTTGGGGAAATATTAGATGACGCCTGTGGGCGCCTCTTTTGAGAGGTGCCTTCGCCAGCTTACTTCTGATAATTGCATGGATGAGTGGTACCACGGACTTCGGCTTTAAAAACACTGGATGGAGGAAAGGACTTGGAGCATGGGTCATTGATGGATTGGTAGAAGTGGATTTTTCGATCCATTCAGGGATTTGATTGCAGACATTGTTGCCATTGCCAGTTTCGGCGGTCAGGCCAGCTTGTGATCTAGCAAGACCTCTTGATGGAGGAATAGTCTTGGGAAACTTTTTACCCATAAGAAGGTCCAGCGCCTTTCAGATGGCATTACCTTCTCAGATCAACAGACAGGCTATGTGTTTTTGGGGGATTCCAGTTGATGCAAATGGATGATTTTAAAGACCGTCAAACCAAGGAGAATCTTGGTTTGGAGATTCCTAATTCCTTCTGAGGTTGTGGCTGGAGAAGCAGGATTTGCAGCCAGTGCAAGTTCGATGATAGCAAATCGGGCGATTTAGTGCAGTGCTCGGCAGAGTGGCGGAAAGGAGTTCTAATCTCCACGTATCAAAGATTGGGAGGAGGGACAGCTGGAGAAAATTCAAATCTCCCTTGATTCAAGGAGGAAGGTTCGCCAAGGCATCTTTGCTATTTAACAGATTGAGTGCTGGTGAAATAGTCTGCTATAGGTGGGGATTATTGGAAGACGGGGATAAGTTAGTAATCTTGGAGTTATTTTTATGACTGCACGAATGATTGGGGTGGAGGTACAAAACCCACCTTTCTGAGATATTCGACTCCAGGAATTTACTTATTTCCCGCAGGCGGAATGGCTTATTACTGTAGGGCCAAAATGCTCAGATTTTCTCATGACGGAGGGCTCAATTTAGAAGAATTTTTCAGAAGAAGGGGTTTTCATGCTGGAAAACAGGGAAGTGATACAGGATCAATTTTGGGCTTCTTGGATGAAATGGGAAAGTTGCAAAAATTAATTG
>Ga0163217_1051333_pt1 | contig 16049 bp, 10 predicted proteins | sample SynspAceP_FD_185933 | JGI IMG/M metagenome (GOLD analysis project Ga0163217, IMG submission 185933) | Saline lake microbial communities from Ace Lake in Antarctica - Synechococcus sp. Ace-P (PacBio error correction) | ecosystem: Environmental > Aquatic > Non-marine Saline and Alkaline > Saline ... | reverse complement strand
TCAGTTACGACAAATGGTAAACAATGTTCATCGATGCCACTTATGAAGGGGATTTTAGCGGGAAAATTGCAGGTGCAGAAATATCTATAGGAAGGGAATGCTACGCCAGGGAATTTATGGGGTTAACCCTGGCAGGTAACTATTTTTTAGCAATAAAACAAAATTTTCGTGTAGCGCAGTAGATAGGGGAAAGAGGACGCATTAGGGTATCAGGCCTATAATTTTAGGATTGATTTATGGACCAATAGATTGCCATAGAACATATTACCAAAGAAAATTTAGAGAGGCCTGCGAAAACATAATACAATAAACAGAAGAAAAATTATTTGTCAATAGAAGATGTTCTAAAGAAGTAAGGTATCACAGGTTTTTTGGGAAAAAGTCGAATTGACCGGTAAAGTTCAAATTAGATTAACCTAATTAAATTAAGGCTGATGTATAATGATATCTAAAATTGCACCCGATGTGTCAAGCGCACTCCCTCAATATTGTGGATGATAAACAACAATGAAATATCCAGATGGTGACTGGAAAGACTAAAAGGTGCATAGAATCAATTGCGTAAACATAGAGGAAACAACCATTTTGGGTATGGTCTATTTTTTATCCAGAACGATCCTACAAATTTCCGGCGATAATTCAGAAAAAGAAGCGCAACCAATGGCGCTTGGCTTAAAGGACGAGTATACAACTGATAAATGGTAATTTTCCGCACGATTTGTACATTAGGGAGGCAAGAAGGATTATGGGCGACTCATCCACCTCGCCGCTCCTTACTTCACAATCGCATTGTCACAACTCTAACTCTCCAATTCTGGAAATTCATTTGATCGTCGACTAAAGAGAGACGCCAAGCCATAGATCTGTTTCACCGGGGTATCCCAGCACCTTCATATCCATTTCGTGCTGAGGGGATTTTGAATTTTATCCCCCCCGCCTAACAAACAAGTTTTTCAAATTCCATTTGGCGTAATTAAGCCGTATTGGATTTTTCTAATTTATTGGTGAGTCCGGTTGCACAAACAGTGTCGGCTAGTCATGTAGGCTTTTAGCAGCTACGACTGGAACCTGTATGGGACAGCTTTGGGGCAAGGCGTTCAGGCAATAGGCAGCACAATATAGCGCTCAGTGAAGAAGTCCCAAATTTTCAAAAGTGGCTAGTTAGGGAAGTACAAAATTATTACATTGAAAAACAATGCCAAAACTGCCTTAGTTATATCTCATAGATTATCGACGCCTTCACCATATTTGTTGCACCCGCCAATATTTTGGGTCGTAGATTTTCTTCATGACGCATACCTTATGGAGATCAAAAATGTACCGCGTCGCTTTATGTGTGATAAAAAGTATAAGGGGCGACTCAATATGCATTTGGCTATCCTTTTTCATGCAATTAAGGACCAATGAAACCCTTTGGATAAAAAGTTTGCCGAGAAGTGGTTGAGAGAGCGCTTGAATCATAACGACTGAAAAATCGAAGCTGAACGCTTATTATATGAATAATTCGGGGTATCCAAAGGAGAATTTTCTGTTGAAATTCATATATGAGACTAATTCTCCAGGGGAAGTTGAAATGACATTCCACTTGTAATAAATTCATTCTATTAGTAATTTTGAAATATAAAATAAGAATATAATAAAACATGGGCAAGAAATACCTTAATGTTATTTTAAAACTTGGTGTTGTGCTCGCCAGCTAGTGCCGTGCCTGTTCAGGCATCCCTTCGGGCAATAGACAAATAATAATAGAATAATACAGACGACACAATCTGGTTTTATGGGAGCCTGCCAAGGGCAATGCCAATTGGTTATAAAGAAATAGTATGTTATTTTGTATTGCGGGCGGGCAGCGTCCGGCAGGTATTGGCCGCTAAGGCATATAGCTTCTCGGCGCTTCATGGCTAAAACAACCTTAATCGAGATGTATGAGGGTCTTGGGGCGCCAATTTGGACCAACCGGCTTGTGTGAGCTATATTATCGATTATGAAAAGAAACCGGGTATTATGAAGGAAACTGCGTGACAATCTCGGAAGAAATGATGCCACGCGATCAACCATTTTTACCGAAAGTTACGCGATGATCGGAATTAATGGAATATGGCACATTGAGATAGAGGATGTGTTTCGGAGCGGGAAACTAGACTCATTACGTAAGACGCAGCCTACAAAAATTCCATAATAATCTTGAAGCATATTACGACGGAGAGGTTTTTCAGGCAAGGGAAGCATGGAAAGGGCAAAAGTGCATTTATAAGTACACGGGAAATGGCAATTGGCTATCCCTTGCGGGATGTAATTGCATTTTCGGACACCCTGTCATCGGGAAAGACTCAACCGCCTGTCCAATCCGTTGAACATGGTGTGCTCATTGTTGACTGGGGGCTCACACACGCAAGCCGAAAAAACTGATGTAATGCAAGGTTTTAAACGCGATAAAATTGGATATCCCAGCCTAAAGAGGAGAAAGAATATTTATTACATATAGGTGAAATTGAACGTGCTGGATTAAAGGCCAGCTACACTACTAACCTACTTTAATTTAATTGTTATGGAAGGTTTATAGGCAATGATGGCCAATCATCTATATATGGGGTTTCAATTTTGGATGCAACCAGGTTTAGCGAAGGTGGCTACTATTGAGCGCTGCAGTGCAGAAAATCAATAAATATGGTAAATGGGACTCCGGGCTCGTTGGGAGGAGTTGTGGTCGAACGTGAGACTTCGTAACGCATTCAAACAGTAAAAGTAGCGCAAATCGGAAGTTTTAGGGAAGGTAGGAAATAGTTTGGAAGAGCGTTATACTATTTAACAAATGGAAGACCTTATTAACGGGCCAGTTTTGATATGATGGAGGTTTGTAAAGTTGATTTTGGTGTTAGATGTTCATTCACTGGAAAGATGATTCACGGAGGAGAGGTGTATGGTAATCACGGGAACGGGTGCCTCTCTAAAGCCTTTATGCACTAATCGTCCATTGAAAGAGCATAATAGGACCAAAGAGTTGATTAATAACAGGTAAAGGTCTTCCTTCTTAATGCATGGCCGGAAGGATGGTTGTAAATACGTATATTACTATCCACATACATTCTCTACTAGCTTCCAAAACTCCGATTTTGCCGCAACCTTTTGAAAACAAGTTCTCACGTTTTCGTATCCACGTCTCCGAACGGACGCAGAGGTATGTCTCATTTTTTATCCATTATATTATAATTGACTTTCTGCATTGCGAGGGCCTGCAATGTGAGTTACGTATGTGCTAACCTGGTTAGGGCATTCAAGAAAATACTGACATACTTCCTATATTGTGCTTGCAACAAATAGTGACTCTTCGAGGGCCCTAATGATTGCTACTAAAAAAACCTTCCCTAAAGCTATTTTAAAATAATAAAGTCGGTTTTCGTCGTAGGTGGAGCATTTGGAATCACAAGATCGTTTCAATTTCCTTACTATAATATAAAAAACTTCTTTCTTGCGTTCTAGTGATATCCAAAAGTCTTTTCCGCTTAAACCCGCACGATTTATGGTGCAGTCTTCGCGCTTTCTTTGAGCCCAGTTCAATCGAGGCCGTGTAGGTGGACATCGTGGTGTGTGAGTCCATTTGTCCCGATTTTCAACAGGTGTGTCCAATAGTGCTGCCACGCAAAATCCTCACCATCCCGCAAGGCGAAGCCAATTGGCCAACTTTTCCAGTGGGGTATCTATAAAGACTTTTGGCTTTCCATGCTATACGTGCCTGCAAAAACTCTCCGTACGTTAATATGTTAAGATTATTTTATGAATTTTTGTAGGCCCGCCGGTGACCTTAGTATAGTGATATTGATATCTTAACCCAGCATCCCATAAACACATCTTCATCCTATATTAGCTCTCACCAATTTCATATGATTCCGAAATCGAGTAAAAAAACTTTTCTACGCGAGAAATGCTGTGCATCACTTTTTTCGAAGATGTATAGGAAAGCGTATGCCTGCCACTCAGATTCACTTACATAAATACCACGGTTTTCTTTTTAGCATGTTTATACCTGATAATAAATAAAAATTCCACAAAGGTCCACTGGAGTGGTCCAAATATTCACCTCTCCCTCATAAATAGTGGTTACACACTTATTACATTTTTTCGGTATTAAGGTGATTTGTTTTATAGCCCAATCGCACTGCAGCCGAATCATATAGGACCGCGTTTATTTAACCAAGCCTTACCCGGAAAGGCAATTAATAACCTGCCGGGACCGTCCCCTCTCTGTTTCATTTATTTTCTCTATATAATCATCGGTTGCTTTTACAAATTTGGCAATTGACTCTCTGGGGCAGGGCTATTGAAAGAACCAGATAGTTTGTTCTGTCGGAGATTCATTGTACTTTTTTGTTCTGAGTTGCACGGAAAGGTATGTACAGTGGAACAGCAGGGCATCTACGTACTCGCCATGCAACACCAGTTTAAACTTTTTCTTCTCCTCTATTTTCCGACTCTTCGTAAATTAAAACGCTGTATGTATATTATTAAATATCAATGAGTAAATGAGAAGTGTTATAATAAGTGGAATGTTTCATTTTCTTCCCCTTAATTAGATATCGATATAAATTTCAACAAAAATTATCATCCTTTTTTGTGTGATCAGACCCCCGATTTTTTTTCAGGGTTACTCATGTGCGTATATCAGTGGTTGCTGCGTACTGTTTTACTAGTCTGTTTTTAGTACTCATCTATCAAAGGGTGTGTCTCGGTGTCCAAATATCCTCGACTTCTCGGCAACTTTTTATCCAAAGGTTCATTTGGTTCTTAATGCATGAAAAAGGATAGGGCAAATGACAAATATGAGTCCCCTACTGTATACCTCTTATAGGTAGATCTGGGTGGCCGCGCGACTTTTGATTCCTTCCCTCAACGAGTATTTGCGTCTATGAATGAATTAGTTCTTGCGGACGCCCTCCCACAAATAGACTTCGCGCAAGCCAATATGATTGCCCTGATGAATAGAGTCTGCGATATCAAGAGATATAAGCAGTTTTGGCCACTCTGTTTTCATGTAATAGACTTTGTACGCGTTCGCTTAAACTGCCCACTTTTTGAAATTTGGGGACTTCTTCAATGGCCGCTTAATGTGCTTGGCTTTAAATGCCTGATCGTGCTCTGCCCAGGAAGGACCTGGTCACGCTTATTTCTGGTATCTGCGAAGTCGTAGGCATGCTTAATCGAACCTATATATCATGAGACGGTGTTTAGGCCGATACAGCGTGCGCACCAGCCTATTTGATACTGCAAATAAATTATGAAAAATCCAATAGGCTTAATTACGGCCAAATGGGAATCTTTTGAAAAAGGGGGGGGGATAAATAAATCCCCCTCGAGCAGAGCAAAAATGGAGCTAGGGTATTACGTTGCGCTGGGATCATTGACCCCCGTCGAACATTATCATTGGGCTATTCAGTCTCCGAGTGAATCGACGTCTTTCTTTAGTTCGACGATCAAGTGAATTTCCGCTGGAATTGATTCGCTTGTCTTGTAGTAAAGCACATTAGTCTTCCCAATAATTTTCTTGCCTCCCTAATGATACATATCGGATGGCGGAAACGTCCATTACCATTATCAGTGAGAACTCGTGTTTAGCAAGGCCAATTGTTTGCGCTTCATCGGTTGTTCTGGAATTTCGCAGGGAATTTGGGTAAGCGTATGCGTTTCTGGATAAAATGAGACCCTATACACCAAAAATAAAGGTGTAGTTTCCAGTATATAGTTGTTATGCAATTATTCTATTTGACCCTTTGTTTTCCAGTGGCCAACCATCTTGGTATTATATCATAGTCTGTTTCTCGCTCCACATATTGTCGATCCTTACGGTAGTCGATTATTTAGATATCAATTTCACATTCAGCACTTATTTTTTTATTAGGTTAACATTTGTGATCTAACAAATTAACTTCGTTCACTGAACTTTTTTTCCACTCAGAAATCTTCTCTGTTGATACCTTACCTTCCTTTTGAATCATATCTGCTCTTGACAAATATATATTTGCCCCCGAAGAGATAGTTTTCAAGGCCTCTCTTGATTTTTGGATACTGTTCTTGCGCATCATTGGTACAATTAACGTGAACTCATAACAATCTAGTAGGCTCCTGAACCCTATTGGTTCTCCCACTCTTCCCATTTACTTGAGCCTACCAAAATTTGAATTATTGCTATGAGAAAGGTACCTGCACAAGGGGTTCCCATACTTCCTGGTCGAGATTCCCTTCCTTATTACGATACTTCTGCACCTGTCGATATGCGCGACTAAAATCCCCTTTCTTAAAGTAGGCTTGCATTTTTTGAATATATGTGGCTATTACCATTAGCACGTAGACTGAAGCATATCAGATTTTCTATTATCTTTATAAATTTATTGTGCTCTCTTTGAATTGTTGAGGTAATGGTATTATCGGGTTTATACCATTTAAAACACTTTCTTGTCGATGGACTTTTACCTGAGGATAATGGAATATTATTGCGAGAAAAGTTCACTATAGCATTCATTAAAAACTCTCTAGAACAAGGTATCAGTAATGATGGAGACTTGACAATGGGAGTGGGGTAACATGTGGTTCTTGCATTGAGAGGTGCCCAGAAGTTAATGTTACAATATATGTTGTGAGACCCTGTCAGTTGCTGGGAGTGGACTCTTTTTGTCCATACTGGTTTATGTCCAGATAAGTAATTTAGTGTCACACAAGTTGCCCATATAAGACTTTAAAAGTACCCCCTAGTTTGCCTCATCTAATGATATAAATCGGTACAAGGAAAACCCTTCCCGGGTCATCAATGGTAACCCGGCAATCATAGCAGCGTGTATTCTTCATAAGGCTCAACCACTAACAGATATTAGTGATCTCATTTTCATATTTTTGCCGCTTTGGATCGCTCTCACCGGCCTTATTCCGAAAAGGTGCCCCAGAAAAATAAGAATTAACAAATGTAGTACTCCACATGCTGATTTACTAAGATCATAAATCGCAATCTTAAGATCGTACTTATCTTTTTGAACTGGCAATTGAACGGGATTTAAAACAAATTCTCCACACGTGATTTTTGGGTCATCCCGAGAATTGGTAAACCACCTCCATCTGGCTCCTCCTCTCCATATAGTTTCCTAAAATAGATCATGGATGTTATTTTTGATATGAATACAGTATAGTAGCTGTTTCTTATTATATTGACGCCGTGCTCAATATTTCGTTGCTTTTATTTCCCAGAAAGATGGGACAGGAGCTCTCTTCAAGTCTTACATACTGTTCAGTACCCTGGTAGATTTACAAAGGGGGATGGATAAAAAAAGTATTTAGACACCGCCTTTTCCCCATAATAGAACCTGAGGACGATGTAGAAATATTCTAATGTGAGACTCCAACTCTATACGTTAGGAATTCGATTGACTACTGTCCCTAACAACCTTGCATAGCAAACAAGTGTAAACAGTCGGCCCGTGAGGTTGAAAACCAACCCTCTGATTCCCCAGTGTATTCTGCTTATTGTCAGTATCTCGGTACGTGCATGTGTGAGTGTTCGCAACGAAATACTTACTGTGATTAACTGTGTGGACTAATAACATCCCTAATTGGTCCTGCCTTGTCTAGGATTGATACGTCTGCCATTTTGAACGTATATAAAACCCAATATCAAAGAATTATCCTCCTCTCTTAAGCAGTTTCATTGTTTTAGTAGCACTTCTAATCCATTTGGGCAAATCTTTGAACAGCGAGTTAGTATATTATACTTCTAGATGGCGCATAATTATAATTTTGCGACAGATGATCAGGCCATGACCAATCCCCAGGACGCATAAGACCCCGAGGCAAAACTCTTACTGATACGTTCGCATATACTCGCCTTAGGTATCTTGAAAACATCAGGACTAAAAAATTACCGCCGATTCTCCTCAATGCCTAAAGGTTGAATACAGAACCATATCCTAGAATAAATGCAGTAATTAACGTCATCTCTATCCATGTATTACCTCATCCGGAAATATCGCGCCTTCGGCGGAGCTTTCCGATAAAATGATAGGGGACTCATATATTGAACGCGCTTAACGGCGGTTTGGCAACATAAATGTGCTGCCGATAATATTATTTTTTTGATCATAATAATGAAGCATAAGGTTCTGGAATATATATAATTGCAGCACGTCTCCTGGCCGGTGGGTTCACCGAGAGATCGCGCGCTTCCGCTGTCCTCCACTTGGTGCGGGAAGTTCGATTGCCAATTGTAGGGTGTAAAATCCACGAACCGCTCCTTGGATCTCTATCCTCACAATAAGGCGAGAACCAATATTCGGGATGGAACCGTAAACTCGATAATTTACTTTGGCATCGCATGAGAAAACTGTCTGACCACTGCTGATGCAGAAAGACGTCGTTACTCTCATTCTCTGGCCCTAGTTAGAATACAGGATTACCATTTTCCAATACACTATTATAAAATTTTTATCTGAAAAAATTATTCCCGTCGCCACTTGGCAAAGGACATTCATTGATAGGCTGATAAGAGGCGATTCTATGGGGTGCAGCATGCCTATGGACGTGATATTCAAGTTTTATTCGGCATTTTATGTTGATTATAATTTGGTGCTTTATAGGCCCTAAGCTGTTTTCACTCGCCATCCATATTGATTTGTTCAACCAGACTAGACAAATAAAGACTCTAAATTTGTCAGGTTCTTGGCGGGGTGATGACGGCCCATCCCATCGGCATCCAGAAACTGGCCTATACTGGAACAAGTCCTACTCAACATTTCTCCAACGATTACTGATTAGTGGATTTGTTGTCACAGAATTGGAGTGTATTCCGGTACCCCCTATTAAAGTGTTCTCGCCATCTATGTAGACTATGGCCAACTTCAAACTTGGGATTTCTTAGTTTCCGCGCCCGATTAGCGATGATAAGTGCCTCGCGAATAGAGGAATCTTGGCTATTCCATTAGCTAGTCGCATCGTGTTCTCGCAACATTCGCCAGCCGTATCATGTTGTATAACGATTAACCCCCGGTATATTAAAGGCTTTCAATCATCGTTCAGGGCGTAAGTCGCCCATAGCAAACGCCAGGGCATTCGTTTTTTGCCGTTCAGCCTTGGTTTCATACTATATTCAAGGTCAGTTTTTAACACATCAAATAAGCATCATATATATTCCCTGCTTTGTGAATCACTTGTGACCTCCTTCCATGATAGTAGTTCTGTACGAAATTAACCTCCCAATACTCCTCGAGCTGGTTTGTGTCGGGAGAAATAGAAACTAGCGTGCTTGAACTGGTTTCATTGCTTCTTCAGCACTCTGCCCAACTTATCTTTCATTGCTATAAGAACTCGATCATTAAGACTTTAGTGTGCAAATATCACGGGGAATTTAAAGTGTCTTGTAGTCATTCACTTGAGGGCAACGATTGTTCGGCGATATCCGGTATTCGATGACTACCAGTTAAACGTTTGTTTTTCTTATCGAACATACACAGGAGAATAGAACAGTGCTCAACTAAGCAATATTAACTAAAAGTGAAAAATAACTAAAAGATTTCGATATTAATTTGTATACAAATCTATAATTCTGTAGAATGTAAAATTTTATTCCTTGCTCCCAAATTACTTCATTTAATTACTCTCTTTGTTCTTTCGGTGATTGAGTATTGACCGCTCCTCTAACACGCCAGTTGTATTAGATGCTTTCTCCTATTCGCTGTTAGTGTTTAGACACATTTATACTTTCTGTGGGTCTCGCGTTAAAACACGAAAATCGTGATAATTTTATATGAAAAGGATTGTTCTTCCTATGCAAAACATAGACCGATAGCCGAATTTAATAAAACGAAATTACCCAATACTTTTCAGTGTAGTCAAATGTAATAAAATGTAGCCTGGCCGTTTAACCACTGATTCGAACACACGGATCACGCTTGGGAGCATATGGTTCAACACCGCCCCTTAGTCCCCATGGGCCACTGGGTGGTATTCCTGACGGGAACCATAACGGCCAACTTATCTTATATGTTATAGATAATTACAGGGTAAAGCATACGATTGGCGCTCGTATCTCCAGTCATCCTGGCTTGACCTATCGGTTTAGAAGTTAGGTAGATATCATCACGTTATAGCACCAGAGAGCCTGAATTGCATCTTGCAAAGGACTGCTCGATGTAGGATAAAGGCACCTGATATACTATTGTGTAATATGATAAAGTCTTTTTTTTTATATGCATAATATTAAGCTCTCCTTCACATGTGACTTCCATGGATTTTAACCAGTTGTACCTCTGTTAACCCTCTCTGGAATTATGGTAGATATTCATTGTGTTGCCTGACCTATCAACCTGGTAAACATCCTTGCTAATAGACCCTCCTCCATCTTGGTTGACTCTAACAAATGGAGTGGGAAAATTATCTGTGTCGCGCGCATCGCCAATCAATGCTGAGACTAGCACAAGTAGACAATTATCTTTATTATTGTAAATTGCAAAAATACCTGAACAAAAGGAAGATATACTGAAAATAATTAACAATTTCGAAAGTTCATTTTCAAATAATCCCGCGCGAAGGGCCGATTCTATGATTTTTCTTTCCGTTATGCCATAATTGGAAAACCATATCCTCATAGCTGAATTGGGAATCGCCTGTATTTATTGGTTGCCAGAAGCAGAGGTCCTTACATAAGAAAGGCCAGGAATGCGACGGGTAATCAAAAAACCCTCTCTCACGGTGCAACAATATCCCGCTATCATATATCAATCCTTCTCAACCCAATATCGGCCAACCACATAACTACACTTTGAGTGCTTTGCTAACTCTCCGTGAAAAGTTTGTAGTCAAATTACCATAGAAAAGAAGCTAATTTCTTATAAGGAATCAAACTCAATATTTCCCTCTATTGGCCTATTAGAAGAATTCCCAGCATTTCTAATTTACTAACTTTTGTTGCTTGCGGCGGTGGCCACCTAAGGTTCAAGGGATAAGCCGCAGAATATGGTGCTAGTCTGACTCAGTATGTTTAAAATAGGAATAATCAAAGAAAGTATACTAAACTTTTCATCGGATTGAAAAAACTCGGAAATTAAAATTCCTTAAAATTCATAGGGACTTTAGTATTTGTTACACATGTGTCCCAAATTTTTTGTGTGAGATTAATAACGAAGTTAAGGTTTGTACAGTAAAAAACATACGGTGTGCTGAAAAACGATAGTCCATGTCCCGTATTACTATTCGGTAATATTGAATCCTTCTGGTTATTTTTGCACAAAACCTGCTTCCCGTTTCACAAACAATGGTCACTCTTGCCCAATCCTCAGGCCCGAGGTAAGCTCTAATTTAGCCAAAAGTGAACATACCTTGTTCTCAGATCATATGTGGAATTATATTTGTTTAATATAAATATCTAGTTCCAATTAGGAAGCGTAAACGAAAGATCTATCTGGTCTACCGGCATGTTGATACATTAATTCGCATCTCCAGATCGAGAAATTCAGGACAATTAAGATTTTAATTCTAGTCCTGGCGATCCTCAAAATTCATTATGCCATTAGCAGGCCAAAAACCTCAACGATCTGTTGTCTGCTTTCCAACATTCTCAGAAGCCATTGTATTTATTAAAGTAGCATTGGGTTAAATATGTGTGCCAGCATCTTCTATCCAAGTAGACAGTAAATTACGACCCATTAGCGGCTGAGATGTTTCTAGAGTTCTAAATTTCTCTCAAAAACTCATTCCCAACCCGAACACATATCCCAGTAAGAAATCGTTATACTAAGAAATCTCCTTATTATATAAGGTCAACATAAATACTAAAAGCTCTTGAGAATTTTAATTGAACTTTTTCCTTTGACTTTTAACACGTGGAACCAGCTATAGTTGGCCCGACATCCAAACCTTTAGAGTTGGATGTTGTCTCGCTCGGCCTGGCCTGAGCGCTTGTTTCCGCTCCCATTCTCTCTCACTTAAATCTTCTCTAGTTTACATGTTACAAGATTGAATAATTACTCATACTCAACTCCCTCGATAAATTTACTAACAGAGAATGTGTTTCTCCGGAGAGATGGGTATAATCAATGTTTCAAAACAACTATAAAATTACCCTAACTTGACAGCTATCTCAAAGCCTTCTCTTCGCGTCTATTTCTGTTCATAATTATTTTTCTTAATCAATCCCAAATATAGCGCACATATACTATTTTGAAACAGTTTAAGACTTCATCTCGAGTAAACTGATTTGTCTCGAAAGTATGGGATTCTCACTAGTCATTCACAGGCGCGAAGGGGACATTACTTGCCATCAATAATTATAGGGAGGGATGGAGTAATTATTTCAGATAAGGCCTTCTGAAATAGTTGATATATTACCCGTGTGAAAATCGGGGAAATTCACTGTACTGCTAACGAGTCAAATAATTAGAATGAGAAACTCTTGTAGCACTATATGATTTGTGGGCTTTTCAGGATCTATTAGTTTACCAATTTGAAATGTGTGATTAAGTTTTGCTCTACCCAGATCTGTTTCAGTGAATTAATTAACACTTCCTCGAGAATTATGACCTATCCCTTGAATGAATGACCACTACCCCTATTAAGTTCAACATTGCGCTCAATGACAAAAAATTAGCTATCTGGAAAGTCACTCATCCAGACTTTATAGAACGCTCTATTCATACATAGACCTTGCTTCCTCTTTTTCTCCCCCTGTTATTCGTTGTTAGGTTCACCAATTTCACTATTCTCAGGGCCCCAAGTGAACCGTGGAACCATTTGACTAGTCCTAAGAAACACCCATTTTGCACTTTAGTGGTCCAACACTCGTCTGTTAATCTCATAGGGTAAAAAATTGACAACAAACTTCATTAGTGTGCTTAGCGATCTGATAATTAGGGTTTTCAGAAATTTTACCTGTTGGGCTTTGTCATTTCCAGTGATTTTTCCACTATTTAGTAGAGATATATTACACCGTTTGTCCCTAAAGATCCATATAATCGCGAGAATGTCAGCATGGCCCTTAAGTACGTTGATTAGATTCAATATTACCTTGGATTAATATCATTGATATATTTACCATTTTATTGGAGCTCCCATCTCATCACAAAAGTGACTGATGGTTCCCTGTAAGTGACCTTACTCCCCTTTATTTGATTTGGATGGGTGACCTTTCCCTGGCATACACTTTTCTTAAGGTGGGTTACTGACACTCTCCCATTGCGCTGACTTCCTCTCGTGCTCTCGCAAGCGTTTCAGGCCCATTCGCAACATGGCGAATTGGGGATCCCTTAATCCACTTGTGTGACAATAACGCTCAGATCGCCCCACCACCTTCCTGTCAGTGCGCGTAAAACGTACAGATACTTTTTCTTAAGATTTCGCAGATGGAATACCTCTAAATGATAGTGCTAACGATGGCCCGCCGGCCCCTCAGTATAACGTGACCTCAACCTCTCATCAGACCTTCGCGCGCTTTACTGCAAACAACTATGCTTCAGTGGAAGCTATTCACTCATTTACGCAAATATATTATATCTCTTTGTTTGTTGCTATCCATAAACATTCTTTGCGACGAGGGAAACTACCAAATCAGTTCACAGTGTGGATCATTCGTGCGTACCTCAGAAAGCGCAAATTTCGTGTAACAATTATTTACCATCGAAAATTCCTTGCATTGGTGCCAATTGTAGTTCTTATTTAATCCAGTAATATTTTGCACCTAGGTTATTAAGGAATGGGTGCCGAGTGCTCGCGTCTGCCGATATTGTCTGTTATTGTTACCTGGATATCTGGTGAAATTAATATGATCGGTTTTATTTTCTGAGTTTCTTTTTATGGGGTAATTTTTGTGAGAAGGACAATAAGCTAATGTGTTTCATAACTATTATTTACTCTTAACCTCTCACTAATGCATCTGTGCTCTTGTTCTATTTCCTAATTTAATCTGCATACAAACCTATATCTATCTTTCAGTATATTGAAAACCACAACTCATATACGATTTCCAGATACTTCTGTTTTTATTGCTCTGCTGCATTCATATATTACCTCTCTCAGCACTTTATTATGATAGTCTACCCCATTACTTAGAATCTCAGTCCTCTCTCTCGTGCTCGAAAGTATAATTTAATATTTCAGTTATTGGCTTTCTTCTACCAATAGCCACAGATCTTGTAAACGGATAATGTTTTCTTACATGTGGCATACTCCACCAACTGGAGTGTTGATGGAAATAAATCCTCGATAAGTCACGGACATAGTATATCTATATTCTGATCGCTAGTGTTATTTGTTGTATTCTGAAATAAAGCACGATTGTCACAGTACCGTTTGATTTCATTTTTGACTTACACATTTATAAGGGTGGATAAATTAAAATTACCTTCCCCATAATTAAAGAGTTTGTTTTTTATACATATAATTTTGAATCTCTCAGATAGGAGCTTTAACTGTTGGTTTTAAATCTCGTTTTTTAAAATCATTTTTTACCTAATACGGAGACTCGCTCAAGTGGATGACATTTTTACGATTTCTCTCGCTGCTCATAAAATGATCTCTGTGGATTATCTTGGGTGTTAAAGTGTATACATTTGTGTATCTCTTCACTAATACATATCTAAAAAAATATTTAAGACGGAATACTCCTTAAGTGGCTGGCTTAAATTCAATTCACTTGCTTATTATACATGACAATGTCAATAGACCAGCTGTTTAGTGATAGAATGTATTCTACATAAAGCCTGTCCTGCGAGTATGCGATTGTTATCTTCTGATGTCAAAAGGCTAGGCACTCGCATACACCTCTCGCTCCTCCCTGCAATTGGACATATATCTTATATATTCTATTTACATTATTTATTCGTCTCGCTCAAAGGCTTACACCGAATATTGCAATTGAACGAGGTGTTTCGGAAACTAAATTTCCCTTATTACCCAAGCATGGTAGTAATCCGTGTCAACATTGCTTTAAGTTGATTATTTATTATTATTTCTTGGTTTAAGCTCAATATCCCACTTTGTGGACCAAGGTTCCAAACGATTAACGGATTCCACAAATTGGTGCTATGACATCTTTTTCTGTGACCTCTGTAGGTTCTCACAACGCTTCAACCCAGAACTGTATATAATAATCCTCGCTAAATCCTTTCTGAGAAGGACTAGTTGGAAACATTAAATTTCTTTGTGCCCGAAGGCAGCAGTTGAATGTCTATTGCATTGGCTTTTCACTCACAAAAAGGGATGTTTTTTTATAGTTCTTCTGTTAAATCAAATATTGGCCTCTTCCTGTTTATAAAGCACTTGTGTCGGCTAGCTTCCTCGTGTGTATTAAAAGAAATAGGATAACGAAGGGACCGGAACCTCAAGTACTTTCAAATTTATAACAGTGCGGTTCGCTTCCCATCCGATAGAACCACATCAGATTTTGGCTTTACCCATAAGGAACATTCGTTACAGCGGTATTCGTTAAAAATCAACATTATTGGTTTTCGGCTTTGCAGCACACTAATGTAAACTTGAGAATTGTTCTGCGTTTTACTATTATATTGCCGTTTCCATCTTTATATTCCTATTTTCTAATTAAGCTATGGAGGTGATATCTCTAGGCTTCCTTCACATTACCAACGTACAATTGTACATGAGCTTCCTTCTTTATGGGTATCTTAATAATTATCGGTTTCATCCCTGGTAATCGGCGCCACACTTGTTGGAAGACATAAGAACCCAAACGAAAAAACTAGCTCAAAACAAGCCGATGCATGCATATTATTAATACAGAAATCGCGTGTAAATTTCTTTCGGCTTTTATCCCCTTTTGTAATATTTCTGCAATAAATTTTTTGATTAATCCTGATATCCGTACTCAGGTTCCGTTCATACTAGTAATATATGTCTAAAATGTAATTTGAATATATTCCATGAAAAATCATGTAATTGCTTCTTCTAAATCAATCGGACAAAGTATCCAGTCCTTGCGGTTTGCATTGTTTGATAGATATATTAAGAATAAGTTTTTATCTTCTTTTTTTTTCTGGAATCGCGCAGTACATAGGTCCAATCTTTAAGTA
>Ga0163217_1007529_pt1 | contig 16050 bp, 21 predicted proteins | sample SynspAceP_FD_185933 | JGI IMG/M metagenome (GOLD analysis project Ga0163217, IMG submission 185933) | Saline lake microbial communities from Ace Lake in Antarctica - Synechococcus sp. Ace-P (PacBio error correction) | ecosystem: Environmental > Aquatic > Non-marine Saline and Alkaline > Saline ... | reverse complement strand
GGCATACAGTAGGATGCGCAATCGGGAGCCCTTGAATATCACGCGTTACAATGAGCCGAAGGATCGGCCGACAAACAAGGGGCTCTGTCTTTACGGTTAAACCTCACATCTTTGGACACGATTGCAAAACGTAATTCTTCGAATTCTGGTTTCTCGACGGCCCGCCCCATGCTCGAACTGATTGGCCAAGCCACTATTGGCACACATGCAATCGACCTCGTTGTTGATGGCGAGGAAAACGCCGATTCCAACACGCGCCGCATTATATGCCCCCCGTATTCTGGGTTTCGTTCCGCCTTGTTCGAAATGATATCAAACGATGCAAAGTGGGGCGATCAAATGCACTATGATGAAGGCAATTGAAACCTACCCATCTCGGCTTGTACGGTTCGTTCTACCGGGATCACGATCGTAAGCCAACACTGCGATAACAAATTGCCGTGCACGGGAGCGCGAATTTCACGTTTTTGGTAGGCGAAAATCTCTCGTCGCCGCCCCGTGACGCGCTAGCTTCGCCAGAATACACCGTTCACAATTTTCTCCGAAAACTACAGCGAATCGAGCACGACCTGAGCAGCAAGAGGAGAAAAAGAAAGCAAATGGCCTCTCCGTCGGAGGAACCGAAGGCGTCTTCCACCTTCTACGGTATAATGATGGCCATGTGCCGGTGCAGGCACTCTGGTCTTTCGCTTTCTACTTTTGCGTTCTTCTTGACACAGTGAACGCGTGAATCCCCAGACTGGCTCCGAAGAGTATTCGGGCTTTATGGGCTTCCCGCGAAGCCTCCCAGGTCATTAAAGTTAACCTTAATCAATAGGCACCGGGGCCGACCGCTCATTATTTGCCGTGGACGGCCACATGCGGGTATGTGATGATTCAGCATCGATACGCAGCGGACCTAGCCCCTAGAGGGAATGGTTACGCTCATGTCACTTTCGCAGAGAGATCGGAAAGCGAGGGACGCTACAGATGTTACGAGGATACGTTCGTTGAAACAACCTTTTCGATTGAAATGACTTCGTTAACGTTTATTTCAGCCAAAAAGATTAACCGAATGGAAAACTCTGATCGTCATGTTCGGTACTGGATTATATTCTGCTACAGGATTCCGACGCAGCGCCACCAGTTGTGAACGTGCATGTAATCTCGAAAAAAACGCAAGCTTCGGACTCGCTTCACTGTCCGGTTTCTGTGGTTCGAGATTGCAATAAGCGCCGTCTATCCACTTGACGAAATCATGAATGAAAGCCGTGTTGATTACGAGTTCTGGATTAGCGAAATTATCGAACGCAGTTGACTGTGAAGAAGCCGCCCGTTAATCCACGCAATGAGGACAACGACGCGGTTTCGAGAAATGGAATGTTCCGTAGGCTTGTTCCCTCACTCGAAAACGGAAAATGATCTTAACCGAGTCGGAACGTACCGATCGAAGACAAAACGCGATGTTTTCCTTCGGCGCTTATCTCCACCGTTTCAATCGATCCCGCTTCAGTGTCGGTTTTGGCCATGCTCTCTTTCGTGCGCTCTCGACAATTTGATTTTTTTCCGATCGTTAAAACGAATGTTTCAAAGAAATTATTTCACGAGGTTAGCGATCGCCACACTGGCAGATGAACGGCCGTAGTTCGGGGGAATTGAGCGATCGCCATTTTTGTGGACAATCCATTTCCGCTGAACTCTAGTTCCGTCTGAAATTTGTATTCTACGGACCGTGCTGGGCCTCATGTCCTGTGAGCGTCTTCGGTCGATGGGTATGTCGCCGAATTGCCATTGCCCAAAGGTGCAACTATACTCGCGAGGCCGAATGAGTGTTCTATGGGAAGAGACTTGACGTTTGAGACCCTCTCTGTAAATGAGCCAGATTAGGAATACCGTCAAAGCTAACAACTTGGGAATCATGGGATCTGGAAGTCGCTTGCTGTTGAGTTTGCTCTAATGCTCGACCGAAATCAAGCAGTACAAGAAACGCAGCTCCAAGAGTGGAACCTGTTCCAAGTTTTCGAGCAGCAGTTGCCAACATGCAAGCCACCGGCTGCATCAACGGCGCCTGTATCTGGGTCGTAGGAAGAAAACGCTCTCGTTTTAGGGTGTTACTTTGTTTTTTGAGTTTAACGTTCATTGAGGAGACTTTGAAAATCGCAAATTTTCTTGGTACGGAAGTAGTGACGGTCGATTTGCGGCACACGATCGTTTGTGCTTCTAATCGCCACTTCCGTTTAACCTGACTATTGCACTCGCACAGCTGGGTGGCCTCCTTGCTCCGACACGTCTGCCGACAATAAGCCTTGCAATGCTGAGTCGATCTGTACACCAGAGCCCCGGAAGATGGGCAATGCGGCAGCGACATTGTCAATTAATGGCGGTATATCTTACCCGCAATGCACTGCGGTCCGAAAGAGGGCGACCATTGTGGTGGCTACAAATTACAGAATCTGTGCAATAAGAAGCAGTGGCAATAAGACACGCAAGCAGCAACTCGCTGAAGAGTACCAGAGTGCCTACGGGTGGGTCCACATATCGGCTAATTACTAAAGAACATATGCTGTATTGGGAGGTCACTGCGTGGTGGTGGTGGCTAGGAACCGTTTGCGAAGTTTAACGACTTGCAGACAGGCTCTGGCGCACGCTTCGGAACTAACCTACGAGGCGAACCAAACGATGAACCGAAGTCGCACGTACGTTTCTAGGAAATCCAAAAACTTCAAAAACCGGTGCGACTCGGTTATCGTCGACGTTGAACTTATCAGCCGTGGTGCGGTGCTCGGTTTGTGCCGTCATGCTGGCGACGCTTTCTTCTCTGACAACTTTTCTAACTTTGTAACTCATCACCTTCGCGATGCGTGTCGTTGATTGAAGGTTCAATCCATCTCTCGGTGAACATGAATGTTCTTGTCTGGGCGGCTTGCATTCCCGACCTGAGGCAGGTTCGTATGCCGTCGCGAGGATCAGAACCGGTTACCCAATGACTATTTCTTTCGAAGTCGATTAAAACGATTGTAGTTGCGCTTTTGACACTTCGGGATCACGGTCTGGGTTCGTGCTGCTCTTTCGAAACACGTTTCCACACGTCGTGTGATCCAAGGAAACTGACACCATGACGCCTTACAAAAAACGCCTTTGCCACATCACAAAACGGCTTGCGAAGGACGGCAACCTCAAGCATCGAACCTTTCACTTCAGACCCTGTATGCAGCGGGGCTGAGTTCAGCGAGCCTCGCAACCTAGAGGATTTCAGGACATCGACTCTCAGAGGATGCAGATTCACTGTCGCCCACGGCAGGGACCAAGAGCGAACGAGCTGCCGCTTTCACCGACTCGAACAGAGCTCGGTCTACTGGACTTCAATATTCGCGACGTTCTGGCTGTTCCCCGGAAAAAGAGACCGAACAAGACTTACGCCGACACCTCGATTCGCAAAGCGATCAAGTCGGCAGCGTTGGAAGCCCTGCATTCAGAAGAATGGTCTAGCCCTCACGTGATGACGGTTATTCTTACGCGACAGGTCTACTCGAAGCGGGAGTCGACGTGCTGACGATCAGCCGGTTGCTCGGTCAAAGAGTTTTATAACGACAATGATCTAATCTGCAACTGTCGCCAAGAGCACTTCATCAACACACCGAAGTCGCCTGGACTGGATTACGGTCAGGCCAAACTCCATCTACGAACATTCGCCGGAGAACGGGAGCGCCGCAGAACCACAAGCTAAGCCTCGTCTCGAAACCTTCGTCTTGGTTGCGTGGCAAGATCGCCAACGCCAGATGTTCGCGACCGTGCCAAAGCGGCGGCCAAAAATGTTCAGTGTTGCCGCACTCACGTGATGGCGGGCGAAGACCAGTGCGACGACTGCGGCGAGATCAGTACCCGCTAACAAACTCTGCGGTGATCGACCACTGCCCGCTTGGCAGCGGCTCGAAGCGAGTGAATTTCAACGAGAAAGCTTCAAGCTATTGCTCAGGGCGTGAGTATTACCAATCGTCTGCACGTTGCCGAGTGAACTTCCGAACTCGCCTTGGCCAATTCAAAATGAAACTGTGCAGACTTGCTGATCAGTTCGGCATGGAAATGTGCCATGTCGCGAAACATTCAAGTAAGAAATCAGGCTATGACCGTCGGCGATCTGCCGTCCTGCACACTGTGGAAATCAGAATTGCAAAGCTCATGCATGTCCACCTGTTGATCCCGGTGAAGACTGCGGGTCGAGGATCAATTGGAAAAAAAAGCAACGCACCGCGGGCAGCAAGAACTCGCATGCGCTACCACCTGAATCGAACGGAGCGAATTGACAAGCCAGTTTCGCAAGCAAAGCGATCAGCAATGAAGCGACTTCGATCGTCGGGGAAACTCAGTTGGCGTGCAAGTTTCGAGTCTCTCGGCGAGGACGATAACTGGCGTGCGTTCATCAAGGATCTGGAGTCGAAGGACGTGGTGCGTATTAAACAACCCGCCACCGACGCCGACTACGAGAAGAGGTGCTCGCATGAAGTGGTGAACACTTGACACGCTACCTGACCGCCGGCCCGATCAGTGAACTACCGCATCGTCGCGGCTGACGTGAGCGGTCACGTTCATGGCTTCCGATTGGCAAAGTCACGGCGGCCGAAGTCAGCAGTTCCGATCACGCTTGGATCGAGGAATGTCACCAAACGCTGTGCCTGCACATTCAACGGAGCAGCTGACCAAAACTCGCTACTTCGGCGGATGGAAGCAAACAATCGTGTGGTGCCTTACATGGTCGCGCCTGCGAAGAGTTGTTGTCCAAGCAACCCGCGGACGATGGGGTGAACTTCTCAACGAGTCCCGAAGAGAAAGATCAAATCTTGCCCGAACATCCGCTGCCGAAAGCCAGCGATCACGTGCGTTCACTGCGAGAGCACTCTCTAACGGCTTTTGAGGAAAAACTCCCAAACCAAGCTTGGCGAGCAATCTTGTGGCAGTGAGAGTCCACGTGCCCATCTTGTACCGCCTTCAGCGGCGGGATCATCACCGGTTCGGGCGATCAATTTGGTGAGGGGATATTCCGCTAGGTGCCGAGAAACGGGGTAGAAGGTGCAAAACTTTCGCCGGATCGACCGTCTGCCCAGCAGCTCTTTCTGCCTGGTCTCACACCGCATCTACGGTTACGAATACAATCGTTCTAGTCGCTGGCGTTGGTTCAAGCCAGTCTCGCCACCACGGCTCGACAAAATTCAACGCACGAACTGAGCCGCAGACAGCGTTTTAGTCTCAACTGAGAAGTGAGTTTTTCTCGCCTGTTCATGCGGATAGATCGAATTCGTTATCCGACTGACCGTCTGGTGTCGCATTCACCTCGAACGCTTCACCAAACTTCTCTGTCTTGTGCATCCCAGAAGCGTACGACGCCATGAATCTCTCAATTGGAGGCAAACGAAATTGAATCCGTTTTCTCGACACCCTCTTTAGGAACCTCACCAACCCAGACATCCTCAAAGAGCACGCAGTTGGGACAATCGCAAAGATTTGCATTCCTGTCTTTGGCTGCTCGGCCAACTTCGTGGTACGTCCACTTGTGTTTGCGATTCCAAGCCAGCAGATGGCGACTGAAAATCTTGCGGATCTTCAAGTTCCTCAGGCAGCCAGACATAAAGTGCCTAGTTCTGTTTTGGATCGTCATCTTTGTCATCATCGCTGTGGTTCGCACTGTGCTTGACATCTACCTGCGGTAGCTTTTTGAGGCAATCGAATTTCGACCTCGTTTGCTATGGCTGCCGCGCCAACGGATAACCAAACCCTTGCACCCGGGATCAATGCGTCATCTCTTTCCCGACCCCAACTTCAAACGAACGCCATTGACCGGACGGTAACGTTCGTAGACGCTGGTGACCGAACTGAACCGCAAAGCTGCCATCGTCAAGCGTCCGAAGATTTTCCGGCGTCTGATTCCAGCCCCGCAAGTCCCGGGCGCCCGCATCAATGCTGCTGATTTCCAACGCCTGAAACGCTTGCTTCTGGACGAACTCGAGTTACGATTGCGGGTATCGTCGTCCGTATGTCGCGTGTCGCTACGCGCGTGATCCAGGTACGGCTACGAAACAACGGCGTGCACCGGAGAATGCTGCTCTGCGACAATTCAAAACTTGCCAGGGTCATTAAACGTCAAACCGCGGTTTAAACTCTTCGATTTGGTCCGCATTTCCCGGTTGACCTCTTACGTTCTTCCGCAGAAGGAATGAGACAAATGAACCTAACGCCGTCGAACTGCAAATGCTTGCGGATTGCTGATGGACTATCTCGCTTGACGCTACGTTCTCGCCGAAGACGCCTGCGCAAGGATGACCGGGTGCGAAGTATGCACCACATTCCCGTTGTATTTGTCGACCATCAATACGAAGACTTGTCGCCGTTATGAAAACCATTTCCGGGGACTCTTCGGGGGTAGACAATCAACGCTCTAGACGCAAACCCAGATGTGCGTGTGTTTGAGATTGTTGGCGCTGCCAATCCGGATCGGGGGACGGTTGCTATGTGTGGCATGAGGCGGTGGAACAATCATCACAGCCACAAACCTGGTCATGAAAAAGGCCGTCGATCGCATTGAATCGAATAGGCAAAAAGTCGGAAATGAAAAAAACGATTGCTTCGAACTGGAATCACTACAGTTTCCAGTAGTCGCGTACCGTAACCGAAAACAGGTAAGAACAGTCCGAGCACTGGGAGCGGCAAGTAACGCTTTTTGATAGTTTAAACCTCTCGTCGCCGCCCCGTGACGGTTTGACGTTCTGCGATTGAATGCAACTGACCAATGGAGCTCACTAAACGTTTACGTTCATCGTCGCTAATTCTCCGTTGGCATCGTCACGTTAGTGACCGCGCTCTGGTATTGGCGTACAACGCAATGTCCCTTTTGCTGCGTTCTCGCGCTAATCGACCAAATCCGCGGCAGGCGAGTATCCGTTACTTGAAACTGCGTCTATTGAATGGAGTGGGCATTTGCATTGCCTTTGCATCTCGCGATGGTCATACGCCCTAGGGTCGTTCCCGTCATTCGCGGCAAAACAGGACGGCTTCTTATCATGATCTTACTATTGACGTCGGCTTCTTTTTGCGGGTATGGGGATCAATGTGCGAGGAACCGACGGTTGTTCGGCGATTCGGCGCTGCGACCGGTGGCAAATGTGTGTATATGGCACAGTCGTATCCTGTTTCCGATTTGGGTCTCCGCTTTCGCACTATGTGTCGGGGATTGGCTCGTTCGCCTGCTCATGATTCCCGATGCTCGCGAAACGACGCCGAGACGCAAATGCGCAAACGACTAGGCAAAAGAACGCGTGAACCATCGAATGCACCGAATACTCGAAAACGCTCTTTCATGATGGTTAGGTCCGCTCGTACTCGTGATTCGTAACGTTCGTGCGCTGTCAATACTCGTCCACGCCTGACGTGCGGTGACAATCTCATTCGTTGCTTTTCGCGAGCAACTTCTTTTGCCGTTCACTGCACCTACTTTGATGAGTCGGCGGAAAGATTGGCCCAATTAGATTTCACGCAAACTTCGGTGCCTGCGATTCGCACTTGGTGTCAGAGTTTTGATGTTTACGCCGAGAACTAGCTTATCCAAGACAAGTCCAACGCCTGTCCAATGTCAATGCTGACAACAACGCCTGAATGATGCTGTCCGAACAATCCCGTAAACCAACGCCCGGATGCGGACTGAAAATTGACACGCTCATTTGCCCAACGCAGTTCGAAATCGAGTAGTCATGGTAACCGGCGTCAATACCAACCGTCTCGGCCGTTAGACGACGAACAATCGATGCACCGCAAGTCGCAGATCGGGCCAAACGGGTTTCATTACCAAATCGCCTCGCGACTGCGTGATCGCAACGCTTAAGTGGATATGTTGTGATCTCCAGACATGAAAGCGAATACTACTCCTTTTTGTCCTCGGGCACGTCTTTGCGCAGTTGGATTCGTTGCTTGCTTTGTTTACCCGATGTGACCGTCGTCGCTGCCGAACGCATACGCTGCAGAATGGTCGTCTCACTTCGTGAGAGGCATCTAAAGTTTCTAACCAACAATCATATGGCCAACCGGCTGGAACGGGAACTCAAGGACGACATTACGACGAAGGCCGTGAAGTCTGGGCACCGCTCCAGACACGAACATTGCCCGAATCAGAAACGAGATCGCAATTGACTGGCTCGCGGACCCAGAGTAATCGCGAAAATGATGGCCACCATGATCCTCCGTTCGTTTGATTTGAGAGTTGACAGACGGATCCAACCACCATTGCAAGGATTGAACCGAATCGCCGGGATCTTTGATTACATCTAACCACACCGACTGAAAATCGACAACGCTGATATAACGTCTTTGCGTGTGAAAGAACAAACACCAATGTATCTTGGCGATGACGCAAACTACTGGTGGCATTGCCTCGCGCGTCGGGCGAATTGGCACGTAACCATCGGATGCAACGCAAGATCGGTGCGTGCTAAAATCGCCATCACAATTTCAAACCGCCGGAATTCCGCTGAGCCGCAAACAGTTCGTGATGTCAAAGGAACTCGGGCCCTTCCCCTGCTGATCATTCTTCGTAGATCGCAATGCTCATTGGTCCAACTGATTTCACACAGCGTCTATTGCCTGCATCGCACTTGGTGTCATGTTTTATGTTGCGCGGAAGACTCGGCTGTTCATGACAAGCGATCACCTTGTCGATTTCAACGCTTGGGCAACTAACCCCTGATACTGTGTGCTCTCCCACCGACATGCCCAAGACCATCGCCGAATGCCAGTGCGAATGGAACACTCGATCTTGCTTTAGGTAATTCCACATTCGACTACAATTGAGGACCGGCGTTCGAAGTTCCAACCGTCGCCCATCGTACCGACGAACAATACGATGCACGTAAGTCCGGATCCGGGCCAAACCAGTATCATCACCAACCACCGCGACTACGTGATCACGTTAACGTTATCCTACTTGAAATCAAGCGATGAGCACAGACCCAAATCGAGCACCACGACATCGCAGCCTCCGTCCATCGCAACCCTACGGCGAAGAAAAAGGGGTCAAGACTCTTTGTGCAGGTTGGGGGGGTGTTAAGCTTGGGGAACGTCCCCGCCCCAACGCGCCGACAGAAGAATGCCGATCTACATGCCGTTGAAACCCTGGCAATGGTACGATCGGGTCATTCTTCCACAAGAAGACGACACGAAGTCGTTTGGAGAATATTACATTACCGAAGAAGCTTAATCGCTATCCATGCCGAATTATTTCTTATCTCAGTTGATGCCGAAGTCATTGGCACTCGTGCTCCAACGGACAACGATTGAGGAATGACAATTTCTTGCGTGGGTCCCCTGACGCATCCGGATGCGGTTATTCATGACCATTACACACAGGGCGAGGGACATGTTTACAGCCGATTCAAGAGTTCCCAGTGCAGGATGATGGCCATTTCCACGTCTCTTCCGTTAACGTTCGAACGCAATGCACCAGCAGCCGAGTTGGTCGAGCGTGCGAGATTTGGCGTGGGGGCTCGTGTACCTTGGGTTCAAGCCGAGCAACCTTTGCCACGGGCTATTTCGCGTTGGCGTTGCGCAGTTCGGGCAAAAACTGGATTGCCGTGTCAACCGAGGCGCTCGACGACAAGCAACTCGATACGCTCGCCTGGTCGATCCGGCACGTGCATTCCGTATCGGTCCAGCCGAATTGGGTGTGGAGTCGATCGCCCGTCGACTGGACCGAATCGACGCACGAGCACGCGGACGCCCGAAAAAAGAAGCCCATTTCAACTGGACCAACGAAACAAAGAGTTCCTGACCGCCTTTCTTTCGCCTATCGCTATAGCTCGGCGGACCCGCCACGTTTTGTTTTGTGATGGCTGTGTATCGCTAGGAACTCAATAACAAACGCCCGATTTTCTTCGCGCGATGTTACGATTGACAGTGACGACCGATTTCGCGAAATACATGCACGCGAAGATACTTACTGCCGCCTGACCAAGGACAGGGGACGAACCATGTGATTCAACGGAGGCCGTGTGGTGACGATTGCTTGCGTGTTTCGAACAGCCCCATTGATGCCTAAACCTTATTCCATCTTTTCGCTGGCACGAGATTCTCACCCACCAACTGCATCGACTTATCGCCGTATGAGCTTCCCACGAGAAAGCCCCCCAGAATTGATCCTCCTTGACCCAACGTGAAGAGATTAATGCTGCGTTGTTGCGTCGCTGGCTTCAAGGCGGGATGGGAGGCGAACGACAAGTTCATTGGTCGCATTTGAACACTTCCATCGCGATGCATTGTAAAAGTGGATAGCACCCGAATGTTATCGAGGGTTTAGAAGAGATGCGTGCCGTTCATTCGGGCGATGTGCGCTAGGGCTGTCTCACCGTCCGCCACAATCAACGATTTGTTTTGCGGGGAAAATTCAGTTTGCGCAGTCGATGGGGTATTGAGGGCGGCAAAAACGACTCTGGATTGACGTAGCGCTTTGAGCATCATGTTTGGGTCATGAAAGACGGCTTAATCTATCGAGCCCACAATGTCATTGATTACAACGGGCCTCTATTCCAAGTTGGCACTACTGGACTCGGCGAAGCTTGACTGAACATTTCGGCGTGAACAATGTGCGTAGCCAGGAGAAAACCAATGGGAATTCCGATTGCATGATGCGTCGTTGGTCCACTTGCTCTTTTGAGCATTTTGTTCATCGCCTGCCCTGTTCAGAATGCGAACGATGATCCAAAGCTCAAGTCTCCAGTTCAAGAAGCCGGTTGTTCGTGCCGGCCAGGAGGCTTGTGAGAGGCTGAACAGTGCGAGTGAATTGCGCTTTACGGTGTACAGCACTTTTGTCTGTTCTGGCGACGGTTAAGCGACAATTAGTTTTCCCCGATCGCGAAAACTAGAGTTCCCCACCCGGCTACCGTAGTGCACAATACGCAAACACCGCCATTCAGGAGTTTTGCCGATGAAAAAGGAATGGAGTCGCAAGAACGATGCCGTTTGATTTCATGCGGCAATTCTCTCACTTCCCGGCAAGGATGGAACCGCATGATCGTAAAACGGCACGGAAGCGTACCGCGACAAAGAAGCAACGCTGCCAAGGCCACTGTCGGCCCTCGCAGCTAACCGAACCCGAATCGATCCCTTCGAGGGACGTTGGGATCGAATTCAGGACAGCTCGAAGCGCAGGGCCTCAAATTTCGTACGCCCTCTTCGAGTGGCCTTCAGAGAAGATTCCAGGTCGATTTCCTGACATCAACTCGTCGTAACTTTTGAGCGGATGACAACCGCTGGCGGCGCAAGAATGGCCATCCAAAAACCGTCATCATGAGCAAATTCACCATTCCGGGGCAGCTCGCCGCAAAGCGACTTTACGCTCTGCAAATTCGCTCGGCTTCACCACTCAACACTTCCAGGTTCGATCACACGCTTGTTTCACTTGCCGGCTGAACTTGCAGCAACTATGAATCGCGTCTGTGCTCTATCACAGCGAGTCCTTTGAAGCACTCCGCCTAACTGCCATCCAGCACGCGTCTTTCAGTCGTGGCGTGCCTCAAATCCATCGCCCCCCCCCCCCCCCCCCCCCCCCCCCCCCCCCCCCCCCCCCCCCGCCCCCCCCCCCCCCCCCCCCCCCCCCCCCCTACCGATTTCGCTGTCGGCGGCTGTGCGAAACCACTCGTCCAAAACTTCCCCGCCTCGCTAGGTCAGCTACTTTAGGTTAGCAACAGTTGGGAATCAAACCCGGAACCGTGAATGAGCGACCAGGAAATAAATCCTGGTCATTCCTCTAGCGAGTCGAGTCGCCAGATGCCGGCTTGAGTGAGACGTTTGTTAGCCGACAGATCGAATTCCGTGGCCGCGCGGGGGTCGAAGACGACGATACGTTTTGGGCGATGGGATCTCTCGATGCGGAATTGGACGACCGGGGACTGCCAGCCTTGGAAGAAATAGAAAGCCGCCTTTTCGAGCTTCGGTTCGAGTCGGTTTTCCGGCCGGCGTCCCTTTCGTACTCGCATTGTTTTCGTCTCCTAGTCGTCCTATGGTTTCCCGGCGAAATCCCAAGCAGGTTGGATCGTGGGCACTCCGAAGTCGACTCGGCGATGCGTCGCCTATCTTCTGTCGGTGTTGCTTTTCTTCGGCCAGCACTTCTTTGGTAACGCTGTCTTCGTTTGCGTTCGTCTTCGTTCTCGCTGCGTTCTATCGGCGCCGGTTGTTGTCCGCTCGACGTGTCACGGCATGGCGGCGTGATTCGAGTGCGGAATGAGGTCGCGGAAACGTTTTGTTGACCGGGCCGGTGAGCTGCTGCATCTTGCTTGGCGGCGTTCTTGACCTCGTTAGTTTTTGCAGGGATAGGTTCATTTTGCCGACCGGCGGGCGGAGGAGAGAATCGATCCGACGACCCGTTCCAGGCGTCCCGCGGATCCCGATTGAAATTCATTCCATTTTCCGGACCCGTGCCAACGCGACGACATCGCCCTGGTGGATTCCTTTTGGCCTCGGCATCTCGGATTGAACGAGTGTATGCCTTATGAGGACCTTCGATCACGTTCCGCCGGGCAGGACCACGGACGGCGCCCGGTCAGGTGGCGGTGCGTTGGATCGAGGTGGACTTGGAGAACAGAATCGTATCGACGCGGAGCATACGTGGCTAATTGGACTGTGGGGAAAGCTGGGACGAGTGGCGCGTCAGCGCCGGTTGGTAAGTTTTTTATTCTTCCTGGAAAACCGTGGCTTTAGCGGCTTGTATTGCACGTAACGACAGCGAATGAAATAAGGCACGCTGAATGGCAGTGGACGAGGACTACGATCCCCTTTGATTCCCGGACTGAGATGGACCCGTAGCCCTCGTCCACTACGCAGTGATTGTTTGCCGTCGCTAATCTCGCGGAAACGATGAGTCGTTTCGGACAGGTTAGTGTGACAATACATAACCGAAACGTAGTGAGAGACGCAGCCGGTACCTCGCTGACGCATTTGAAGTGGCCGGTTTGCGTAGCTCGACCTCTGAGTCGAGTGTTGTTGCTCTTTCATTGCCCGACTCGGAGGAGTTTCAGGCTACGTATGTGTGTTTCTTTTCATGCCCGACTCGGAGAGTCAGGCTACGTAACCTGGTTTGTTGTCTCTTCATGCCCGACTCGAGAGTCAGGCTACGTATACTGGTTGTTGGGTCTCTTTCATGCCCGACTCGGAGAGTCAGGGCTACGTATTTTTGTGTCCTTTCATGCCCGACTCGGAGAGTCAGGCTACTATGGTTGTTGTTTCTTTCATGGCCGACTCGGAGAGTCAGGCTACGTATTGGCTGTTAGTCTCTTTCATGCCCGACTCGAGAGTCAGGCTACGTATTGACTTGTTGTCGCTTTCATGCCCGACTCGGAGAGTCAGGCTACGTTTCTGTTGATCTGCGGATCACGCCATGACGGGGTTGGGCGAAAATAGGGCAATTTGCGGGCGAGCTGACTGATTGCATTTTTCAATTCTTATCAAAAACAGCCGCAACTTGCCTTGAAATCCAACGTTAAGCGGATAGATTACGGGGATGAGAAAGCTCGGCCCCGTCGAATGATCGATGTTCTCGACGTTTCGTTTTATCAAAGGACTTGAAGATTCTGATCACAGTGGAAATAACACTCTCGCCTTCCCTCGTCCACTGTTCCCATTTGGATTGCTCTGTCAGGGCATTTTCAACAATCCGTTCTGAATCGGGTGGGCGGGCAGGCATCGTGCTATTTTCCCTGTGCTCTCTTTCGGCATGGGAAATTGTCGATGAAGAGGGGGCGCCTTCCTGCCCAACTCGGGTTGCGTCCGTTTTTGTTCTAATGCCCGTGGGTTGGCGAAGTAGATCGTGCGATCTCAAATTTCTGTTGCCAAAATTCCACGTTTCCACGCGCGATGCCACTGCGGACGAATCTGATCATGTCCAGGCAACCAAGAGCGAAATCGCCGCACGTGACTTCGCCACTTCGATCACGTTAACGCCTGACGGCTGCCGTGCGACTCGAAGCAAAGGATTCTCGTTCACGGTCGATGAGCGAAGTCGGCCGAAGACATGGCGGGAGACCATGGCAGAGCGGGGTGTCGGCTAGAGCGTTGCGACTCGGCTGGGGCAAATGAATCACGAGGAAGCGATCTTCGGATTCACAATCCGAAGCCGCGACGGGCGTCTCGAACGAGGAACTCTCATGACCGGAAGATTCTTCTCCCCGGACGTTTCAACCACGGCCTAGTGCTGATGGTGACTGGCTTTTGCGTGTTGCTAACGATGACGTTGGCGCTTCGTGCGTGCGACGCTTGGGTCCGACGGTGTTCGACCGGGTGCTGGGCGCTGAACAGTCGGTACGAAGACGTGTGTTGATTTCCGTGGTCAGTTTCGTGAACCGGGCGAGCGATTTCTCGACTGGCGCTGCTCTATAGTTTGATGAATTTCATTCGGCCTGGTGCGCCTGTTGCGGTTCACTCAGTGACAACGGATTCGGCAGCCCCATTGCGGAGCCGGATGCGAGCGATTCCGAGCCAAAATCCAGCGCCCGAAGAAGGACTTGCCGGGATGTCCAAAGATCATGATTGTCTTGGAAATCGTTACGTTATTCTTTTTGGTATCGCCGGATCGATTTTTTCCGGTGTCATCGCGAACATCGGCCTTGGTTCGACTGCCGGCAGTTCTATTACACGAATGCACGGCGGCTGCATCACCGGACACGTTGGCGCGCGGATGGTATCCTGCGGTCTGATTCTGTTAGGCCGTCGACGCTCGTGGCGTTTCAAATTGTTGTTGATTTTTGTTCTTTTCACGATACGAGTCGAGTTCTTGTCACGCGTTTGGCGAAGTCGCATTGCGCGACGGTTTAAGGCCGCAACTCGATGTTTGATAGTGCAAGTGGATTTACCGGTGGATCGGCAGAGCAGAGTCAAATGAAATTTAATTGTTTTTGCTCATGCTACGCGTGCTGCCACACGGCTGTCGCCCGATCGCGAAAACTGCGTGAAACTGCTGGGCGGTGATCATGTTCACCGGGATTCTACAGCTTCCTCAGCGCGAGTTGGGATGATGATTCTCGACGCAGCCGGATGTGGCGTCACGCAGCGGCCGTCGGCGCGGCATTTCGACGTGTTGATGCTCAGCACGATGGCGTTGACGGAAGCGAAGACATTCCCCGCAAATCATCCAAGGCATGCCGTTGTTTGTCGTCATCGTGGACGGGGCGACCGTTGATCTATGGGACGCTCGACATGCCGCATTCGGTTTCGCCGATGCACCAGCGCACCTATCCGATCCTCATTGTGGAGCGGTACGAGCATGACATTGCACGGGTGCCCAATGTGTGACGGCGTTGTTAGCGAGTTACCGCAGCTTACGATTTACGCCTCAGGGGAACGACGGTGGTTTGACGCAGGGAATTGGCGTTGCTGTGATTTGCGCGGATAAGGACGGGGATGAGCCGGATTCATTTGGCGGGAGAGAAGTACTGCCGCGAAACCATGACAAGCGTTTCACGTTCCATGCGGGATCTCGGATTATGCACAGCACTGTTATCCGCCTACATTGCGTTGTTCTGCCGTGTCTTAATGTTTGCAACTGTGCCACGGCGAGATGCGTAACCCCGGCGGGAGAATTCCAGGCGGGCGTGATCTTTGCAAGATATCGGGCGTCTGATTCTGGTATGCGGGATATGGTGTTCAGAGACCATGAATGAACGAAAATCCAGAAAGTGGCCCACCCTGGTCTTAACGCTGAAGCCCACCGGTGATCGGAAAAAGTGCCCATGGAGCTGTTGTGCGTTTTTATTTATGCGTCTGCCTCCGAAACGTAACCGGTGTTGCCTTCAAACGTAAATTTGGGCGCGCGAAAGCGCTCCTTTTTTTTTTTTTCTCGCCGGAGCGGGCTCGGGGAGCGGTAGGTTGGTCGATCTTGAACAACGTGTGCGTCGAAAAACATGACGTGTTTGCGCTCACGGATGTAGGCATGTGCCGAGCGGGCAATACTTGGGATTTCCTCGTCGAAGATCGGCGTCGGGCTCACTGTGACGACGGTGATGACGATAGATCTTTTTACGGCGTTTGCGGAAGGAATCCGCGAAT
>Ga0163217_1111460_pt1 | contig 16052 bp, 16 predicted proteins | sample SynspAceP_FD_185933 | JGI IMG/M metagenome (GOLD analysis project Ga0163217, IMG submission 185933) | Saline lake microbial communities from Ace Lake in Antarctica - Synechococcus sp. Ace-P (PacBio error correction) | ecosystem: Environmental > Aquatic > Non-marine Saline and Alkaline > Saline ... | reverse complement strand
TTTGTGAGCGGGCTTGGAGAGCGCGTCGCTTCTGCTTCGTTTTTGCCGAGCTGGAGCGATCACTGTCGGTTGTAGGGCCGCTTAACTAGAGCTGGACCGTATCGATACAGAGGTCGAAGGGTTGCCGCCAAATGCCAAGAATACCAAAGCCCTTGTGTGCGCGGCTACGCTTGTTCTCTACACCTTGGCGGGGCAAACACAGGTGAAACCTTGATCTGGTCATTCTTTGACCGCCCTAGACAGATCACTAAGCCTGATCTATATAGACAGTCTATTTTGCGATCGTATGGTGTCGCAAGACCAGTGGCGTTCTCTTATCGAGGCTCAGATTGAACGTGCCCCATGTTGAATTGGATGTAGTTGGCTGTCCGAAAACGTCTTTCCCTTGCCAAGAAAATCATGTCGTGGCGCCCAGGCCGATACGATTGATTTTGTATCGAAGAAGGTCGCGACGCGACAGGTGGACCTGCGCCGTACCCCGATTTTACTGTATCTTAGGGAAAACGCAATTAACGGCCTATGTGGCTTGTGCAAATTACCGAAAAGCTGGAAATTCTGGGGACCACGAAGATGATAGCAACGATAATTGACAGTCTGATCGTCGTATTGCTGAATCGGCGCAGCATCGCTATGGTTATGTGGTCTCGCATTGAAATTACGGCAAGCTGACGCGACGCTAAAGCAGCCTTGAGCCGCTGGTTCGAAACAATTCTCTTCGGCGGTCGATAAATCTGAAAAATCGGTGCATCACATGCCGAAAGCATCGAAACGCGCAACGTGTGCCCTGACCCGTCGACGAAACCAAGGCCCCGTAGAGGAATCAGCCGCCTCTTTCGCAAGGCCGTCGCGCCACCAAGCCCGTTCCGGCCGAACGCAACGGTGTCCGTGTGGTGCGGGATAAAAAGGAAATGTGCGCGCATTTTTGAAAATTCCTCTGCGGCGAAGGCTGATAGATGTTGGATCAAGGTATGTTAAACGGCAAGATTATTATTGGGGGGCTGCGCTTACGCTCTGTGCCAAAGCGGCCCTGTCCTTCCCAGAGCTTCCTATGTTCAAAGGGATAGCCCCCTCCCACACGCCGGATGATGGTGCTTGCCGCGGAGGACCCAAGGAAAAAACGGAACTTGCAGCCGGTTCAGGATGCCGCCGCCCTGCCGTCGCCAATCTGCCCAACCTGTCAAAACGGCTGCGAAGCGCCGGAAGACGGCTTATTTCTTTGACTAAAGAGCGTGAAACTGTTCGTTTGCAAAAAAAAAAAAACCAGGTTTAGGAAAAACTAGAAAACCAGGCGGGCTGAATTGCCCTGCGCCGCGAACGCTGAACATCGAAAAAGCGTCGTAAAGCGGAACTCAAGACTTCTATGAGGCCTTTGGCGCGTTGACGCCGCACAGGGGACCGATGACCTGGATCGATTGATCCAACTTTTATTTACGAAATGATGAAGCCTACGATGCGGCGCGTATTATGACGTTCTGGATATCGAGACTACGATCATGATCCCGGAACCATTGGAAGCCAAAACTGCCGCGCCAATTCTGCGAAAATTCCAAGCAGTGCGCGCCCGCGCGGGTGTCCAAGGATTATTTCTTGAAACGCTCTCAATGCCCGCTGACCAGACCTAAACGGGCATTAACTGCGTTAATTCGGTCGGTCGCAGGATTGATCCCTGCGGGCCGCGCGCTTTCTTATTGTTGCGCAAATCAAAAAGACAAAGCTAATGATCTCCAGACCACGATTTTTCCCAATGGGCGACGGGGATAACCTGATCGACTTCGATCTCGTCATAACAGCATACGCGTTTAACGGTTTATTCTGCGATTCATCGGAATATTATGTTTCCGTAGCCACCTTCGCCGAATCGGCGCGCAAGATGGTCTGCACCTTAGCGATACAGACCGTGCCATGTCCTGCTCGGGGTCATACTTCACAGCGCGATCGAATTAATGCGTCGGGTTGGTCAGGGATAACATCTGCCAAAGGCACGCGGTAATGGTGCGCTGCTGCCGGACAACTCGCGGCGAACGACGCCGCGCGGTTTCTGGCGGATCCGAGGGGCAGCCTTCGGATTCTTTATTGGCTTCGTTCCTGGATGTCTTCTGGCTCATCGTGCTTGGCGTCGCCAGTCAAAACGCCGCCATAAAATATCGGCAATCGCAAGGGCACAGTAGAGATTGCCGCCTGCGATCAGCAGCTTCCACCGCGGCGGCGGTCAATAGCCGGCAGATGCTCTGATAAAACCAGAAGATGTCCAAATGGCGCCGCACCGCTTCATTCGTTGATCCATGCCGCGATGCCCGCAATCGCCCAAACAACTTTTTGACGATACTTTTCACGAATGTCGACCAGCGCATTGGCCGAAAAAGACGCTTCAAGCCCCTCGAAACGGGGATAATTCGAAAAGTTTTGGTTTGATACGCTCGGACGGCAACCGACAGTTTCGCCTTGGATCACCGCGCCAATCGCGCCCCCTAGAACTAGCACCCCAAAAGATCGAAGGAGCCCCCAGACGATCATAAAGAAAACTCGCTCATTGATCTGCCCAACCGGGATGACACCCGCTTCCCCCGTTGCGACCAAACAGGGTGGGAGCATAGGTCCAGAAAGCACCGAAAGAGCGACGACGATCGCGGGGTCTTGATAGGCAAGAATCAAGGCAGCATCGCCAGGCATCGCGACGGACAACCCACCATATTTCCCCGTTCTCTTTCGAAGGATGGGACCGTCGCCTTTCTTGCGCGCGTCCAAGTTTTCTTCCTCGGTCGGCTCTAGCGTCTTTTCTGTACTTGTCGCTGTTATCGGCCATGATTAGAATCCTAAAACCAGTGATCCATTCCTGCAACCGCTGTCCAAAAAAGTAATTCAAGCATGGTTGCAGGGCGATGGCAAGGATCAGTAGCCCCGCCCCAGATCAAGAGCCGACGTGCCGCAACAAAAAAAACACTGGCAGCTTGGCATTCATCCGGTTTGCCAGCCCCATACCAAGAGTTCAAAAATCACCCCATCACAAAAAATGGGCCGCGATAGGCCGTGCCAATATAGAGGCTCGCACTTTGCCACGCGCAAGAATTTTGATCAAGGGCCAGATCGGCCAGTATAAACTGGCCAGGCGGAAAAGACTTGCATAGCTTGGCGAAGCAACGCTCGGATAATCAGATGATGGGTATCCGTGATGAAAATCATGGTAACCGCACTCACTAAGCAGAAGACTGGCGACCCATTGGGCCCCTTCAAAATGATCCGAACGACGGTCCAAAGGCATTGGCCAACCCGGAACCTGCCCGACCTGAAATTCCGCAAACTGCAATGCTGACAAGAGGATACGTGCGCAAAAGCCCGACCATAATCCAATCAACCACCTTCAAGCGCCGAACAGGAATACTGCGGTCACGATACTGTCGGTAATGGAGCTTGCGATCGGGGTCAAAAATGGCCAGCAGCGACAGGGCTGATAAAGCATTGCGAAGCGGATAGACTGCCGCACCGCAATCTGAAACCTCGCCCAAAACCCGGCATTGAACATCACGCATGTGTCCATGCGGGCAAACACGACGAAAAAAAAGGAAAAAAACAATGACGAAATGAAAGGTTCGGATTTGCCACGGCCCTTAGCCCGACGGTGCCAACGGTACGCAACGACCGCTTGCGTTGGACTTCGTTTGCTGGAAATCACTTGGGGTCATTTGGGCTGACCCGTTCCAGTTATCGACCGCACGTAGGGACCGCTTGGGCTAACTAAAAATGGCCGCCATTCATCCGCGCTCGAGAATTTTTGGATTTCTTTCGCACAGCAAGAAACGAACTCCTGCACGTCGCGATGGAGACAATCAAGAACCGTCTCTTCACCATTTGCCTTTGAATCGAGGTCGCTAGCTCGCGCTCCCAAATCACCGGCCCAGGTTTATCACCGGTACGTACCCTTGAGAGTCCTTCAATGACTGCAGATCTGCTTGGCCGAGTTTTGCTCCGCGCATGTTCAATCACGGTCCGGATAGTTCTTGGACGTCGCACTGGCCTCGGCCGACCGCCTCGATGGATCATTGAAAGGTCCGGAGTCGATATCCAGTTCAGCCAGCAGCGCTTGTAAGAACATGCTTGCCAACATGACGGCTGAAAAAACTTGCTGTCCGACCCACTTTTTGAAAGCAGTTTTTGGTATTTCCTTACTCCTGCCCTTCGATCATTCCTTGCGTTCTCGCAAGGGCATTAGGTGAGTATCTCCGGGCATATGCTCCTTGATCACCTCGGCAGGTGGGTGTGATCACGCTTTCAGGTCGGACAAACCGTTCATCCCCATCAGCTCTGCTTCGAGGCGCCGTTCGTCAACCATGATGGCCTCGAGCCCGAAAGTGGGCTCGCGTGTTGGCCGCTTGCCGGCAGATGATCTCTTGCCCGGAGGGGTGTGATCACCATCAATCATCATCGGATCAACCTCACCGCGCGCCGCCTCTACTCCTTTGCAGGGAAGATGGTGTAGTATAGGCGGCAGTTCCCGCGTCGTCCTTAATCCGCGACCAGCGAGGACAAAACAGAAGTCTTTATAAACAAAGACCTGAGGCTTTTACTTTGCCAGGCAGGGCGCATTCACTTGGATGCTGATCATCGGTACAAGCCCGGAAACCAAGGTTCAAGCCGCACATCATCACCCGAAGCATATCCGCAGTTGTCTGTCGCTACTTCAGTATGGCGCCTTGCGAGCGCGGCTAAGTTCTTCGGCTTATCACGCTCCAGAAAAAGAACTTTTGCATATATAGCGAAACCCAACCATCCCCTCGACAACGTAAGAAGATCAATTACCGGAAAAGCCGGGCAAGCCAAGCCGGATGCAGAATTTGTCAGGCCGCCAGCGACATAGAGCGCCTTAGGGAAGTTGCTAAGGCTGGCCTAAGGACTGCTTTCGTTCGCGGCACCAGCGTCCCGCCCTTCGTCACCAAGCAAACCAGCGCGAGAGAAACCACCAATGCCGGGATCTGCGTGACCAGACCGTCCCCGATGCGTCAGAACTGTATATCGGCCTCATGGCATCGCCGACGCTTAGGCCGTGGCTGATCAGTCCCCAATCATAATGCCCGCCGAAACACATTAATCAGTGTGATGATCAACCGGCGACCGCATCGCCCCGCGGACAGAATTTCGACGCACCATCCATGGCCCCGAAGAAAGAAGCTTTCTTTCCGCCACCGTTTTACGCGTGTTTTCGCCTCCCTCTCTGTAATCGCGCCCCCCCTAGTCAGCGTCGATCGCCATTGTTTGCCCGGCATCAGCATCAGCGAGAAATCGCGCTGCGACCGCTGCGAATCCGAGAGAACCCTTAGTGAGACGATAAAGTTTAATGATCACCAGAATTGCTGAAAACGATGTCCCGATATGAAGTCACGCCCAGAATAACTGCGAGAAACCTTCGATGACATCCCTGCTGGCACCGGGCCATTGTGGCCTTCACTTAATATTAATCGCGTTGAGGATTTACGTTGAGAGCAAGACGCAGCATCGTGACGACCAGTAGCAGCGTGGAAAGAGTTAATCAAGGGTGACCGATCCACAACGCCACCATGAAGAATCAAGTACAGATAGCGCGAGCGAGATCGCCAGACCAAGATCGAGAAGAAAGGAGGCCAACGAATAAAACAGCATTTGCCAGGAGTGAGACCATCCCCACGGCAAAACCCGATATCTCGAATTAGCACCGCACCAGCTTTGCAAAAGCTTTGAAGGGCCACTGCGATTTGTTGTCGGGAGTCGCCACGCTCAGTGAACCGCCGCATAGTGGGGCAGGATCGGACCAACACCGGCGTGGAGTAGAGGACAGCGCGCCGCGCGGTTTTTCCGGAATTCGCACCGCTCAAATCTGCGCTCCAATTAAAGTCGGGATTTCGCGGGGTAAACTGCGACCTGTTGCGGATCGTTGCGTTGTCGCCAACGCTGACATCACTCGCAAAGCGGTCAAGAATGCTTGGGCGAATGCGCTGGTTCTGCTGCAACTTCTTTAGTAAAACGATTTATAGCTGGCGTTTGAGGAATGTACCGGCCAGCGCCCTGCCACATCGCCCGTCTCTTGGTAAAGTGAGATGAGGAAAGCGCGCGGCATAGGTCTACGTTATTTTTGCACCGTGCCGTCGCCTCCTCGAGAGAAGCAAAACTGGTCGCCATTGCCAACGCTGAATTAATCTGCATACAGCCGACATCTGTCGAGCGAACGCCCACGCGGCCGGGGTCTCCGCACATCGTGCTTCGAGGGCGGAGTTTGCTTCCCGAAAAATGTGCCCGTGCCATTTCGTATTGCGGTCCAAGCCACACCACAAGCTTGTTGTTCACTTCGCGACCCCGCTTCTTGAATACCTATGGCCAACAGCAGGTTTCCCGGAATGTCATAGCCTGTTCGAGCTGCAAGAAATTTCATTCCACCGCAAAATCCGCATCGGGTTTTGCGTTCGCGCTTATGCCGCATGGTTTCCACCGCTGATACGGACCGCCGTGTAAAACCCGACCATCCAGCCTGTCCGCTTGCGCAGAATCGGCAGCAAGAACAAGCAGCAAAAATGCAGACAAGCGCACCCTAAAGCCCCCCCGTGGCCACAAGTCAAAAAAAACCCGGTCAGGACAGACCGACAAGTGTCGAAAAAGATAAAGGAATACTGATCGGCAAAGTCGTACGAAGATGCGGCAATTTTGGCCACGAAAGTCAGCGTTTCATTTCCTGAATTTGTGTCAGAGCCTGAAAAAAGGCGATGGCCGAGTCGACCCCTAAGCGCCACGACCAGCACCAGGAGCTAGATCCGATCAGTGCTCACGTCAACGGTCTGCCGGAATGGATCTCGTAGATAGTGACAGAATCCACAGCGGACCTCCGAAAAAAACATGGCGTACATTAAACCTAAATGCTAAACCGGCATGCGCATACTTCCTTGGTACGCTTTCCACCGAATTGTCACGCGAATGCCACCGACACCTGAAAAACGTCTGTCTCCATCGCCATTGTGGCCGGAAAACAACTTCCTGGAAGGCTTGCCTGGCCCTGTCAGCCCCTTGATCGCCATCTGGTCGCCGCTGCGTACGATTCCACCGCCTTTGCGCCGCCGCATTCGCCAACCATTTGCCGAGAAATCTTTGGGAGCGTGCCTGCTGCTTCGCGTCGCGCGTTTCTCCCTGAACCGTCTTGGAATAGGCGGCTTCAAACAGTAAGAGGAACGGATGGCGGAAAAAATCTGTTGCATTCTGGCACCTTATTTCAAACAGCTCGGACCAAGCTGACGACGCTATCGCGCGCCTTTGTCCAGCATCGAAAGGTTTGCTTCATAGCTCGCGCAGCTTCGCGCATGTTGCTCCATTTCGATCAACGGTAGTTAAACGGTCGCATCTTTGATTAGCCATTCTGATCAGCCGCTGGTGCGATGCTCGTACCGCAGGGTAAAAGTCGCACGTCCGGCTGTTACCGCCCGGCAGGACTGCCACAATCGCCGCGCGTGGCCGGATCTGTACCGCTTTCGAAGTGAAATGCCTTGCGCTGAAATAGGGATCGCCCCCAGCCGTTGCGCGGTCGAAACTCGCTGGCAAGGTTCTCAGACACATATGCGCAAAACCGATCAACCCTTGCGCGCGCCATCCCACTGGCTGCTGTTGTTGAAATCTGGAAAGAGAATCCATCGCGCCCGCCTTCCTATTACGTCGACTGCAAAACGCATAAACCATCTCATGCGCCTTGACGGTACAAACTGGCTGCCCCCAATCTGAAAACTGCCCCGAAGCCTATTTCGCCTCGAACCAACTGCTCTTCGAGATTCACGTTATTCCCGGTCATGTCGCGCCCGAAAGAACTTTTGCCGTCGGACCACTTCGGCCCCTGCAACCGCTGCACCTTGCCGTTCTCAAGATTAGCTTGCGAAAGCTTTGGACGCCCTTGCCGCCCGATATCCTGAGATATTTGCAGTTAGCATATTCTCGGGACACGACTTTGCCGCGTGGCAAGCCACTGCAAACGCTTAGGGGCAAGACTGAACAAGGATGTAGGATCTGTAATTCATAAACTAGACTCATAATTATCCCTTGATATATAGCAAGGATAGGAATATTTTCGGAAAAGGAAGTAATTTTGACTTCTCCCTTCGCAAATCTGCAAAAGTCCATCTATCATTGCGCCAGCGCCAAAGAATCTCTGGGCACCGTCAAATCAATCACCGGCATGGACCCTGCGTCGCGGGGCTGGAAAGCAATGCAAAACCATCGGGTAGCCAAGCAGAGTACCACACCCCTGCAGCGGCATATTGACGGTGGAAGTCGTGAGCCCGCAGGGAAAGCGATCCTTTGTGTTTTGCCCTTTGGCACATGGAAGGCGTGTCGGGCGGGCGCGTCGGAAACGCGGTCGAATTGACAAGCATGACGATATGGTTTTTCCCGACGAAGCTGATCGGCACGTGGTCGATGCGGGCTGGCCGCACCGCTCACTCAATATGCCACCGCGCCCGAACGCCCACGGCGAAAAACCGCTTTCGCGCCCAATCCTCCCGGTGCGTTCGACCGTAAAAAAGGCGTCGGCGAGAAGCTAGAGACCCAGATTCAAATGCATCACATCTTACTTCCAATCTGCCGGCGGACAGCGGATGGGGGTTTCGCGGGCTCCGGCTGGAAAAATCGACGATGATGGCCATGCTCGCACGCAATACGGATCCGATTGATCGTGGATCGGCTTATCGGAGAGCGCGGACGCGAGTACCAACAGTTCATCCAGAGGATTTGGCGAAGAAGGCATGGACAGCACGCGCGCGGTGGTCTTGTCTCTACGGATGAGGCCCGCTCTGCCGCAAAAACAAGCCGCGGCTGACCACGACCGCGATTGGCGGAATACTTCAAATCGACGGGCAAACAGGTGCCTGTTGCTGATCGACAGTGTGTCACGCGTTTCGCCCATGGCGCAGCGCGAAATCCGGCCTCGCCTTGGCGAGCCACCGACCCTACGGCTATCCGCACTTCGCGTCTTCAGCGAGCTCCGCATTTACTAGAGCGCGCAGCCCGGCATGGCGACGAGGCGACAATTAACAGGGCTTTTATACCGGTTGGGGACGGGATGACATGAAACGAACCGATCGCGGATGCGGTGCGCGGCCATCGTGGACGGCATCTGGTTTTGGTCGACGCCATCGCTGAACAGGGCGTTTTCCTGCGATCGACTGCAGAAATCGCTGTCACGGATGCTGCCGGGTGCCAACTCCCCCGAGGGAGTATGAAATCACAAAAGTCGCGCGCAAGGCTTGGGCGCTTACGCCGATATGAGATCTGATTCCGCCTTGGGCCTATATAAATCAGGGGTTTTCCATCCCGAAACCGATCAGGCTATTACCCTTCTTTAAAGCAGCAAGCCCGTTTCTGTCACAAAGCCGTGGACAAAAACGCCCGCCGCCGAGGGTTTGCAGATACCTATCGGAGATCCTTGAATCCGCATCGGACGACCCGCTGCGAGTTTTTTCGAGGAACGCGGGCCCCGCCGAGGGCTGCTCAGGCGCAATAAAAAACCCGGCGGACGCATTGTCCGGGCCGGTGGTTTGTGTCGTCAGGGCCCCTGCCCCACCAAAGCGGAGAGGGTATTTTCATAAAACGCCGAAAGCCGAATTAAACGGAACAAGCTCAGTATATTCTTGAGGGGCTTGGTTGGCAATCGACAAGACTGCGTCGCCAAGCTGCTGCTGAACCGATAGCCTGCAGACCGTGCCGCATCTTCTTCCATATCAGCATCAACATCGAGCGCACGCCGCGAGATCCAGAGTGTCTGTCAGGGCGTCGATGAACTCCATCTACCTTCCAGAGCGTTCTCGGTGATGCCCGAGGGATGTGGCCGCAGTAATTGACGCTGCCCAACTTGAGCCTCAAGCTGTTTCCAGTTTTGCCAGCCATAGTTGTGCACCCGTAATCAGCTGCAAGAGATTCCAGAATCGAATTTCAGCGAATGCCGCCCTTAATATCGTCATGTTAAAACACCTTCCAAACGAGGAAGTCGTTGTCCCGAAACCAAGACGCATCCCGCTTTACCACCGTTGACGACAGTTACAGGTGCTACCTGCCGTACGCCCGCCAGCGCCGTCATCGCCCGAGGAGTTGTCTTTGTTCCGTCAACCAAATTATTCACCGTTGAACGTGCTTGCTCAATTGCGGTTCCCATATTTTTGACAAGGCAATCCAATTCCAGCTGAACCATCGGCCCACGGTTCAACACCATCGGTCTTGGGCGAACGCCACGCGCTCTACGATCTGTTTGTGCATATCTGAAACAGGAATTTCGGGCACCTAGACGAGCTGTCGCAACGGAGTTCTGGTTGCGGTCTGCCTTCGTTGATGGCTTTGAACGTTACCACTGTCGCTTTCATCGTTCTCTGAGACGCGAAAAAATAGGCAGCGTTGTCTTTACCAGACCGCCACTTCAACCCGTGGAACCACGGGTCCTGCGTTGGTTCAGCCCACGGTTCACGTTCTTCAACGTGGCCAGAGCGTTCATTGCGGACTATTGGGAGAATGGACGACATTAATTGTTCTCCTCGTTTCTCGTATAGATCCATCTTCTGACTGATGACAGGGGGCCAAGTTTACTACATGTTTATTCAGTTGAAGCGGGCTGGACAATTGTCAGTTGCCACCCTCCCCCACCAAAGGCGGAGAGGTATTGTCTCATAAAACGCCGAAGCCGGAATTAACGGAACAAGCTCAGGATGTTCTGAGGGGCTGGTTGGCAACGACAAAGGACTTGCGTCGCCAGCTGTGCTGGAAACCTGAAGGCCTGCAGAACGTGCCGCCTTCTTCTTCCATATCAGCAATCAACCATCGACTCCACGCACGGAATCCAGAGTTGATCTGTCAGGCGTCGATGAACTCAATCTGACCTTCCAGAGCGTTCTCGGTGATGCGAGAGAGGTCGCTGCCCGGATAGATGCAGCCAGTTGGGTTGTTTCGCATTCGTGAGTTGCGCTGGGCAACATCAGGGTTGCGGATCGTCGCGGACGGCCGCTGTTTCAGTATAGACCTTGATTGTTTTGAATTGCGTTTCCAATATCGGCAAGGTCCACACCCTCACAATACGAACGACCGTAAGTGGAGAAATGTTAGCAACGCGCTTTACACCATTGTGGACTGTTACTCGTACCAGCACGGTTTAGACCGTCAACTAGGTATCACCGTTGATTGGCCTGCTCGATTGCAGTGCCCATGTCTTTACCAGTGCATCGATTTCAAGTTTGACGATCTTTCTGTCAACGCCTTTCAGTTTGCGCGAAAGCAACGCGCTCTACGATCTGTTGTCGATGTCAAAGAAAACAGTTCGGCACCCAACGGGCTTTCGCGACGGAGTCTTGGTCGCGGTCATGCCTTCGTTAATGGCTTGGAAACATGCCCTGTTCCCCTTCATCGTCTCGGAGACGGCGAAATAGCAGCGTTGTCTTTACCAGACGCCACTTCAGACCCGTGGAAACACGGTCCTGTTGTTTGTTCAGCCCGCGGTTCACGGCTTCAACGTGGCCAAAGCATTCATCGCAGAAAGCTTTGTGAGAATGGACGACATTTAATGTCTCCCTTGCTTTCTCGTATTGATCCAGTCTGCTGACTGAGGTCAAGCCCGTTAGAAAGGCTAAACCTGAACTACTTAGCAGCTCAGGTTAAAGCGGGGTTAAACAAAAAATGGTAAATCGGTAGAAAGAGGATCAGAATTTCTGATTCAACACGCAATTATTCTTTGTCTGCAACACCGCTGACACGTTGCCCATCTTCCCGTAATTCCCGTCTAGATCATTCGATTGCTGATCTTTTCAACCTTCGCGTGAAGTGGTGCGCGCCGCGAACCGCCATGCGGGACAAAATGCGCTGTCTCTTCAATCGCGCTTTTGAGGTGCTTGAGGTGCCGCTTGACCTCCACTCTGTCATAATCGGGTGAATCGTATAAAAGGCTCTACCAGCGGCGTTTGCAGTTCCAACCATTTCAGCGCCGCGGAATTTCTCCCTCGAAAGATCGCGCTCACGAAACGTTCTCAGATCACCGGCCTTGATCGCGTCTATCTCGCGGTCAGCACACCGTTCGATTTGTATCTGGGATCTTCGCCACCATAGGCGTGGATTGTTTTCTTCGTCCGCGGGTTAAAGCAGGCTGGTCCGTTCGCCTCCCCCTCTGGGGTGCTGGCCGCGTTGACCAAAGCGGAAGGTGCGCGACATCATTCGCCCTGCCCTTCGACGTGGATTTACCCTGACCGTAGGCATCCAGGCATCTGCGACACGCTGCCCGAGAACCCCGAAAACCCGCCCTGTTCGACAAGCTGGCCAGCAACGGGCTTCTGACCATGAACGACCCGCCACAATATCGGCTTGCTGCTCGCCAAACAACGCAAGATTGAGCCGGCCGTTCTTTCATCATCTCATCGAACAAACTGGTCAGAAACACCTTTTCGAATTCCTTGCCCGTCTGTGCCGCGCGATCGGGCTTGGCATGTCGAAAAGCAGCAGCGCCGGAGTAATTGGACCCGTCATCAAGATAATCTCCAGATCCGCATGTAGGGCACGCGGCTTTGATCGCTTGCAGGATCCGCGATTGTCTGTCGTGCGCCACGCCAATGGCGTTCAGCCCATCGAACAGCTCTGGAAGGCTCCACGTCGCCATTCAAATTACTAAAGCTTGCCGTCGGTTTCCTGGATATCGAATCTCGGTTTCGGGCACGATTCACGGTCGTCCCCCGATAGAAATAGGGTTCTCGCTGATCACAGCTGTATTGCCACGAACACTGAACGGCCGGGCTGACTAACGCCAAAAGTTTCTCGCGCACAGCGGAACGGTCCAATCCGCCTGGCGATGGGCAACCTGCGCGATCCGCACATCGGACCCCATGGACGATGTTTGGGTGCCGGATTTTTTCGTCATTTCACAAACCCGCCGCAACGGAGCCGGCTGACCAGCAGATTTCGACTGCCATGAGGCGTTTCTCGGGGGGCGTTCGCTTGTCACCGACCCAGACCTCGATCGCTGCCGGAATCCAAGCACTTCGACCTGACTAGACCCGAGGTTGTCGTGCAATGCCTTCGCGTACACGGTCAGCGCGTCGTAAAACAGGGTTGTTCAGCGCAATCCCGGATGCTGTCGAGCTGGAAAGAGGCTAAAATTCGATCTCGCGCTCAACGATGGCACCGTTTTCATCCGCGCGAATGGTCGGCAACGCCGTCCAACGACACTCGCAGCATTGCCGTCCACGCGGATACCCCGAAGCCGCGACCGCGCCCCTGCCCGGACGGCATTTAGACCTCACGTCTGCACCGTCAGCGGCGTGATCAACAAGTACCACCGCGCAGGCTGGTCGCATCGCCCCAAAGGACGACACCGGGTTGATATCAATGGGCGATCCGCGCCGGCGCAAAAGGGCGCAGCTTGGCCGTAACCATTCACAGCTGCGTCATTTTTGGCTTTTCAGCGTCTCGGCCATCCAGATGGCCACGCCCAAACTTCAAGCATGCCGCGATGGATTTCACGCGTGAAGGGGCTGGAATTCAGCTTGTCCCCCGTCCCCAAAAGGGCCAACGACCAAGCCATAAGCCGATTCAAAATGGTTTCCCGACCCCCTTCGAAATGCGCGATGTCCCTTGATCCGGAAAACCTGCGCGCCCGCGGGTACTGCCGGCAACGCGAGCCAGCGCGGCAGCCAATCGCCTGCAGGGCCGCGCAGCCAGCTGAGAAAAGGGGGGTCGCTGCGGTTGCGCCATTGCGAAATCCTCCGGTCAAGAACAGTTCAACTATCCTTGCCATAATCACGTAGCAGACCGTTTTATACCCAAGTTTAAATCATCTATTAAATTGTTGCTTACCGCCAGATATACTTGCTACCGATAGAATATCAGGATTTAGGCAGAATTAAAAATGCGCATGTATATTTTCGACAGCGAAAGAACGATGCGCCGGCCTACCGCAGAGCTGCGCAGCGCAGTATCGAGCTTCAGTTCGTCACAAAGCCGAGTTTTTTCACCACTGGGCTTGGCCCCTCATTGCTGCAACCTGCCACCAGACCAAACCGCGTGTGATTGGTGAAGGGGTGACGACACGCGTGACTATATTCCGTGCGAATGCGCACGCGCGCTGCGTCCAATCCGTCATCGTCCTCAAGGATTTCCGCAACGCCAAAGACACCTCAGATCTGCTGAACTCGGGCCGATGATGTTATCCGTTAGCCCGATCCACGGTGCAGAGGTGCTGGTCGCGCGACAAATTCGTTATCCGCGCGCCACTATGGTCACGCCTCTGAAAGCGTGATTGTCGAGAGCTGACGCCTATTTCTGACGGCGCGAACCCGATTGTGTCTGGCAGCCGGATTAAGCTTCGAAACGGAATACTCGGTGTCAGCATCTGCGCTAACTCGAACAGGTCATCTCAAAAAAACGGCGATCTGATGACGCCATCTATGGCAGCAGCAATCGATCAGCCGTTTGACAAGGTGATTTGGTCGTCTACAATCTGCAAAGCTGCGCAAAAAGCTCCGCGTCGGCGTCAAAGTCCGGGCTGGGCAGTATATCGAAAAACCGTACGCCATTTGGGGGGGGGGGTCGTGGTTATAAGCTCAGCTCGCCGAGGTCCTTCAAGGCAAGCTGATCAGCGCAGATAGTTCAGGAATCGACAGGCTCGAGAAGCCGCGAATGTCACCTGATAGCTCGCTTGCAACTTGCGTCTCCAGACTGTTCATCCGCGGTGCGGCCTCATAGGGGTCAAACGCTCTCGTAGTTCCGAAATCTGCGTGCGCTGCGACCAAAGGACAATCGCTTCAGCTTTGCATCTTGCGTTTCTCGGACGATCTGTGATTGAAACCGATCCGTCAGAGATATCCAACATCCCTTCTTGCGACGCTGAAAGCTATCGACGACCTTCTGACATTACCATGTGCTATAAGGCCGCGTCATTCCATCGGAACTCAACATCCGAAACAGGCCAGCATCGCCAAGCCCTTATAGCATCGCGAAAGGATGTTTCATTCGGCAACGCACGCCATATACCACCTCTTGGCCCAGTATTCAGCCAAGCGGCTAAGTTGCTTGGTCTCGTGCCGCTTTTGCAATCGGCTTTCGGGCGACGCTTGATACAAAAGGCCTTGGAAATTTCGCTTGCATCGGCGTTTTGAGACTGAAAACCGCGCCGATTTGATCTGCAAATCGCTTGGGCACTTTGCGGGATCGTCGGACCGGAGCCGAAAGATTTTCTGCCATCACAGATTTGCGGTGAGCCGCCCCCGGTTTCTGCACTGTTCTGCCAACGTGTTCAGCGCGGTCTTATTTGGATTCCAGACCCGAAAACAGGTTTTCGCCGTTATACGAGGTGTTCATCGTCGGACACGAGCTTTCAAGGGCTGCCCGCGCCTTGCATCTGGAGGGCACTTCGGCCCCCATTGTTGTCCCGCGTCGCATTGGACCAACGCGGCTTTCCAGGCACGAATTGCACCTGCGTGCGCGCAGCGTTCGACCGAGGCAAGCATTCGCGTCCCAAGCCTTACTGCCGAGAACCTTGTTTCGACGTTATAAAGGTTTGCCGTGTTCGCCTCACGGCCGTTTGCAAGTTTCAGACCGACGCGGCGCGCGGGGCCAGATCCGCATAAGAATGTCGGGCCTTTTTTTCGGGGCTTACTTCCTCGCTCGCCACGCTGGCAAACCGCCACTTTTTGTGTTGCGCTGCACATTCTGCCGGTTGAAAAAGGGTTAACTTGAAAAACGACGAAAAGCTTTTGCTTGATGCCTTAGGAAACCAACATTTTTATTCCGCCTCATAACGCCCGCTTGCGATTTCAGGGTGGCTCGAGTCAATCTCTGGACACTGCTGCGGGAGCCCACTCTGGGGAATTTGCCCGCGTTAGGCCTTTGTTCGATTCAACAAACAATGCTGCAAATCTCGTCGTTCGGGATATGTGACGGGCCCTTCGGAATTGCGTCGCCGTGGGCCCCCGGGAAAACATTTTTTTTTTCAACCCCAAAAAAAAGCCTCGGGCCCCCCCCCCAGAGGGGGGGAGCCCGCTTGCCAAATTTGGGGAAAATCATTTTTCTTCGGGGCCAATCTCCTCTTTTGT
>Ga0163217_1106917_pt1 | contig 16052 bp, 8 predicted proteins | sample SynspAceP_FD_185933 | JGI IMG/M metagenome (GOLD analysis project Ga0163217, IMG submission 185933) | Saline lake microbial communities from Ace Lake in Antarctica - Synechococcus sp. Ace-P (PacBio error correction) | ecosystem: Environmental > Aquatic > Non-marine Saline and Alkaline > Saline ... | reverse complement strand
AGTATGTAGGGCATCAGCACCCTTCTACACCCTGAAATATTGTGTCTTCAGGCGGAAGCCGTTAAAGCCTTTGTTCAAATAGCCTTCAGGATATCGCCAGGATGAATCAAACCCAGCGCCAATTGCTTCCATGAGATTCCGGGTTTGGCGCATTTCTGTAGTTTAAATAACGACGCAAAACAACTTTATTAATCTCTTTTATCCATTTCACCGTCGAGATACGAAACTGGTCAACATTCGGTGACTTGATTCGACTTATCATGATTTGCTGTTAACTTGCGAGCGATATTCCGCTTTATCAAAGATACGTTATTGTTACCTTTGATTTGAAATCGTCACTAACAATAACTTGCTTGCGGGAAGAACCAGTTTAAATCAGCGGTTGCATCCGGCATTAGAGCCTGCATATTAAACGGATGAGTTGGACCTAGAGGTCCATTGCACCACTTTTAGCTAGCATGTGACGGCCGCATCAAAGCTGAGGTTTAATGAATCATATACCAAAATCAGAGCATTGAAACCGAAAGACTTTAATTCTCTTTTAGTGGCTAAGGCTAGATTTTGGAAAGAAGTCTTTAACCCCTCGATTAGTTCCTCAGAAATTTAACCGGTGTCGATACAACGGTGTTACCATCGACTCGACACTGTGAATTGCTGTGTGAAACCAAATACCATCAATCAGGATTAGGTTTTGCTCATTCTTTGCGTAGTGACATCAGCCGTTAAGGTTACAATATCCATCGGTGCGAAATTGCACGGTCAAATGGCGTTTTAGTACGCTCACGATTATCTTGGTTTGTACTAAACAGTATTAGACGGAGAATAAGCAACAATTTGGTCGTACAGCTCGGTGGATTTGGACATTGTACGCCAGGTTGCAGTAAAGGTGGTCGATATCGTGCTGCCCATTCGCGCAGTTGAAACGTTCAAACTGCATTGGCGACTGGCAGAGTCCGGTTTTGAAATGAACCGAACAATGCAACACCGAAAGTAGATTCGTCATTACCAATTAGTCAAAACAACTTATTTCTGGGGTGATACCGTCACACTTTCATCTTTGCACTGCTTATTCGCTACAGAATGCGCGGTTTGCCTGCGGCAAGGGTTTAAGGGTTATGAGTATTCACGTTGGCACCATATACACCTGAAGAATAACCGGCTTTTGACCGGTTTTTATACACTTCGATACCACTAACACTTCGACCGTATATTTGAAAATCAAACGAGCGACTTAACCTGTTGAACCTTTGCTTTGTGGATTACCCAGTAATAGTAGATACGTTAGCAGCCGGCATTGCGGCATTTAAGGTGATTAGGTTAAAGTTACCGCCGAAGCCACGCACGGTCACTTCAGAACCTCACCATTAACACGATTAATTGATACCCGGTAATCGCTGGCAACGGACTGCGGCAGGTTAGTATCAGGAATTCTACCCATTATCGACCGCAGAAATAGCGTCAACAACACCTGATGACTGGCGTTTATGTCCATTGTTGTGACAAACTGCCGCGTACGCTTTGACCTGGTACCTTCAGGTGTTCATTTTGCTGCTTCCTGCGCTATTGCAGGCATTAACACCAGCGCTGCAAGCAATATGCGATTACTCTGAATGTGAGTAAGAACGATTAAATTTCTTATGTGTTTTGGTCATATTTATTTATTCTGTGTGCCCCGTTATGTTACTTAAAAATATAAAAGCTTAACGCCGTTAATTTATTGTTAACGAGCGTTAACTGCCTTTACATTAAGTCAACAACGATTGATAACTATTTTTCCTCTCAGTAATATTTAAATTAAAAATACCATATTTAAGTTGTTGTCTCGTTTCCATAACCTGTTTTAAGCCTGCAACAAAAGCTCTTAGCCTATACACGGGGAAATTTGAATATTTTATATTCGACACTTTAACAAGATCAAGTTGAGTCCAAGTGTATGAATATGTGCAGAATTCAGTTTTTGCATTGCATATTTACCTTAAATCCTTTAATTGTGTATGTTTTGTAAACAGATTTACTATAAATACATATTAGTGCTCTTGACCTTGACCTTGGCGAATTAAGTATTCTCTACCCATTGCGCCAAACTTGAAGTTCGTCTTGTTATTTTTTAGGCCGCAAACTACAACGCGGTGATTGAAAACGAAACGCGCTAATGAAAATATTTCATGGAGGTGGATTGCATAAAAACCTAGAGGCGATGTGATTCAAGGATCGCACTAGGCGCAGATTTATTCTTTGTGATAGGCAACTTGAGTTTGGCGCAGCACAGCGCATCTCAGTTGCTCGGCAGGATAATGCCGTCTGTGGCTTATGGATACACCCCACAACAAAACAGCATCGCAGCACCCGGCAAATTTCAGTCAAGTGACCATGTGATGTTGCGCGACTCTGCGCTTGGTGATCCAAAAACAGAGACACTTGCGCGGGCTGAAGTAGATGTGCCATTGGCTTAATTGATAATCAATTATTTCATTTTTGCGAAAGAAGAGCAATTGACAGGCTCAAGGGATTTTACTCAGTATTAAACCCGAGAGCCAGCAGCGCACAAAACATTTTAGCCTGCTGCAGCCAGCGCAACAGTTGCAGCTATTAACTGATTTAGACGAAAACCCGCAGTGGCTTTGATGTAGTCAACAAAAGGCCATTCAAAGCGCTCCCAAAAACACTGGTGATCTTTGGCTATTACACCTCAGAAGTTAGGGGCCCTCAAGAGTGGCTTATCTGGCGTTCTGGCGGATTTAAGGCTCAGTTGCCCTATGACTTGTCGGAAAAGCATGGGCGCCTTTAGAGGTTTTAACCAAGAAAAAAAGGCCTTACAGCAGGTAGAGAGGACAGCTTTATGAGTTTGAAGATTTATTACATCAAGAATCGAGTCAAGTTTTGATGCTATCGTTATTGGTTTCTGGTATTTACCGGAGGCTGGGCGGCAAAGAGTTTTGTTGAGCGCGGCTTTAAAAACTTAATGATGAGCGCCGGTTCGGATTGTTGAGCATAGAAAGACTACTCACGGCGAAGGCAAAAGCCCACAGGGGGCAGCAACCCACTCGTGGGGTGCGTGATAATTTGCTGGGTGCAGGCAACAATACAAAGTGGCAGCAGGAGTTCTGCCTTCATTGACGCGACCAAACATTTTTTTCGGTAAATGGAGGTCGCGACTTACCTTGATAAACGGCAAAAGATTCGACTTTTAAGCTGGATAAAGCCAAATCAATTAGGGTGGCAAGTCCCTATATGTAGCATCGGCAGTCTTATCGCTTTAAGCGATCCGATTTACAAGCGACTAACTTGATGGTTATTGGTAACGGAACTGGCCCATTCGCTATAAGATTTATGCCTCCATTGGTATAGTTACGTTGAAATTCATGCCGGTATCAGTGGTTCGCGCAGGTTAGAACAGTTGCCGGAAAGTGGAATTTTTACTTGCCTTTGAATGACAGCCCTGAACTAGCATCCAAAGCGTCGATTGAAAAAAATCACTTTCCACCGGTGCAACGCATTGACTCTCTGCGGGTCCGCACCTGCTCATCCAACCAGCAACTGAATTACATCTCTTCAGGGGCGGCGTGCATGTCAGGCACGAATGCATGTCGAAAAAGGACTGCTCGGGTTTGGCGCCTACTTTTCACCCAAGTTCAAGCACTTCCCGCAGCGGCTTAAACCGGAACTTTAATATTGCGCAAATGAGTTGTGGTGCATAGCCTGGATTTATGACGAGGAGTAAGCCAGCGCCGTTGAAGGTGTCAAGAGTTATCGACAACGAATGACTCTAGTGAGCGTGAATATTATGCAAGGTTTATATTTTTGTGTGCTTCGACCTTGGCAGCACCAGAATCATGGCTTAACCAAAGTCGGGAAGCTATTCCTGATGGGTATCGCCAATAAGTTTCTGGCGTATTAGGCCTTATTTTGATGGATCTAACTATAATGCGGGGCATGGGTGATGTTTCCGGGTTTATGAGGATGATATTATTCGAGGGCCCGGACGTTCCGAGTGGCATTTACCGTTCCAAATTTTCAATCGAGCCGAAGCGTGGTAGTAAAAAAATATTTAAGAGGTTATTGCCTTCAGTTGGCGGAGCTCATCGAGAGGACTGGATTGTAGAACTCACTTAGATGGTTTTGGTGAAGAGTTTAACGCACCTTAGCCAAGCGGGTCACTTTGGAAGTTTGTCTGAATGGAAATGGCGGAAATGCTACCCGTTATGAAACCAAGTTGCGCTGCACGCCACGCTTAAAAGACAAGTGGAGGATTTCCCGCAGGCTCGACTTAATTTCGCTGTTCTGACAATTGAAAAATTTGATGATGGAAGACCTGCACTAGGGAAGCTGAGAAAAAAAATGCTGAAAAAGGTGGTTTAGAGAATATTTCAAGCTATTGTTACTTCAGCGACACCACCCGGTTATTTGCCATCCATGAAGTAGGCACAGCCAGAATTGGGGTCTGATCCTGGCTACCTCAGTATTAAACGCCTACAATCAGTGCATGACTCAGACATCTTTGTTTGTAATGACGGTGCCAGTTTTTGTTCAAGTGCTTGGCCGAAATCCTTCGATTTAACTTTATTGGCGTAACTAGGTCAGGGCCGTTTGATTATTGCTGCCGTGAAATGCAGCAGGGACGCATTAGTTGCGTTTTTAAAATCGACACTTGAATTAACCAAAACAATCCATTATCGAGACAATTAAATGAAAAATATTAGCCGTGATGAGCAAAGCACCATGCATGACACCGAATATAAAAGTAGCGCCGATTCGTCAAACTAGCGCCGCGGACCATGGCTTCTAGCCGCGATGCTGGGCTCGATGGCCTTTTGCTGGCCGACGCATTGAGCAAATCAGCCAAGGTCTGGTCTTCAGCTATAACGCTCAGAGACATTGATGGGCGGTTAGTTTTGGCCTTGCCATCTAAAATTGGTCGCCGCTGGGCTTAAGGAATTAGAGTTCGCTGTGGCTTTATTGAGCATTAAACAGCGAAATAAACAACCATACTCAACAACGAAGGTTTAAGCGCGCCTTTCGGCCACATCGCGCTCACCACCTGTAGACCAGCGGCCGTAAAACGCTGTCATCGATCACGCCTTAGAAGTAGGTCATGACTACATCGTGATTCCTTATTGACCGAAGAAACAACGCGGCCACGGTATCGATGGTTTACAAAAACTGGCCGGCGCGCTGCAAGTATAGCGAAAGCCTGGCATAAAAGCGGATTAAGTTTAGCCTATCACACCATTTGGATATATTGAATTGTGGAAAATTGCGCGCGGGCCAATTGCCTGTATGACGTGCTTACGTCAATGGCAAACCGACCCAAGACTATAATGGCCATGGAAATGGGACTTCTTCCTGGATGTATAAAGCAACAAGATCCTCGCCTAACTTTCAAACAATACCCAGGTCGGCTTTTAAATTATGGCACGTTAAAGATATGCGACAAAGCCGGGTTAACTTCGCCGATGTTGGGCAGGAACCATTGACCTTTGCGCCTATCTTCGCCCAGCGAACTTTCAGGAGTTTGAACACGCTTTGTCGAACGAGATTATACGACGACAATGTAAAACGAATTTCAACAAGGCTATAAGCTGTATCGCAGTTATTCAGGCCTAATAAAACAGCAGAGACGTTTTTTCCAATCGCAAAATAACAAAAAAGCCTGGGGTGAAAACTTTAAGATTATATCCCCGGTTTTTTTGCCCCCCCCCTTTTTTCTTTGTAGGAGTTTCCTTTTAGGGACGAAAAACCAATCAACGCAGATGTTGATTTTTCGCAGGCTAAAGCAGCTCCTTACCGACGGGAACAACAAATAAACCGGGATTTAAATTTTTAAAAAATGACAATTGAAATAGACTTGCACCTAAAGCTTTGAGAACAAACGATTACATGGAGATATCTAATTCGAATTTGAGAGTTAATTGAATATGGCCAGAAATTTAAACTGGCGTTGTGCTTGCTGGACAAAGTTAAGGACACGACTCGAGGGAATGTTAATGCCAATTCAGGTACGCGTGATTTGATTGCTGTTGCGTTGATTGCCAACAAAATTCGACCAACTTTTAGGCAATAAAAACCAAATACTAGAATCAACTATTGCTGCCGGCACGATATTTTTTCAAATTCTCTTGCCCATGTGTCGCATATATGAGGGGCACATGAGCAACTAGCTGTGGAAGGATTAAAGCCCAAAAGTTCTATACCGCTGGTATGCCCAAAATGTCATGTACAAATTTTTTTTTTTTTTTTTTTCCCATTGCGTATACTATGAATGGCAACGTTGCCTCTTTGATGGTATTATTCATAACTTATGGTAACATAAGCGACCGCGATGCTTTGACCTCGGGAAAAATCAGAGGTCAAATACACTGTGTGCATCAGACCACAGCAGCAGCAGTACAGCTATGCGCTTTCGCAAGGCATCCCTATTTAAAATTCACCCTTCAGAGTGTAGGCGAAAATTGATTATATGGAAATAAAAGGACTTAAATAAACCCAGCCATTCTTTTGCCAGGCGGCAAAGCATAGTTCAACCAAGCATATTGCATCGGTGCAAACCAAAACAATGCCTGAAGCACTTAAAAGTAACAAATCTCCAGCGTCTGTAGACAAAAAGATTCGCCGCCAAAGGCTCCAAAGGGTCGGATTATCCTTTTTACGCACTTATTTGCCAATAAAAATGATTGAAATCCTGAGTTGCTTTAATGTGAGCGGCACGGTGGTGGATTACCAAACCCACCAGTTAGAAATTCATTTTTGAAAAAGGCGCAAAAAATTAAAGCTATGTTACTGCATCATCCAGATGCAAATGTCGGGTCAGTCAGGGTTAAACTTAATTAAGGGCTAGGCTATCGACTGCTCGAGTGGTCCTACCATTATCACTGCGCACTGCAGGATTAAAAAAAAGGGGATATGGCATTTAGTTTGCTATGTTGACCGTAAGAATAAATTACGATTATCACCCCCCCCTCCAATAAATTTAACGGGAAATTACTGCCTAATCTCTTGTTTGTCGGATTATAACGTTCCACTAATTAGCCACACGCCTCCCCCTAATGCCAGATTTATTTTTGCCATTTATTACCTCTTGCAGGAATTAGGTGTCATTACAAGCCATCTGACCGTCATGGGTGATAACCGGAGTAACCATAGGGACTATCAAGGAGCTACACGAATGTAAATGTGGTCAGCCCACTGATTGAGATCGACTTTTCTGGCGAGGTCATTGGCCGCTAGCAATATTCTTTAGAACATTTGTGGGTGTGACAAATCATCAGTACCACCGAGATAGACCAAAGCACCTGATATCTTTTCTAATGCGTAAATAATATCGCTAATCCAAGCATACCGAGCAGATAGCTGACGGGGGTAATGGTCAATTCGACCCATTCTTGACCTAGCTTCGCCCTTTGTTCATATCTCTTTGACCACATCGCGGGGCATTGAACCTAACATACCTCCAGCAGGACTCTCCGGCACTCGGACCATTTATTACCAAAACTACTTATTTTTATCTGGATTGTTGCCCGTCAAGGGGCATAGCAAGTGGCGCTCCAAAATCTAAAACCACCACTGCTATCGGTGTATCAGGATAATTGCTCACGCAAAAAAATCAAAGACGCCTGTGCGTCTGCAATACGGAAGCCAAAAGTTACTATTTTTTGAAATTAGTTTTTTCCACGGCTCACTTTCACCTCGAATATTAATACCGAAGCGACAGCAATGCCCTGCTCGGCTAGTGCTCAGCCAAACGTAAGATAATGTCACCACTTTCATTATACTGGAACTGGCCCAACAATGATTATTCAGAACTGCCGCTAGAGCAGGGCCTTTCTTCTAGCAAATTTTCACCCATTGTTTTGAATGGCGATTAGCGTCGCTAATCAATCATTATATGTTGCTCGTTGGCTAGGCCCCAGGGTCGCAACAACTATGATAACGAAAAAATTACAGGTTCAAGCAAGATTGCGCTGGTTCATAAACATTCAGTGTCCAAGTCTTTATGTTGAGTGAATAAAGGCTTGGATTTAGACTAAAATAGTAATTGCACGATTTATACCAATTTTTTCAACTACTCACCTTCGCCGTTAAAACAGTCATTTTAAATTTGGATAAGGCTAATAAAAAAAGGATCTGCCATAAAATTGTTGATTACTGGGCGATCAGTGATCGCTTAATAGGCACTAAGATGCATCCTGTCGCGCCACAGTTGCACGTTCTCTAATATTGGGATTAATAGGGAGAACAAATATGAAACTGCATATTGAGTCCATTTGAAGCGCATGTTATCTAGCATCGATTGTTGAAAATGAATGAGCATAAATTAGTCATGAATAAAAATAATGAGCCATTTCTTTCCATTGTCTTGAATGAAATAACACCATTTTAGCAAAAACAACATTTCGAGCAGTTTGGTTAAACAAAATAGCCCTACGATGAAAGTGGTGGTTTAAGTGTCGATAACGAGAAGCTTGGCTGCTGATTCGATTGGCATGAGGCTAAAGCTAGGCGACTCTCATGAATGGCTAAATCAGCCAAGAATTCTGTTAACTACGGAATATTCAATATATTAAGTATTCTTTAGTTTAATTAAAGTTTGCCGATCTAAGCGGCTTAGTACAAGAACGCTGAGCGAGTTTATACTATAAGCAAATATAAAGATAACCTCTTTTCATCTAAGTTTAATCTAACCGCAAAATAAAATGCATAAGATTGAGTATAGGCGTTAACCTAAATGGCTTGTGCAGATTTTCATTTTTATTTGTTGCAGTAATGATCTATACTCCGCCCGAGGGCTGAGTCCCAAACAGACTGACCTTGATTTTTTACTGGACTTGCCAGGTTTTAGGTGGCTCAACCTGCAATTACAATTAATTGATGCGCCGAGTCTTGTTGATGAATCGTCGTGCTGTAACTGCGCAGAAAGTAACACGCCGTTTCAGGATCAAGTTTTGCCATTACCATCTGCTAATACAAATCTGGTCTTTCACTGCCAAGACGATGGCTGAGCGGATGAAGGTCAAATGTCAGCTTTAGACATCTACCATCGTCATTATCATCCAATCCTGCAAAAGGCAGGTAATTGGGCAGAGACAGCACCATATAAACCCTATCCCTCGGCAATAGTTGAGGAGTGCCATGTTTGTGCCAACCTTCACATGGCGTAAGGGGGTGAGAACCAGTACTCATCAATGCGAATAAGCGCTAATGCAGCATAAGGATTTGTTAATTTTCTTCTGCTCGGAGTCACTTTATATATTTCGTCGGATTTACTACTGGGGCTTGGAGAAGGCTTCATAAAAATTCAGGATAATTCCCACCATAAAAAGGCGGGGTATCCTTATTAAGACTATAGATTTCTAAATGATTGAAGGAGGACCCGCAGGCGTCTACTCCGCCTTTTACACATCGTTGAAAAATAAGGATAAGTATCCGTGGGCATTTAATAATGATAGATACCATTAGGGAAATTTCAGGGCTTATCCATAGCGGCCGTTACATTCGTTCTAAATCACCATTGAAACCCGCGACATATGGCCACATCTTGAGCAAGGTACCAAGCATTAAAAAAACACGTTGGTATCAGGGCGAGAAGTCGACACGCTAGTCAACTAGCTGGTTAACGCTAGCATAGCCACTAAAGAATGAGCGCCATTATTAGCTTCAGCATGAATATTCCATAACGGCATTAGACTGGAAAAACATCAGCAGCCATAAACACAATAATAGTCATCGTCGAACTCGCTACCACCTTGTTTGTGATAAAAACTCTCTGGAGGCTACCATTGGTACGTGATAGGCCCCAGTCGGTTGCACATGAGCATTATTGATCATCTGTGCCAAAAATCAAAACTAGTTTGACCCAAGGCTTCGATACTCCAATTTAACCGCTATGATTTCACAGACTACAGCTGACGCCCGGCAGTCATCGCAACTTTCCGGCGGTGCTAGCGTCCAATTCTATAACCCCGTTTAAACAATAACCCAGTTGAGCCCTTGGGCGACCTAAGTTTGTAACGGTGTTGTTTGCACAGGACTAAGGACGTAGTTTTCAGAGATCGTTTGGGTGAAATGTATTTGATTGCCGCATTGGAAACGGTTACCCACCTCTAGATCAGGAATACGTTGGCGACAAGTATGCGGCATGCGCCAGGAGCAGCTCCATTGTGCCGACTATTAAATATTGTACGAGGCTTGAAATCATTAATTTCACTGTAGTATAGTACACACAATATAACCCTCATGTCGCTCCCACTGTTTGTTCAACAACCATAATCTGCACGCTATTTCTATTTCGCTTGCTATCGGTGACATCATCGACACAAGTTGCAAGTATAAGTTTTGCCAACTATGTCGACTTCAAAATTCGGAGAATCCTGCTTTCACTGGACAATGAAATGGCGCTGCCGTTGGAATGATCAAACAATATCCACAGAATAGACTTAGCGAGTCACCATCGTGCATCGCTGCTTTGCTCACCCGAAGACTTACCGTTTCTCCAACAAGAACTGATTTGGCCGTACCGTGCGTTGGCGAATAGGTGGCCGTATTCGTTTCTTACGCTGTTATCTTACATTACTATTGGACCATATCGCAGAATGGCGGATATCCACCATCATACATCTGTAACAGTAAGGGTTAAAAATGAGCGTTTCATCAAGCAGTGACGCTCGGAGCAATAAAAGCCGCATCTAGGTTATTTGCGTTTCAAGGGTAGACGGCCGATTCCGCTTGTTTGCAGCCATGATAAGCTAACCAAGAGAGCCGTTCCCGCTGTCACTAGCCGAACCGCTCAAATCACGGAGGCTTTGCTTTCGTCAACGGTCTGTTCACTCCCGCATCACTATCTGTGCAAAGGTTGACTACTATTGCTGCTCCCACCACAACGTTTAGCAGTGCAGTGAGCAGAAGGGTATAAAAATCGAACATATAAGGTTAAAATTAAAACGGTCTGTGTTGCATAGCAAAATTTACCGTGTCTCACGGTGAAGCGTTAACTTGGAACTGCTCTTATAATCTCTACAACTTCAAAGGGTGCAGAAAATGTGCAGAAGCATCCAGAAACAGGCTATTTGTGAATGAGTAAAAATAAAAACAGATCACAATTACTTCAGTAATTCAGACCCTAAAATATCCTGAGATGACTAACATTTGGCTGTCATGTTAAATCAGTAATTGTAAATTCACTAATTTCAGTCACCACAATCTGTGAAATCAGCGCGTTTCGCTGCATGACATACACACTTCAAACATAAAGCCTATTGTTCAATTGCTTAGAGAAGGGCAGCGTTTACCCCTTCTTAGTATACTCCAAATTAAACAATTTCTATTCATCCTTATGTAACCTTCTGTTAAACCGTTTCATAAAACCCTGACTTATTAGTGCCATGCATAATTGGTGGGACTTGGGATGGTGTGGACGCTGTACCAAAGTCATGCAACTGTTTCCATTATTCAAGGCACTGTATTATTCCCGCCGGTAATGCAAACTCTGACAAAGATTAACCAATACAGAAATGACAAACTGGCTTTTTCCATCGCGGTGGGCTCTGGTCGCCTCCCTTGGGGTGTAGCACGTGGCTGGTATCGTTGATATTGCCAATGTTTAAAAGGCGATGGGTCTTAAGTAATGACCCGTGTTGCCTTCGCTGATTTTCATGCCCAAAACTGGTTCTAGCTGGCCAAAATTACTTATCAAAATGTCGACATCATTTTAAAGCACAGTATAAGATGAGGACAATAGTCCGGGTTTGCGTGATTTTGGCAACGTTGTTATTAGCCACTACCTTATAGCCATAGCAGCAGCTCTGACGCGACTTCATGTAAAAACGTTAATGACCAACCAAGGTGAGCCATAGGCTGACAATGTTATCCGGCTACACATTATGGCCAGATGGTTGGTTATAAGTTTGCTGTGCCCAGTTTATATAGGCCGAAGACGTAGTTGGCTTGCGATACATTCATATCGCGACCGTTTTTGTTGGCTAGGACGTGATTGGGCCATTGCCTTGCACGCACCCACATGGACAAAAGGCCAGATACCATCACGGGATTTAGTATACTCAACATTAATTCTTGAAAAAATCCAAGAGTTCATTGACGTTTGAGCGATTATCAAAGTGTTAGCCAGTGGCGACCCTAGCGCCAGATTATTCGCGCTGAGATTGAGCGTAAAAAACTGGCAGGCAGGGTACCTTACAGGGCAGTGTTAAAACGCCAGAGGGTAGCCAGTAAATGAACCGCCGAGTGTATAGTACTTAAGAGAACGGCCTGGCCTACATTTGGGGGTAATAAGGAGACATGCCAGTATAATATTGACTTGGCCACGTGGCGATTATTCAGGTTTATGCCACAGTAAGGCTACTCGATAGTATTACACACAAGTAAGTTATCAAAAGTGTTGAGTCTCAAACCGCTTTCATTCCGATGACCTTCTTGTCCCTGGAGAAGTCAGTATAGGTCACAGACGCGAAAACGATATTGCATTAGGACGCTAAAATCTCCATAGAAAAAGGGCAATAAACCCCTGATTGAAATATTTGGCCGCAAAACACATTCTTCACGAAATTAGACCGCGTCGGACACGGCCACATTCACCTTAGCCCTGGTGATTATCAGCTCAAGTTTCGCTGGAAGGACTTTTGTGGCCTAACTGTATTGATTGACGTCAGTATGTTGGTTAATTAAAAACAAGGCAAATTAGTCAGCGCAGTCCCTGTCAGTACCTATCCCAAGGTTCAAACGCGGGTTGGTTATGCTGGCGATTGGCATCTCCATTGCGACGTATTAGAGCTTTAACACGTGCTGAATATTTAGTACGTTCCCAGTTATAGCCGGGAGCGGGTCTTAATGTGATTTTGTCGTCAGTGATCATGACTCACAAAAAACATGAGCACTTTAAAACACTAGGCGGAAAAAGCGTGGAATTACCCTTTATTCCGCTCCCCGGAGTAAATTTCACCATCGTGGGGGGCATTTCTTAATGATATTCCCCAGTTGGAAAATTGGGCGCGCAGTTACGGTAGATCCCAGGCGTGGGACGATGTCAAAACCATATTAAAAGATGCTCGGCTTATTGGGGGCAAACGGTATGTGCATCTAACCTCCTTACATAAGCCTTACGGCTACCTGAAGCAGTGTGCAGAAAAATTACGCGGTACCTGCGGATCTTGATCAAGTTTTGAATCTGATCGAAATAAATTCAGAAGGTAGACTATAAACAGGCGCTGCTCTGAGGCAGAAAAGCCGTCAAGCTATGGTCTGAAGGATTTAACCTTATTATTATACTGACACGGCGCACCGCATACCATGATCGTTTTGGAAGTGAAGCAAGCGGTCATACTTCCGCATGTTTGCTTATACAGACAGTAAACCTAAGGCAAAAGCGTTTTGCCCAAGCCATTGAAAATGGCCGCTCGTATGCCTCTGGGTTGGGCCAGGTGATCTATCGCAAAAGGTGATGTTTGGCCGATACACTTAAAGGCTTGGCCAAAATCAAGCCTTCAATCATCAATTTCGAACTTTTATGCCGGTTAATGGACTTAGTGCAGTTCAGTTTGATTCGGTAATGTTGGACTTACGGAGCAGACCTATCAGGTGACAAGGCATCCCGTAGTATTTGAAGTACCACCAAAATCAGGGGTTGGGTTAAGTGTTAGTGGTAGAAGATTCCAAGGAACACAAGGCCTACACCAATCCATATGCTTAGATGGGGTTGATTAAAACCCAAATTCTAAGATTTGGTGGAATTACATCCCACTATTCTTTTTAAAAGTGCTAATGGGGCGTTCGAAGGTTTTTTTGTTAGAACAAAACAACGAGGTAAAGGCTAAGTACCCCGTTTTTTCTAACTAGCTAGGAGGAGTCATTCAGTTTTGTATCGCCAGATTGACACTTTTCAACGAATCTGACCCCACAGGTTATCTAAAGGCCTGCTTTGGCCTTTTTTTAACAATTGTCTCAAGTTACTTCTATCGGAACGGTTTGCTGAAATTTAATAGGCTTTGAAAATGTAAACAAAGCGTTATCCAGCAAAAATTGATGTTTGCTCAAGGGTCTCTACGCCCTCGGCAATAACATTGGTGATACCTAAGCTGATGCATAGTAATAATGGTTGCGCACTATGGTTCTATCACTCTTGTTGGTGGCAATATCCACGAAAACAACAATGACGATCTATGTTTAATTGCTCTAGCGGTAGCATTTTTAATACCTGAAGATGAATAGCCGGTTTCCAAGTAATTAAGAGAAGAAAAACAAATGGCTATATGTTTTAGCGCCATTCATTATTACGCAATGATGTCGTTGACTGTTGTCCCACCAGCAATTGTTCTCTGTTAGGCTCAATTTTGAGTCGCGGAGGGTTTCGGTCCATGACGTTTTATCGTAGCAAATGGACTTGCTCAAAAAGTCAACTTTGATTTTAATTGCATGGCACTCACATTAACTGCAAGACACAATCATTGCAGGTAAGAGGGTCATTGTTGCATGTATTTGAGTTGCGCGCAAACCGTATTAGCACCTATTGTCCAATTAGGTAGAATCAAACCTGTGTCTTCTGCAAGAATTAAAATGCACTGGGCGCAATGATGCCTCTTTCTGGATGCTGCCACCAATTAAAGGCCTCAGCACTAAAGGTATGACCGTTGCAGTCAACTTGCATTTGGCATATGTAGTTTTGAACTTCTGATGTTGAATTGTCAGTCACGAAGGTTCTTTTTCAAGATCACACGGGCAATGATGCCTTCTGCATTCATTTGGTCAAAAAAGCGAAACAGTATTACGGACTTCAAGCTTCGATTGATACATGGCAATATCTGCCTGTTTTAACAATTCATTCTGCTATCATGTCATGGCAAACAAAGTAGCCCCTATGCTAGGGGTATTATCAAAAACGTGACGCCTAGAAGATAAGGTTGGCCTTGAGTGACAAGCTGATTTTTGTCGCGATATTTTTAGTTTTGAAGCTGCGGCTTCAATGGCTTGTTGCATCAAGATTTTCTACTTATAGACAAATTCATCGGCTTCCTAAACGGCTACGGAATCCACCTTCTCTCAGGACATTGCTTTGAAGCGTCCCTGAAAATTGTGCAACAGTAAATTCACCAATGATCATGTCCCGCGTGTCATTTAGATTTTTTAAAATATCTAAATCGAGAAAACGTAGGGCACCGCGCCGACCACTATGGGCGGCTGACAGTGGTTAAAAGCTTGATTCAGTCTCATCAAGAAGACGCCGAATTTGGTAAATGCGTGAGTTGGGTCATAGAAGGCCAATCTCTCAATTTATCGGAGCTGTCCTTTCTTAAATAGAAATCAGTGAGTCTTGCTAGTAGTCGGTAGATAAAGGCCTTGCAGCATTTTATTTTAACCGCCGTAATGTGCAGGATATATCTGCGATAGACTTCAACCATTCTTGCGACGATCCAAAATTTCACCTTTTCCACATACCGGTGCTATGATTGGGTGTCCCACATTCTGCTACAAAATTCTTTTTTACTCTGCATGCTTAAAACTAAGAAAAGCTATTACGTCTGCCCGACTTGCATCTTTCTGCGCTATAACCTTGTGTTATGATAGTCAGTAAAGGGATGATCCTAAGAAGTGACATTACTGCCAGGTCAGGATGCTCCCAATAGGCTCACGCTATTTCTTTAATCACCTTCTTGGGATTCGACTTAAACGGACTAAATGCAGCCCAGTGCTTAATGATATGGTCTTATATGGCGATGGCAGTTTCTCGACCGCTTCGTCTCTTACTCTCTTTTCTGTTTGATTTTGTAGTATACGAAGTTTTTTCTGTTGGCGATAACACGTTCGGCAGCACGTTTTCTCTTCTCGTCATGTTGATGAGTGTGAGCTCTTTTTGTCTGGCGAGTAGAACAGAATGTGCTCCTGGCACGTTATCTTTTTTTCCCTCTCAGTTCCATGTTTGATAACTTGAGCTCTTTTATTTTGGCGATAACCGAGGCTCACTGAGCACGTTTCTTCTCCTTCTTCGTCATTGTTTTGGTATGAGGTCTTTATTGGCAAATGGACGAGCCTCGCTGGCACGTTTTTCCTTA
>Ga0163217_1029159_pt1 | contig 16057 bp, 17 predicted proteins | sample SynspAceP_FD_185933 | JGI IMG/M metagenome (GOLD analysis project Ga0163217, IMG submission 185933) | Saline lake microbial communities from Ace Lake in Antarctica - Synechococcus sp. Ace-P (PacBio error correction) | ecosystem: Environmental > Aquatic > Non-marine Saline and Alkaline > Saline ... | reverse complement strand
AATCCTGCCCGCGCGACATCCCATATCTTGCGGCCAAGCAGGGTCGCGCCTTTGCGGCGCTGCGGCATGGATGCGCGTGGCCAACTCGCTGTATCCCGCTTGCAGGATTATCGATGCATTGCACAGCCTCGAGTACATGCCCCCGACCTGGTGCCAAGCGTTCTAGCGGGTTGGTGCGAGCGGGGGCATTTCGTCGGTGGTCGGCATGAAACCCCACACACGCCGAGCCTCGTGGCCCATTCTGCTCTGCGAAGCTGAGCGCAACAGTGCAAGCTAACATCGCGACGAGGCACACCGTCATCGCCCCTAGGAGCTGGCGAAACCTTGCTTGCCCGTCGCGAGGCGCTGCGGCCGCTTCCCGATGCCAACAATCGGTCCTGGTCGCCGACAAACGACCACCAAGCCGACCGCCGGACACGAACCCAAGGCGTCGACGCAGCGGCGCAAAAGGGCCCGCTGGCGCCGTTGATGCGCGCATTCGCGGTGCCCGAGGACACGGGCGATGGCCAAAGACTGTTCTGTGCCGCAGGTCCGGGACGCCGTTAGTGCGCTTGTCGCTGAGGCTGCGAAAATCCGCCGCCACCCGCCACAACTATGCAGCCCCCTACTCTGACACCGGATTTAGGCTGCGCGGCCGTTTTCTTGCGGAGCCAATTGCCGGTTCATCGGCCGCGATCCCCGGCTATTGGGCGCACGTCGAGGGCAGCAAGGCGAGGCGGCACAAAGGATGCGGAGCCGACCGCGATCCGTTGGATTATTCAACATCGTGGCAGCGCAGCCTCTCCCTCCGTTTCGGCCTGCCGTCGATGTGGCTCGGCAACCTCACATGCGCCCACCGCCATCGCCGAGCTGATCACACGGGTGGGCTGGGCCGCCGCAAGGTCGTCTATGCCGTCCCGCGTCACATCTCGGCGTCGAACACGGCACGGCCTTTAAGGCGCATTCGTCTGCGCCGCATTGCTTCTGGAAGGGCCGTACGGCCCCGATCCCGCGCCGAACAATCGAGCAGCTGATGTGCGCGATCGGAGGCCACCTTGATGCGCTAGAGTCGAGCATCCGTTCGAGCAATGATGCTGCAAGGTCAAGCGTGGGGCGGAGTATGCATCTGTGCGCGCATTTTTCACGACTGCGGGCTATCATGCCAGAAGGCCAAAAACAGGCGCCCCCGGGGGGGGGGGGGGCCCCAGTAAAAAGGGGACATGTACCCCTGTCCCGGAGCAAACATCATTCGTCTGCGCCCATGACAGCCCTTTTCCACATTGAAGCCTGATGGCCATTGGCACCGTGGGGCTGCTGTGATCCACCGAAGCCTTTCTGGGCAATCGGGCCTGCGCGGTTTCTCGATGTATAGGCGACCGCTCACGCAAGAACGGCTGGAGCCTGGGCGGACTTCACTCGTCTGCTACACGGCAAGGGGCAAGTGGACGTGGGCAGCCACGGCTGATCTCGTCGATTGCCCGCGCGGCTGTGCAGGCGCTGAGGGATACACGAACCAGGTACGTTGCGCCTTGCCTTCTTGAACGTCGCCCTCCACAATCAACGATGATTGACCGCCATGCAACGTCGACGCGGAAACGGCTCAAGCATAATGCACGTGCCGGGGCTGCTGCCAGAGGACATGTCGCCCGCAGAAGCGCCGCAAGCGCATGGAGGCGTTCGTGCCGCACGCGTCGGACCATGGCCCCGCCAGGGCCGCTTGCGCCGCGCTCTGGTCTGATCCTTGGCAGGCGCTTGGAGAGCGAGCATGACGCCGCGGTGCGCCGAACTCGTGCACGAACGCACGGAGACTGATCCGTGCGGGTGCGCTGAAAACTTGCGCTGTCGCAGCCGATCAGGGCCGATTAGCGAGTGAGGCACGAGTCCGCCATCTCGACGCTACGCTTCGGGCCGACGGACTTGTCCGGCCTTACTGACGCGCATCGGGACACCGGCTTGCCCGTGGCGTGCATGCCAGCCGCATGTCCGTATCCGCCAGGGTCACCGGCAAGCCCGACCTCGGGCCACGTGCGTTGACGCCGCCAACGCAGCAACCGCGCGGCCCAGCCGCCGTGATCCCACCTGCGTATCTGCGCGCCTGGATCGCGCTTTTGCGCGCTCGACAGTTGCCACCGCCCCGCTCAACAGGTCGGACCTGCTGGTCCGTTTAGACAGAAGCCGCCATGCGACGCACTGCGCGCAGCGGGTCTGCCGCGCGGATGGAGCGCTGCATTTCAACGCGGTCTGAGCGGCTCGACCGCTGGGGCGCATCGGCGAATGATCCATTCTGGGTCGCACGCTGCCTGCGGCCGAATGCCGTCGAGCTTCTCGCCAGGCGCTGACCGGTCGACAAACCCATGCCAAAACCCGGAAAGGGACGCCGGGCGGTGGTATCCGATGGTCGTGACGGCCATTCCGGCTGGCAGGTGATCGGACAGCGCCCCTGGCCATGAAACCCATGCTGCGACCACGAATTGCCGAGGCGGCGCGCTGGAGGCATCTGCGAGGTGAGTTTGATCCAGACCATGGGCCGGGGCAGGGTCGTTAATCGCACTGCTGACACGGGGCTCGAGAGTCGACCTGCTCACGGGACGTTGGTCCTGCCCGTTACGGTGGATGCGCTGGTGCCTGGTCGGAGCTCAAAACCGACGCGAGCGCATCTGATGGCGCTGTCGGGCTCGTCCTTGAGAACGCCACCACATGCGACCTGCTTTCCGGACTCTGGATCTTCGGCTGGGGCGCACGCAGGATCGCTCGAGGTGAGCTCCAAATGCTATTATAGGACTTCTATATAATAGCCAAATGTTCAACTCTCTTGGAGGGACTTATCGCCCCGCAGGTCCGGCCATCGTTGGCGCGTATTCCGCCCGCGTCGACCTCGCCCGCATTCCTCGATCCGGGCAAGCCCTGGCTGACCACCGCCTGGACCGCTTGCCAGTGCCGTTATCGCAGCGCCGCTCGATGGCAAAAGCATGACTCAGACAATGATCGCCTTGATGCCACTGACATCCCCGACTGGCCAGCAGCATGCAGCCGCGTGCTCGCCAACGCCGAAGCTGCGCTCGACGCGCTCTGTCTGCCGTCTGGACACGCTGGTGGCTCCCCGTCGACTTGCACCAATCACCAACCGACACCACCAAGAGGAGGAACCGAACCCATGAGTTTCGAACATGCGCTGTACGTGAGGGCTGGGCATTTTTACGACGTAGATCTGCTGACTGTTCCATAAAGCCTGCCGTCGCAGCTCGAGACGAGCCGGTTCGATTGGCACCGGGCCTTTGAGCCTGTGCTCGAGTGCGAGTACGCTGCTGACGGAGCGGTCTGTTTGCAGTTCGCGGGTCTCGAGATCACGGTTCTGACTCCGAGTGCGATGACCTGGTATGTTTGTCATCATCGAGACGCGGCTGGCGTGCAACCGTCGAACAAGATCGTCGTGATCCATCTCAAAGACTGGCATGCCATTTTTGTCCACATAATCTGGCCCCGCTGTGGGTGCATCGGCGCAATACGCCATGTCGAAGTGCAAGGCAAGAATCGCAAATGCGTGATCAGCAAAGGCTCTGCTCATTGGCGATGGGAGCCACATTCAATCGTGAAAACGGGATCAGAACCAAAGTCAGATCTCAAACGGGATGCTGCCGAAGCGGGCCGTCGACCTTGAACAGTTTGCGTGAGACTCAGTGGAGGTGTGCATGGGTGAAACCCATCGCCATACCGGTCTCGAGCATCGCGACGGTTTTGATGTCGTGTGCCGCGATCGCGTTGCATGGCGCCACGGCATGAGCTGCGAGCAGTTGGGCCACCGGTGCCGCGTCTCGCTCATGCGTGGCCCTGCGTTTAAGTGCCTCGTTGCATGCAACGACTCTTTGCGAAAGAGGTGCGGTCTTTGCACAGCGGTCGATTGCCCGAATGCTAGGCCATCCGGATAGGGGCAAGAACCCCATGGCGTGCTCCGCTGGATGATGCGAGCAGACCCGCGCCGCCGCCATGTGGAACCATAATCGGTGCGTCCGCTCGGCCGGCGCCTTGATAAACTCAGGGCTTTCAAAACGACGCCTTTGCCTTCGGGATGGGTGAGGTGCCAAGCACTAATAGCCGTTGAGTTCTACTCCTGACAGAACAGGACGGGACGAAGGAGTGCATCATGAGCGGCATGGTTCACCCAAACGGCTACGGCGGGTCACCGGCCGTGATGCCGACCGGGTTTAAGCGCCGATGGCTTTGGCTAGGAAACAGCGGAACGTTACGACTTTGAGGCCAGTGCTTTTGGACTTTAAGCTTGTTCCCTTCCGTTTGCTTTGGTGCGATTTAATCCAGACAGCAGTCGGGATGCTGAGGCGCCTGGGTGGCTTGCGGACGAGCGCTTCGGGCGTTGCTGCTATTGAAACGCAGTACGAGGGTTTCCTGGCTGGCCGGCATTAGATAGCCTCGGCCTCCAGATGCAGCCCGTGTCCGAAGTGGACCTGATCGGGTCTGATTCAACCATACCTTGCGGATGATGTTCTTCGTCTTACCATGCCAACGAACCTGCGGCAGGAAGTCGCGGGCCTTGCTCGATAGTTTCAAACACTTCTGGGAAATTCAGCTGATTAATCTTCAGTTCGTCTTGAAGTTGGTGCTTCGTTGTGAGAAACGGCGTTATCGTGCTTTGATGTGTGACGGGCCTGTGGATATGAGCACACCAAGATCGACTAGCATCAAGGCCGTTGTCTTTGCCTTCATAGGATCCACCACGGTCACATGCAATTGTCAGCTCGATCCCGTGGCCTACAGCATGCTTTTCCAGTAGCAGCGATAAAATAATTACCATTGGGAACTGCTCTGAGCGCTTTTGCGGAGTGCTCAATGCGGCAGCCAACAACACGGCGGCTAAAATGTCAGGATGACAAGAGATAGAAGTAGGACCACTTACCGGTCCATCAGCTTCGGTGACTGTCCCAGAGAACAGACCTGGATTGGGAGCCTCGGCCAGCATAATTCGGTTTCTGGATTAGGCACGGATGGCGGACCCTGGCGACGGCGTCTAAACCTCCCCCTGAGCGGGCCCAGGATTGCGATACATCGTCCGGATCGAGCAAAGGTAGGTGCCTTCGGTCGAGCAATGTAGCAAAGCTTCATGAGGGCGTTCTGATTCAGCGATAACGCGGTGTCGCATTTGAGCAAGGACCTGATCACGTTCGTTTCCCGCAAGGCACGCGCTGAAGGACGGCGCGTTGACCGCGCGTGCGGCGCGGTCCAGCTGTTGGAGCGGTGGCGAAAGAACGCGTTGCCCGCGACAAAGAGAGCGCAGAGCAATACGGCTGAGTCAGGCCGCTACGCTGAGGGCAAGCACCGCCCGGCAGCCATCATGGATTTGCCGCCTGCGCTTCTGGCGTCTGCTTCCAATCCTCGACCCAAGGCAACTGCCGCCACTTTTTTTGGATTCCCAATTGATGCTTTCCCGCCTGGTCCAGACGCGCCGTAGCTGCGAAACTTCACGGTTAGCCCCTTGGCCTAGACACTTCAGCCTGTAACGGGTCGCTGGTGCTTTTTGCGGGCCACGGTCTGCCGGCGGCTGCAATGCTCCCATGAGCCCGCAGCGCGCGCCCGACGCCATTCCGTTAGCGCAGAAGCAATAGAGCCCTCTCGCGCCGTAAGCCAATGCTTAACACCACCCGTGCTGCTGCTCGCTTGGTTTCCGCCTCATTTCAAGAGATGCCCTGAGAGTTTGGTAATTTTGCTTGGACAATTTTCCTCCGCTTGGGATAGCTGCCAGCTCACGGTGTGGGTTTGCAAACTGGCCGCTTCACCCATGCGGGCTGGCCGGTTGCGTGAGTGCTGTATCGTCAAGACACCAATATCGTCAGAAAGCGGTGTCTTCGAAGGGCATACCATGGATACTTCTCCCTTAACACCACTCTCAATGTGTACAAACTGTCAGCCACCTCAATTGTCTCCACTCTTTATTGGCACGGAAGGGCAGGCAGATGCTGGACGGTCTCACTCAATGATCACAGCTGACCATCTGCCAGTAGCGTGAAATGGTCCGACAGCTTGGCGAAAAAGCTCTCATGCAAGCACCCGCGGGCATGGAGGTGCGACATGTCAGAGTGACCTGGACACGTCCATGGATGGCGACGGCTGGGACCTCGCAGCGGATTGTAATGCGCTTCCATGCCGCCTGCTTGCCGCCCCCAGGTTTCAGCGCCTGGGCTTGGGATACGTCTCCAGCTTTGCCTCGATCAGTAGGGCAGGAGCCCTCGGACTGAATTACGGGCCGGTTGCATTCCACGCGGAGATCACGCAGGCCGATGAGGCGATTGCTCTGGCTGCATGGGTGAACAAGGACACGGGCGGCACGATCCCTTTGGGCACGCGCAACGCAAGGCGTGGGAAGGGATATGCTGGCGAGCATCGGTATCAGCCGGCACGTGGGCCAGTCAGGCCGGCAAGAGTATATGGGCTTCGCCCCGTGATTGTGTTGGCGCATTATTCTTTGAACGGCCAACTGCTGCCGCGCAAGCGTCGATGGATTTATGTTATGTCAGACGTACCCGCTCTGCAGTGATACTAGGGCGCAAGAAAGTTAAACCGCCGCACTTCTAACCCCTCTCGTTGCTTCGTAGACAGCTGTTTCGGCCTGAGACCACTCCCTTTATCTGCGACAGATCTACCAGCATCGAGAGGTTTAAATAACCAATATGCTCAAAGTGAGTGGCGCGTGCAGACATGGTCCTTCGTCAATCAGCGGTTTTGAACTCCTTTCCACTCTATCTGCGTGCTTTGGTGCCACTTTGCCTGGTTTTGTGTGGCAACCAAAGAACGTTGGACCAAGTTTGTGATGAGCTGCTGTACAAATCGGGCCAGTGCAACACTGAAACTCTGGAAGGTGACGTCCGTGGCTCTAAAGCCACACCGTATCGGTTAGCGAGGCAGCGCGCTCGCTTGTCGCTGTTAAGCGCCGGCTCTGATGCTCGCTTGATGAGTTTGTCATCAGCCTCTTGCGCCGCAAAACCAACATGCGCAAACCTCTTCCTTCGCTGAATAAATATATAATATACGGACCAGGTCTTAAAGCCCGGTATTCGTTGCCAAGCAGATCAAAAAGATAACATCCAGCGGCTCTATTAACGCGGATTCTGACATTCATTCACTCTTTAGGACCGTTCCCGATGCTCAGCCCACACCAGCTTCAACTCTAGTACCGAGACAGTGAGTGAATGACGAACCGCAGCATGAAAAGAACAGGAGCTCTTCTTGTCGAAGATCTGTGCGTGCCTTAACTATTCTGCCGTCTTTGGGCTGACCAAGCACGTCGCACCAAACGTCAGCCTCCACAATAGCTCAAGGGGTATACATGCTCCTTGGAAATTAATCACGCCACATATTGGGAAACGCCACTCTGCATTGACACCGAGCGAATTGTGAAAATTATGCCCAGGTTTTTCTGAGCTGAATTGCATCCAAGAAGGCCGATACCATATCCTCCAACGAATTGTCGCGCGCTCTATCGCGTTGAAGCATCTAAGCGACAATAGAGCGCGAACTTTCACTTTACTCGACGAGCTCAGCTGTGGTCGTTCCTAATTTTAGCGGCCAGGAAGCTGCATGATGCCTTCCATAGACCCTTATCCCCTGGATATGCGCTTTGCGTCACGTTTGTATAACCGAAGACCACACAAACAAGCCCACAAATTCTTCTACTCTGTCTACCATTCTCGTACGTGTCCTGATCGAGACATCCGCATCCGCTACGTCTGGATGAAATGAACGAACGGCGGTCGTTTCTTATCAAGCAGCCAAAAACAATCAATCCCCAGCACTACCGCGATCACAGATTGGCAAAAAATAAACCACACCTAGCTTTGTCTCTGTACCCGAACCCTCCAGCAGGTCGCTCGCACACGACAGTCGCGCGCAAACGCGTCAATTGATTTTGTTAATCCAAAGGACCTCGCTTAACGACTCGCGGCGGCAGGAAAGTGCAGCCGCGCTTTGATGGCAGCCTCAATCCCAGACATCCAACGTTGGTCAAAACCCTCGTCATGTCTGTTGTTGAGGTACACTTTTCGTTGTTGAACACTGCAAGCCGCGCGTGAGACAGATCGCGTTCCAGAGCTTAAAAGATTTTATTTAGCTATGCGCCCGTCTGTGTCTGGAGCGTTGGTGCTTCGATATGAACGGGTTTGTGGAGTGTAAATGTCACCGTTTGCTTCTGAAAGAATACCTGTCTTTCCTCAAATATGTGCAGCAGTCGTTAAACCAATACTGATATTTGAAACGGGTCATTCCATCTGGTCAGAAAATCGACTACGGGGGGCTGGTGCGCGCTCACGCTTTCCCTCCGAGTGAACACACCTTAAAACACCCCTGTTTCGTTTCGCTTTGCGCCGTATCCCCTCAAACCTAATAACTCCTGGCCTTAAGGGCGAGCAGGTAAAACCACTTTGCAAAACGAAATGCCTTGCCCCATTTCGCGTTCGCAACGCCAGATCCTGTTTTCGAGATTTCGCGATCGCATCGTTCGCTCTGTTGCCAGTACCATCCTCAAGGCACAACACCGCATGTGACCCGTCTTTGGACCCTGTCCGCCTTGCGCAGATCATTCCCGTATGCGACGGCAACCCCCGGACGCAACGAGCAGGCCCACTCCCACCGGGTCGCAAGCCGTCGATCTCCAGGGATTTGCTGCTCATGTCCTGCTCCAGGCCCAAATCGTTTGTCGGAGAGGCCCATGGTTGTGCTGGCGGCAACGCGGCTGGAGCGGCCCGCAAGCTCGGGCTTACCAACAGCGCGCCTCTGTGCAGCCATGTGTGCCAACGGGGTGACGGAAGCCCACGGACGCGGGCCTTTGGCCTGTCTTAGGACATCATGTTGACAACCGCTCCAGCGAAAAAACGCTGTACTGAGACTACAAGACCTGAGCACCTGATAAACCTTCGAACTGGTCGACCCTGCTGAGGCTAGACTTTCGACCTCAGGTGCTGACGGGCTCTCACCGCGACTGCAGCTCAACGCACTGATGAAATACAGCCCCTCGCATCTGGGTACACGCGCCCCGCAGACGACGGGTCCGACAACCGGAACGACGAATTCCCGACACCACCGGTGAGATCTCCGATCTCAGTCGCTCCTCCCGGCTATCTGCTGGATCCTCGCAATCGATACGGACTGCTCTGCGGTTGAACACAACGGTCGCCAACGGATATCAAGACGGTTGATTCTAGGCACGGTTGAAACCGCGCTGCTGGATTGTGAACGCGACTCCACACCTTCGTGTTAGCGATAGTCTTCCCAAGCTGCGGACACACAGCGGGGGCGCAGCCAAAAACCAATGCGCACCGCAAGGTGTCTCTGAAACGGATGACCGTGCCGATTGGCGCGGAGGCCTGGGCGCTGTGTTTCCGGTTAGATGCTCCTCTTATGTCTGGCACGGCGCGAGCGTGCTGTCATACGCGGCGTACCAGGTCGCTGAAACCTTGCAGCCGGCACGCGCTTTCAACATCCCGGTCGCCAGATCATCTGGGCCAAGGTAGCTTGGCTGCGTGCCTCAGCCGGGCAGATTCACTCCACTGGCCAATGCATGAGCCGGTCCCCTGGTACGCTGTGAAAAACGAGCGGACACTAAGTGCCATTGTGGCGAGGGTGGAATCGCAAGCATAACGACGCTCATGGGTCAAGATCCTCCAACGCAACGGCATCAAGTAACGATAGCCAGCCTTACACAAGACGGTACCACGGCACGCAAATAAATACCACGCAACTCGAATGTATGCGCCCGGCTCAATCAGTCTTGAACAATATTACCAGCCCCGTCGGTACCAGGCCGTACTACAGCAGCCCTTCATCGGGCAGTCGGGCATCCAACCTGGATCGCCGCTGAGAACATCGGGCGGAAGTCATCCTACGGCTTGATATGAGTTGACACAACACCGGCTTACGTCGCTGCGCAGTCCGACGGCCGTGGAGTGGCAGAGCGCGTTTCACTAGGCCAGTACGCAATTCATCGTCCGGTCTCGGGCGAGAACCGTTCAACGAAATTCGAAGAAAACAAAGGTACGTATTCAAGCCAGCCCCAAGTTCTCTGGCACTGTAACATTCCGCTTGTTTGCCAACACCGAAGTCAGTAATAGCATACGCACAGTTATGCGCGACGCTTCGCAACCTCGCAGTGCGTTGAACTGTCTGGTCAGTATGGTCCTGAGAAGTTTGGCTAGAAACTCCCTCTGTCCTGCAACTGCCGCTTGATTAGTCATCAAGTGTTCGCCAACCCCGCGACGGCCATACTCACGATGGGAGCCACGGCGCAACGCTACACTTACTGACCCTCGAACCCGTCGATTACGGCCAATAGTTAAACTTCGCCCAATGCGGTTCTGCCCCGCCCATAAGCGCACGACGACAGGCAAGTGCAACATCCCGGCGATTCAGTGCGCCTTCGGACTGCGCTGTCCGGCCAGGCCCCATAGCGCCTCCGCTCGTCAGGATCAATATGCTCCGGATGCCCAGGCCAAGCCAATTCAGTGCCGCCACCCTCGGGAGTGCAGGGTCGACCGTAGCCAGACCCACTGAGATTGCATGTCAACGATCATCCGATACCGCATTCCGAGGGATGAATTACCACCGGCAGAGGTGCTGTCATTTCGTCTGTGTGAGTTCACTCAAAGAACGACGACGACGACCATCCTCTGCTGCCCCATCCACCGGCCAGTGCCTGCAGTTTCAGACGCCCTTGCGGATGCCTGCTATTGTCGTCGGCGCATTACGTCAAAGCTGGTCCTTGCAGTGTCCTGCCAAGCGCCAGCCATCACACATCACGACCGAACCTGAGGCTTGCCATTGACGGTCAGGATCTTGCCGGCCCGTCCCCGCTTTCCCTTGACTACGCGCTATACATGCGTCGCGCCGCAATCCGCTTAAACTCGTGTCAGCGGCTCGATTGTCTTCGTGTATCATTCAGGCTGGGTTCCCGGACGCGCATTTAATCACCGGTTCGCTTAACTGTACTGACGTTTAATTTAGAATGCAATGGTCGGTTCTGAGTATGTCTTCTCGCGAATCAACGCCAAATGTACTCAGATGGTGTTAGTGTAATCGCTCCAACCTCTTCCCTCGGATATTCCCCGGAAGCGGTGTGCGATAAACCAGCTCGAGCTCCTTTTCCTCGTGCCCCAGCCAATTGCACCTCTTAATAGTGTTGTTGGTCGCCCAACTGAGGAGGGCCGCACTGACCTGTCGCCGATGGATCGCGGGCCAATCTGGCGCGCACGCGCACTGCCTAATGGCGATCAGAGTGACTGTTTGGTTATCCCGTGCGCACAGGCTCACTGCGCGTTCTTCGTGCGACTGCCATATATCGAATTGCGTTCTCTGTGCCAGCCGTGCTTCCTGTCCTCTCACCTACCGTATGCTACACTCGACCATTCAGTGAGAGCTCTCGCCAATCAGTCGTGCTGCTCGCCCTTCACTCTCAGTAGTCGTCGCCGGCTGCCTGTCGCCCCATCTCGCGCCCTATACGACTCGCGCTCGCGCTCCTGTCGCCGCGTGTCGGCGTCTCCTCCTCTCTGGCGTACATCTGTGCTGACCCACTTGGCATGGTATGCAGTGCATAGGCCGTGTTGCTCATTCTGCGAGTGTGAGATGTGTCTATGTAGATCGATGCCGTTCGTTTCGGTCGTACAGCTCATCGTTTCTATGGTGTGCTGATGTGTATACACTTAGTGTGTGTGCTGAACTGGCGCTATGCTTCAGATTCGCCCGCGTCTCTCAACCTCAATTCGCAGGGCTATCCGCAAAGCGAAGGCAGTCATAGGAGGATCGCCTTGAGCGCGAGTGGCTGCCGTGGCGTCGAATTTCCCAGACCTGGCCCTCCAGTGGTCCATTAGTCTTCGGCTCAGAAGCCATGATTCTGGATACCGGATCCTGGCCTATCAAGAGGATGCAGACATGACGTCGGTCGTTTCCGTTCATCGTCATCACTAGTCCTACTGAATTGTGCGTAGCGGATATCTCTCGCGTGTGGGTGTATGTAGCTCCAGAGCTCTCAGCCTCGTGCACTGCCTCCTCTCTCAGTGCTGCGTTTTCATGTGCACCTACGATGCGTAAAATGCTGCGAGACTATCACTGCTACATCGTGTTGAGCTCATCGCTGCGTATCATCAGTTTGTATAACAGCACAATACTTAACCAGCGCTTCATAAATGTGTTCGTCGTCTCACGAGCCGTTCAAAGCGCCAGCAGCGCATGCGTCGATCTGGAACTCTGTGGTCATGGAAGGCGTTCGAGGCTTTGGTATTGTCGGCGGCGGCAGCGGGTGTTCATGCTTGTGGCCTACCGCGGATCTCGGTTCGCGCTTCGTCATTATTGGGTCAATCACACAATGCGCCTCTGGCGGGCTGCGTTAGTGTAGGTTAATCCCAGCCAATAATCATGTGCTTTCTGGATTATACTCGTGCTGCCCCGGCGTCGACCGATCAGCATCGGCCTCGGGCACGACCGTCTTCCCATTGGCAGTCCGAATCCACATATACTAAAAGGTTGCGCCATACCTTCCGCGTCGGGTCATGCAAGTTGCGGACTCGCGCGGCGGGTCGAAACAATCCAGCGATCTTTCCACCGTACCTGGCCGGATATTTCTGTCGCGCCAGCAAGGTATGTCCTCGGGCTCTTTCCACCGCTGGCCAGCTGCGGGCAGTCATATGGGCGGGATAGCCGTCGAAGTGAACGTAGACGTTGACGTCCGCATTCCTCGGGACCCGGCTACGATGGCGTATCCTGCGCGCGTGAATCCAGTGCTCATTTGCCCTTGCTTCAGATCAGCTGCAGCTCGACCAGCACGGTGCTGCGGCTGCCAGTTGTGCGGTCGGGCAGGTCGATCGTTGATGCGAGAAGAGCGTCCGAGCATTCCGGCGCGGACGCCCACTTCCTCAGCGCGTCCTCCGATACCGGCGGCGACGCTGTTCAGGCGATAGGCGCGTCGAGATGCTTACGGGGCAGCGTGTCGATGTCGATGGCGGATGGTGGTTGTGCCATGGTCATATCCCTTCCCTCCTTCAGCGCCTTGCAAGCGCGGCAAGGGCCTGCGGCGCGGTAGGCCTCGTTCAAGCGCAGCCGCATGGCCAGACCGCGACATCGTGGAAATCAGCCGGTCGCGTTTCGGTTCCGCGTCTCAATGAAGAAGTGCCTGGTGGGATGTCGTGAGATCAGCGCCTCCTGGCGCGCGCGGGTGCGGGTTTTGTTTTGTCGCTTGGTCATGATCTGTCACCGATCCGGGGTGATCTTCCTGATCAGAGAATTGCTCTATCGGACGTTAATACACAACTGAGATAGTGTATCACTATTGTCCATTTAATTAACAATATCTTGACGGTCCGTTAAATCGGCCATGGAGTGTATGTCAGAACAGCGAGTATTCCGCCCAGCATCGGCTGTCGCGCGGGCTCACCCCAGAAGGCTACGCAAGGCCATTCGGCTGGTGTGTTACAGCGCACGGGTCGATCATGAACCCCGCCGCCGCGATCTGATGTCGGCCGATGCCTACACGACCGATGCCCGCGGAACCAGCAGCGCCCGCTAGCACGCGCGCGATAGCGAGTTTCAGCCGGCCCCGCCGACAGCTCTTCCTATCTGTGTATCCTCGCTCACCCGCGTGCTGGATCCGCTCTTCACCTAGGCATGCAGGACAAGCAGCGCTGCCAAAGAAGAGGGCCACGCTGCGTCGACCGCGCCCCGCTGAGGCACTGGTGTTTCGTCCTCGCCGGCAGAACGCGACACGATGGGTCCACCTGGCCCAGCAGATGGCGCCACTGATGGCGCCGAAGATAACCCGCAGCAGAGTGAAAAGCAATCCGGCAAACCGGTGCGACCGGTGCGACCGGTGATCATCGAGGCCCCGCGATCCTGCAGATGGGTGCTGGAAACCCATGTCAGACAGCACCTCGAAGCCCTCGCCCGATCTCCGGGTCAGCCTCGGGGCATAAACGACAGCACGGCCAGCGATGATCTGCCGCAGGACCTCGACCTCGGGTTTGACGGGGCCGAGGATATCTGTGCGCAGCTGCGCGAAAGGCATCGCCCGGTCCTGACCTGACGTGTCGGAATGGCGGATGCGCATCGGCTGGCTGTCGTCGCGTTGCTGCGCCGAGCCGTGGCCAATCCCACCGCGCGAGCGGCCCTACCTGCGCGAGATCAGGATGCTCTTCGCCTCCGCCACCCGCGCAGCGCATTCTCGTTCATGAAAGCAGCGCAGGTTGGCGCATACAGAGGCTGGCACAGACTAAACTGGTCGCTTTGTCATTCACACGCACCCGGGACCATGCTGGCAGTTTTGCGACGGTGGGAAATGGCCAAGCGCACCTCGCGCGGGCGTTGGACCCGTGATCTCGGAAAGCCCGGCCCTGCCGTGCACTGGTCAATTCCGGCCCGGTCGCGGACGCTGAAAAATCGATTGCTGTTCCAAGGAATTCCCCGGCGCATCCTGGTGCTACTGGGGCGAACTCGGCAACTGGCTGCGCTCGATGCCTGCCGCTACATCTTTCATGGACGAGTCACGCCTATCCAAGCCGTCGGCCAACGAGGAGGCGACCCGGTCACTTCTGGCGGAGGCGCGGACACCACTTTCTCGCACCGTCGCAAGGTGTTCATGGTTTCCACACCGGAACCATCCGGGGATCAGGCCGATCGAAAGCGCGAATACGAGGTCAGATACATGGTCCCGCCAATCACCCTTGTGTGCCCTGAGCTGTACAGTGGCTGCATTGAGAGGCTTGCGCTGGGACACAACATGAAGGGCGACCGACACGCGCCTACCATGCGAGGGCTGCGAGACAGTCCATCGCCGAGACAAGTCGTACGAGAGCGGCGGATGCATATAGAGCGGCGCGCAACATGCGCGTCGACGTGCTGTTGTCCGCCCGATCCCCCTCGCATCAGCCTTCCAAACATACTCAGCCTCTATTTCACGCGCTGGCTGGAAAGGCCTGGCAGCAGAGTCGCGCGCGAACTGGCTGCGCGGCGCAAGGCTCAGCAGGAAATTGCTGCCGTGCGGCGCGCAACACCCTTCTTGGCGGAGACTTTGGGTCAGAGACGGCGATGCCACCGGAAATGGCAAGCGGCTGGCGGAGCGGCGCGAAGCCTATGTGGGCGCAGATTCCCGTCGTGGCCTGTCCTGACGGTGGCTGTCGATGTCAAAAGGACCGGATGAAGTCGATGTCTGGGCTTGGGCCGGGACAGGACAACGCTGGCTGTCTGATCACATTCGTCGATCTCCGGGTGGTCCCGGAAAGAATTTCCCGCGTTGCTGGGACAAAAAACTGACCGCCTGCTTGGGTCGGACGTGGCTTGACCAATTGGTTCGCTGTGATGGTATCGCAAACTGTCCATCGACACGGGTATGGGAAGACTCCAGCCGTTTACGCTTGGGCGCGGAAACAGGGCTTCCGACAGGTGGCCACGATCAAGGGCCTCGAAGCCTTCAAACCGCGCCCACGCCATGTGGTCAGGCCCGACCTTCTGTCGACGCCACATCGGCCGGCAAACGTTGCGCCGCGGGTGCTCGGTTGTGTCCGCCGTGGCCACAGCATCCCTTTCAAAACTAAGACCATATCGCTACTGTCCTGACGGTGTAGGACGGGCCTCGACCCGAAGATCGCGCTGGGCGTGCTGGGATGCGCCCGGCACCGTCCATCTGCCCAACTTGGCTTGACCACTGAATTGGCTGAAAACAGCTGGTGTATTATCGGAGCGGTTAGCCTGCATATCGTCACTATCCACTACTTCTCCAATATCCAAGCCGGTACATCCCGCGTAGAATTCGCTGCGGCGAAAGACGATCTCGTCGATCTCACCGCCGTGGTGATCTTGGTGTCGACGCAAGTCTGTCGCCATGTGCGCAGCAGCGGCGGCCTGCGCGTTCTGAAGTAATGGGTGTGTCATGGGCGTGTCTCGGATCCGGGGTGATTTCCTGATCGAAAGTCGCTCGACGGCCAGTGTAATACAAACTGAATAAGACCCCTATTCTATTTTAATTCCAATATCTTGAGGTCGACGGCCAAATGCCATGGAGGGATGAGAGAAGCGCGAGTATTCCGCCGCAGTTCCAGTT
>Ga0163217_1114743_pt1 | contig 16059 bp, 5 predicted proteins | sample SynspAceP_FD_185933 | JGI IMG/M metagenome (GOLD analysis project Ga0163217, IMG submission 185933) | Saline lake microbial communities from Ace Lake in Antarctica - Synechococcus sp. Ace-P (PacBio error correction) | ecosystem: Environmental > Aquatic > Non-marine Saline and Alkaline > Saline ... | reverse complement strand
AAAGTCGATCAAAACAAGGAGCTTTGAACCCTTGGGAAAAATATACTGTACAAATGGATTTTAAACCAGTTACGAGCCATTGGTCGAAAAATATGACCTTTATTAAAAATAACAACACCAGTCAATGAATATAAGCGACGAAAAGCCATGCGCAATAATACTCGCACATCATCTCCGCTTAATGATGGGAGGATACAATCGCCAGCGTCAACAACTCCTATTCTTGAATTTGAAGAATAGTTAATTTTATTAGATCGACAATTTGATGATAATCCATCAAGTTTAATACCAACTGGGCAGTTAGTTTATGAATAAAATAGCATTGCCCTTGATGCAATGGTAATCGATTAAAAAAGAAGGCCTATACTTCAAGATAAAACTTAATTCAATATTGCTGATGTGTCCAATGATCGAGGTATTGGAAGACTTGAGCATATGGTATGCCTTCTATTGATAAAAATCACTAAAAAAAACTTCAAGTCATTGGCCTAACGGCCTATCTTAAAGAAATAACAACCCGACTTTCAATTTCTTCTTGATGTAGGGCTTAATTATCTGAGTTTAAATCGACCACAATCATTACAGGAGGAGAAGCTCAGCGGATTCGTCGCCACACAAATTGGATCCTCAATTATTGGAGTACTCTATATTTTAAGATAACCAAGTATCGAATTGCCATCAGCGAGATAATATCAGATTAATTCAATTCCTTGAAGGACTTTGAGGATTTGGGGGATAATCTAAATTGTAGTATTAGAACTGACAAGGAAATAATTGTTGGTTGCTTGATCAACCTAATCGACAATGGTCCTAGAGCTGGTGTAACAGGCGAGTCAATCAATTGGAGAAGATTCTCCGCGAATTTCTTAAAAATAATACTACCCAACATGCCCCAAATATTTAAAATGGGTGAATGGGAAATCCCGTTTCAAAAAATTAGAAGAAAAGGAAATGGAAAAAATTAGTATTGGAAAGGAGCTACAGGAAACAATCTAAAATCGTAGACATCACATTTTGCCATCTGGGTCAAGTTTATCTGTGCGTAAGTGGTGTTTCAGGGAAGTGGTAACATCTACTTTTACATCAACGAAAACACTATATCCTAATTCTTAGTCAAAACATTTTCTATAAGAGTAGAAAAAACCCTTTACCTTATCAAAAAAATAACAGGATTGGAGCACATTGATAAAGTAATTGACATCGATCAATCTCATTGGCAGACAACGCAGTAAATCCTGCCACTTAACTGGTGCTTTTACAGATATAGCAGCATTATTTAGTGAATTGCGCGAGCTAAGATAAGGGCGTATAAACTAAGCCGTTTTTCTTTTAATGTAATCAGGAGGTCGTTCTAATACTTGTAAGGCAGCAGGTCTTCAAACAGTTGAAATGAACTTCTTGCCAGAGTGTATATGTTGAATGTTCCGAATTCACCGGTAACGATACAAGTTAGAAGAAACATTAGACATACGCTATAAAGGAAAATCAATTTCACATGTTCTTAACTATAACACATTCAAATTGAAGCAAGCTAGAACCAATATTTCAAGTCAATAATCCCATTCTCAATCATCTGAATAAAAATATCAAACCATATGAAAGAATGCGGATTAGGGTATTACAATCGACTAGGTCAAGCTTCCACTACCTTGTCAGGAGGAGAAGCATCACGTGTAAAACTAGCGACTGAGTTATCTTAAAAAAGAATTTACAGGTAATACCATTTTAATTATTAGAGATGGAACCTTCTACAGGATTGCATTTGAATGATATTCGCTATTTTACTTGAATATTAATTAAAGATAGTAGATGCGGCATTACCGTTTTAGTGATTGAACACAATTAGATATCATAAGTAGCTGATCTATATAATTATATAGCGTCCAGAAGGGAGAAAAAAAGGCGAAAGAAGAATCTGTAGAAGGACAACACCCGAAAAAGTAGCAGTCTATCTAACAACAAGCCACACCGCTCCATTTCTTTAGACAGAATTCAAAAGTAAATCATGAAAGAAGACGAAAAAAGATTTAGAATAGCAGATATAAATTTGAAGATAGGATTGGACGAGATTACATCCAATGATTCTTGGGAATATTTGAAAATAGTCTGCGTTCGTAGAAGGGTTGAAGAAAGTTTATTCAAATCGGACCTTGTGGTTCTATCTTTGATCTGCAAGGAACACAGAGATCATAAAATATTATAACGATTGCTGGAAAATCTAGCATATTAAATTATTAAAAAGGTTATGGCGTTATTACTGGTGTCGGTCCAGGCATATGGCGGGCGCTAATAAAAGTGCACATGAGGCAGCGGAAAATCACGTAGCGATTGAAGTACTGAAATTACCTTTGAACAGCACTTTAATCCATTATGTTTGATGATGATAAACGATAAATTTTGATTACTTTTTTGTAAGCAAGTAATGTTTGTGAATATTGACTCAGGATTTATTGTTCTACCGCGGACGGTTCGGAACATTAGGATTGAACTTTTTGAAGCATAACTCTTAATACAAACCAAACAAATCGAAATTTCCAATCGTGTAATGCAGTAAATCATTTTGGGAGGTCTACATTGAAATGGATGAAAACTGTGCTCCTGCAACAAATAACAACATTTCACAAAGACGACTTAACTATTCTTTTTAGGCCCTGATAAGAGAGGAAGCTGTAGAAATACATTGATTCTTTTTATAAAAAGTTCACCTATTAAAACCTAACTTCTAATCTCAATTAGCCTTTTGAACAAAAAAGCGTTAATAACTTACCTTACAACCCATCATTTTCATCTCTGTGTTGATGTTTAATCTATAGCTTTGTTTTAGCTGTTTATTAACATTTGAAACTCTGTTTGAACTATATATTAACTCAAAATCAAGTAGAAAATAGTTACAAAGTAAAAATCTATCATCTCAACAACTAACTAACCACCTTATTAACACACAATTACTATAGAGATGGTAAGTCGATTATTCTATTACTTAAGCCTTTATTGGCGGTTGTTATTTTTGAACTACTTTCATGGCGAAGTTTAGTTACAGTAAAAGCAGACCTTCCCAAACCCTTATGGAGATCAATCTGTAACAGTACATTGAAGTAACCATTACAAAAACGAAATTAAATGGATTCCGCTAAACTCAAACAAGATATTACCCAAGCGAGGATTTAATGTTGAAATTCATTGATTCAAAAGGCAGAGGAACATTTTCATTTCAAAAGACAATACTTTTAACAGATATTTGGATGCTCTCTCCATCAGAAAGTGAAATTCCTAGTTAAAATATGCTTTAACAACCCCAAATAGGTGAAGTTAAAAAGTCGCGCCTCCTTTTCAGGTAATTTTCCCACCAGTCGAGGAAACTGAAAGGCCAAAATATTGGATTTGTCCCTCATCCTGCTACCCAAAGCGTAAAAGGTAAGTGCCTGTCGCACAGGGAAACCCAAAAAAAGGAGTAAATCAAGCCCACCAAAGAAGAGGAGAAAAAAGCTTAAAGCCCCAGGAACGAACCCTAAAAACCCAAAGCTGCGTGGTGAAGGAGATGACTTTTTAAATTTAGTAGAGAAATCTGCAACGAACCCCAAACGAACACCGAAATCAATTCAGAGTGACTCTTATTCCTTGACAAAAAATGAAAATAGTTTTGCGAAAATTTGAAGAACAGAAACCCGAGATTCCACGGTGGCCATTTGTTGCATCTGAAGGGAAAAATCTTCTATGAAGGTTCTCTTTTGCATTTGAGAATAATAAAGTAAAGTTGTCATGGATGGCTTTGCCATTTGGCAGAGTCCGTGTAACTGTCAACTTATATCAATCGAAGCTTACCTCCTCTGAAATCTAAGGGCAGAACCAGAAGAAACCTGGAATTCCACTACTCTAAAAATGACCTAGAGGACCCTATCTACAAATTCTATCCGCCTTCACATCCATAACTATACTGACAATATAACCGAAGTTGATGGAAAACGAACATTACAGCTCTGACGTCTGCGCCCGGAAAAGATTGAGAAGAAATTAAACCGACGTGATTAAAGAAGCAAAGAAAGAATAGCACAAGTCAGAAAGGGCAGAATAGTAGAGTCGCCACTCAAACAAAGAACCTAAATTAAGAAGAAAAGACTTGTTGAACGGAAAATATTTACTAAGTACTCCCATCTCCGGAACAGGTATATGCTTATAAAGTTCAAATTGCTGCTGACATAGAAGTGCAAACTAACTACTTTTCAAAAGGCACATCAATCATCAATCCAGTTTCTATAGAGTTTCATGCGAGATGGAGCAATATACTATTGGTAAATTTCCTGCTATTAAGAGCTAGACTAAAAGAACCAAAGTTTGGGCAGCAAACAATAAAATTTCTGATGCGTTTGTTACCGCATTACAATCAATGGTAACCGAAGTATACAGTTCAAGAGGCTTAATGCAGTAGCAACAACAATGTTAGTAGTAAACATTCTGGGCTTGCTTTCTTCATAATTACAAAAAGCACGATATTTAAAATCCTTTTGATAACCAGAGTGCAAGCCATGGAAAATCTAGTCCCCTTCCATACATACTATTCTTGTTGTTTTTCGATCAACTTATATCGGCTCAATATGGTCTGATACTACAGAAGCACAGAGAAAATCTACCATCAACCTTCCATCCCCCCTTACAATGCGTTTAGGCGAATGCTTAGGAAGTTGTTCTTATCTCATTTTACGGCGATCTTTAGGGATACCAAATATGGTAATCCTTTGTAAGCCAATCTGTTTATGAAATTAATTATGTACATCAGCCTATTTTACATTATTAAGTGGAAGTTTTCTTCATGTTCGGAAAATGCCGTTGCAAGAAAGATCTCGTGTGGAGAGAAATCTAAACTTTCGAGACACATTAGAGCAAGTGGATTAATTATTGAATACACCTTTGTATTTCTTAACCCCAGATAGGAAATTAGACGATTATCACTGAGAGTTGAGATTTTTGAATTTAATTCTAAAACTGATCTACTTGACAGTTAAAGGAAACCCTTACTATTACACGGACTTCGATTGCGTACCATAAGAAAATACTGCTCAAAGATGATCAAGGCAGATTCATGGAAGTAACTCGTGGATTAATTCTTATGAAACTGAGTATCACAAGCCCATTTGCCATGGAAAGAGTTTATAGCAGAAAGAGTGTTGCTATCCTTATAGGAGTTAGGATTGTTTAAAAATCACAGATCCAATCAATTTAGATTGGGCATCTACGATACATTTACCTTTACTGCGGACGATATTTTGATGGGAAATTGATGTGCACTTCACCACCAGTAGACTTGCGGGACCAAGAGCTTAATGCGAACACATGACTTACTGTTTTAGCATCACAGTTTCTATTACTTATAACTTTAGAAAGTAGACTCTACCAAACGATGGCATTTGATAACAGATGAACAGTAATATGACTTTCATTATCGATAATAATCTATTATAGAGCGCCGGGCATTATTCATTTTATGATAAATGTCCAAACCACTCCAACCCGGAACTGAAGATGGACACTTAGGTGCCCTATTGACACTGACGGAGATGGATTGGCCTCCGAATTACCTAGATAAAGAAAATTAACATCCGCCATGAATTACTGTTAATGCCTGAAGGAGTTATCTAACTGACGAAATGATTATGGGAATTCTTACCTTAGGTATTATGTACTACAGGAGAATTTTGCAGACTTTCGTTTCTACAAATTTTTCACAGGTAAATCAAAATCTCAAAAGCTAGGTTCAGAAAAATGTTTGGTAATATGCCTAGACGAATGGAACCCTGAAGGATAGAAGCCATTGAACCTCCCTGTTTAAAAAACCGAAGTGAAGCTTCTACTGTCGTGTATTCTGCTAGGAAGTTTCTATAATCTACAAGTGTTCTGTAAACCGAAAACCGAATTTCTAAAGATTGGGGCTTAAATCCGAACCCATGAGAGCGTGCTAAAAAAATAATATGACGCAGGTCAAGAGTAAATGAAATTGAACGCGTTGAGATAACACAACTCCACTTCGGACTATGACCACCTTACACAACAAAGTAATTTTATAATTCAATTAGTGCATTTTAATCAAAACAGAAGATTCTTACTTTAAAGTATCGATATTTCAATAGTGATTGAGCGACTGATAATATTTATAGATATTATCAGTGCATCTTTGATACTTTCGAAGAAGCGCAAAACCACAAAGTAAAAAATTGTCACTTTTCTGGAATTCTAAAGTGCTTTTGTAGCTGCATTCAAGGTGGCAAAAAAGGTTCATTAAAATTCAGTTGGAGTCTAATCTATTCAACACTCGCCGTTTGATTGGGAAATCAATTTCAATGAATAGTTTCTGGGAAAATGTAGTCACTCCTGTTCATATTGATGTTGGAATTAATTGGAGGTGATAAAGAGAATTATCAACTGCTATTTCAATCAAGAAAAAGGTCCGATAACTTAGCTATATTCGAATCAGGGTATATTACATTCAGGAAGCTTCAACCCCAAAAAATTGCAGTTTTGGATGTTTGGACGTATCACTTGAACTTCTTGGAAGATGTGTGAAAGAAGAATGGTTCCAAAATGTTGAACTTGTTAAAAAAGATGACGTGGTCTTAAATTATTAGTTTCTCGTATTGGCGAATCCAATTTAGATTCGAAAATTATGGGGCTAGAATTGCTTTCAAAACCAATTCCTCAATCTGAGATCGGACAGATTAATCGCTTACTCAACCCTATTTCCGGATGAGTATTTTCAATTGAACAACGGATTACATCGAAAAAGTTTGGATTTTAGATTCCAATAATTCGCATTAAAACAGTTAATCGAATCCACTACGAAGTCGAAATAAAATACTGGAAAATGTGAAACCACCTGTATAAAGATTGCCAGGAAGCTTTGATATCCTACTTTACACAAAACACCACAGTATTAGGGATTTCGAAGCGAAGGATTAAACAAAAGACACCAACTTTCAATGCAAACACAAATTTTAGTTTGCGTACCAACATTACCTAAAAAATCAATACCAAACATGATTGGTGCTGGGATGAGGGCAAGTATTGATTACTAAACCCTTAACAAACCTTCAAGTTCCCAGAGGCGGTATTTCACTACGATGATGGTATTTTTACTTTAGAATGTTGGGAATACAGTTTTAATTTGTGAGAAGAATATAGATTCTCAATCTGAAAAAACCACATGAAGTATTATTGAATCATTAAAAATCCAATCTAAATTAGAAGAACGATTAAAAACATTATTACTGCCCACTACCAACTTTTAATAGATCACACATGGCAGGGATTATGGCTTTGGCGGATTGATAAGTTACCCAAAGTGAAGAATCAAATTAACCAATTAATCGTCACAGTTAAATTAGGAGAATGGGGTATTTGCCTTGGAAGTCTATTGAGAAGAAAAGCTGGGCATTATTAACCTTAGAAAACATAAAAAATGAAAAAGTTATTTTAATCCAGATTGTTATTTTTGGCTTGATATACTGTAAAGGATCATCAAAAAGTTCTGATTCAAAATATATACAATTGGTTTTTTATATGTAGAAAAATCTATTTGACATAGAAGATTGATCCACAAATTAATTGATGACGAGTTGTTCCTGGTCAGACAAACACTTGGACGAAAAGAAGTACTTAGGATAGATTCAAAAAATTAGTACCGTCCTTCTAAATTCCAGGGGCAGTGCAGAATTCCCTATGCTTTGTTTATGTGAAGATTGAAAATAAAACAAGTAGTATCCGATTTAGTGAATCAACCTACTTGCAAAGAAGGGAATACGGTCATTATCATTTCGATACGCCCTGATGAAAGAGGAACTGATAATGCCTTCATTTCATAGAAAAGACTACCTAACTACAGTCTAAATACTCTACTCCAATAGAAATTTTGATTCTCGAAAATTCCAATTCAATATACGAGAGACATCTTACAATGTTTGAAGCAAACTCATTAAGAATACAAAAACTTCGGTTCATTTTTTTTTAATCATTATTTCCATCAGAAGCGGTGGACAGCAAAACATCTGAACCAAAAGAATGAAGTAGCAAGAATTCTCAAAATCAATCGACCTTAATTATGTTGGCAATGAAAAAGATCGACTATCGTCATAATGGGGTGATTTTAACGACAAGACCTTGATTACATTCTAGCATAAGAAAGTTTTAAATGCTGTCCATTACAGGAATCCTGCTTTTAAACAACCTTTCAATGCTGAAGCATGGAAAAAGAGGCAACTTTATAATTATAGAGGAGAGTGACATGTTGATCAAATAATCCTGTCTCAAAAAAACCAACACCAACTACTAAACTCAATGCATGTGAGGTAAATAAAGCCTATATTTCAAGAGGTGAATCGTAATGTATACAAATGATGCTGGAGCGAAAACTCACCAATCGAACTGATGAGGCCCAATAATACTTTGGAGGATACTCCGATCACATTAGCACTCTATTTAGACTTATTTAACAAATAGCTAAAACCAACCTATAGCTTAAACTTTTTCATTAACTGAAATAGCACTCATTTTTTAATAAATTTGATCTTTTGAATTACTTAAATATGACAAACACCTTAAAATAAGTTTCCTGTTCGCCTCATCTTGCAGGAAATGTCTATCACTGCTCTACGCTCAAAACAATGAGCGCAGGCAAGAAAAGGGAATCCAAAATTCAATACCTTATCTAAGCATTGTAAATTATTGCTTCATGTGAGATAACAGTCAAATAATTCTTTCAAATCTGGTATAGAAACAATCAATTGTTGCTGTATTGAAAGAATGGATCCACATTCGGTACTATATTCCAAAGATGAGCTGCCAAAAAATTGAATGAGCCTTTCAGAAGGTAACTTTGAGGTGCGAAATCATTTAACATATTTAAATGATACTTATTACTGTATGTTTCTCCAAACTCAGGAGCCCCTCCTGAAAAATTAGAATTCGAATCAGGAGATAAAATAGTCACATATTGAAGGCGACATGGGTGGCTGTGTTTAAAAATTTCAGACCTTGGAGTTGCAGACCGATAAAGAGAAAAAAAAGGTACCAATGTAAATGTAGAAAATCAAAATTGCGTGAAAAAGCAATGAGTTACCTTATTGCCAAATCGAGAGAACAAGATTCCAAATTTTGCCTAGACGCCGCCTATATGCCACTCCAGGATTGGGCTTATTAAGATTAATCGGTCTTTGCAGACAACACTACAGAAGACTTGATGAAGCCATTACTAAAACTCAAAAAACAGAGTTACAAAATTTGATTTTAGACCAAGAGAAATGGGGTGGATACTTAAACACCGCATTTACCTGGCAGAAGTAAATTCTAGGCGACATAAGATGAATTGTCTACAACGAGATGGTGATAAACAAAAAAAGAATTATAAAAGCTATCCATCCAGAGGAACACTTGAAAATGGGAAAGTTCAGTAGTACTTGATCTGATGAAGGTTCTGCCTCGGCTAGTGAATTTGTTTCTGTGCAATACAAGTACTGGGATAGAGGCAATTATTGGTCCGACGATCTTCTTGGAACAGTTTAGTGCACAAAGGCCATTTCCCCATGCCTGATGCTCTCGCAGTAAGAATTAACTACAGCAATAGTATTATACACCAACAGAAGGTTCTATTCAGAAGTCATATGAAGAACGGTAGACGCCTATTATAAAAGAGTATAGTGAATAAGATATAAGCATGGAATTATTTCTCATCGAAGATATATCAACTTCCTGATCATTAAAATATTTACACTCCTAATTAGAAGAACTGTATATGTGGATGGTGGAATCATCAGATTGTTTCCGTACCATTTCGTACTTCTTTATATCAAGATATAATTCAAAATTGTACGTACTGAGCTTACCAATTCAATTTACTTAGTTTATTTAGATAAAAATAAAAAGAATTAGCTAAGGCATATCAACATTTAAATCTCTCATCTTTAATTCTAACTTTAAGTAAACAATGCAGAACTTTGGGAGATTTTTCATACCTATGCAGAGAACAAAAGGAAGAAGTAACGCAATCCACACAAGACTATTGCAACGTCAGACAAAGACAATTAGATTCAATGTAAAGCACTCTTAGCAAGAAATTCCTAATGAGTTTCTGAGCTTTGAATCATCAATGAATTAATGAAGCTTATCAAGAAGCTTAAAAGTTTTGCCAGAAGATGATTTTATGGATTATATAGAGAGAATTAAAAATAGTTCATACATTACAACAACCAATAAATTTTATTTAAAAATGAAAACAACACACTTATAGGAATTTGTAGCCGGAAATTGGTCTACTTACCATAATTAACTCTATACATGATCTTTACCGACGCGTTGTAGATTATCAACAAACGAAGCGGTTTACGCCGGACCGAGAATTTAAGCCAAAGCCTTACACCAGCAAAACAACGACATGGGATATGCAAAAAGTGCTCCAGAAGTGCCTCAGGACCTGTACATCTATTGCTTCAAAGAAAAGAAACATTGAATTTTGTGCAATCGATCACAAATGACGAAACACCAAACATATTCCACATTTACAAATACTTGAGAATCCTTTGATTTATTCAATGCAACTGGTCTTGTGGTTGTACCTAACCAAATACCAAGAATCCAAATCCTCCAGCGAACACAGGTGAATGAAGTGTCCTATAGCTCCAGGATAACACAGTTTAATCACTGCAACAAAAGAAACTGTAAGTATTACAGGCAACACTTGACCTTCAACACAACTGTTTGAGAATTAAAAGCAAATGTTAATCCAGGTGAAACAACCAGAGGTGTTAAATAATCCAAATTAAACTATTCAAACGCCTTCTTGGAAATCAAGAAGGCGTTTCTTTTTAAAAATGCTCCCCAATTTGTTAAATAAATCCGCTTTCTATTTGACCAAACCCCATTCCAAAACGCAATATTAACTTTGTCGTCCTCATCTAAAGCAAATCGAAGTCCCGCACGCATCGAGGTTTTAATAGTGTTAGCTTTAAGTTCATCACAATTGATTTGCTACACATGCCTAATCCTCCAAAGCAACAGCACCAAATTGTCCAAAATAGAGGCACTCTATATTCGCCTTGAAAATACTATAATTTCCGATCTCGATACTTCCTTTAATAACCCTCTATCTTTCTCCGTCCTCCTAGCAATTGCCATCTCATTAAAAGTGTGACCACACATGTTTAGCAGCATAAAATTCTTATGCGAGCACTTGTTTATGCAAGTTTCAATGTATTTGACGTAATCAATGAAATTCGTGTAAACTCAAAAGGGGGCTTCAAAAATTTACAATATTTGAGTAACCACTGTTTCAGGTAAGTCCCTTTTAATGCGGGAAATTATAATTTATCTCTTGTATCATAGATCCCAATAGCTCCCACCTAGAAAACCCATCTCCACCTTTCGACCCATTTACTATTTCTCTATCTAAAGAATTCCTCCCGCTAGTACAATCCCCTTACTTCTATTATCAACCAATACGAATCCACAGCATAAACATTTTACCAAATATTGCTATAATTTAATCGAACGCCTGGGCAATTCACTCATAATTTTCCTCTGGAAGTGGCCTTTGAATCGGATCCCAACACCCCAAAAAATTAGTAGCTATAGTCGTATATACCTACTTCTCCAAAGGCATAATACTTGACAATCTTTTCCAATAAACTAAAAACGGTAGATAAAACAAGGATTGTTTTATCTTGGTATTATGCACCTCCTAACTGAAACTGAGAAATTACGAGAGGATTCTAGATTCTTTTCTTTTAAATCGAAATGAAAAAAACCAAAAACCGCGCTCCATATGCCCATCTAGTTTCTGGGGTATACTAAAAACAGGCCCTCAGTGGTGTTAAATGAATTCTTTTTACACTATCTGTTTTTTTTTCACTTTATTGTGTCTCTTTTCAACTAAATTCCACGAAAGATTAAGAACAAGTGAAAAGCAAGGAAAATTATAAGTTTCTTCAAATATGAATTATTTTGAAGTGAGTTAAATAATTCCGTATAAAGGAAGCTTCCTTTTTCTCCCAACCTCGATCCACTCTTTTTTCAAATTTAGGATCCTTAACTAATGGAGGAGCGTGATTCGGTTTGGTTCTAGAATCATTAATTACTGCTGTTTTGGCTCCCCACCGTTTATTGATAAAAAGTTTTCATCTCTCCATTAAATTATCATGAGAGGACTGCTCTCGTAATGTTTCCAAAGAATTATTTAAAGTAGTGCAGTAAATTCGACTAATATCCGAAACATAGAAAAAGTGGAAACCTTCTATTTCTTCTCGATAGATTCTAGGTATTTGATAAAAACTTGTATTCTATCTTTTTCAATTGTAATAGGATTCCAAAGGAAATTCCAGAAAATGCAATAATCCACGGCAATACAACACAGGTCACAAACCCTTCAGGAATGTATCCAAATTTGGACATTGATTCTAATGTTCTAATTTTATTCTGAAGCAGCAACAAACTAATTTAAGGAGCCCGCTATTTGAAACACATCTCCACTATAATCTAAGTATCCATACTTGTTTTAGTATAAAAATGAGGTCTCTCTTGCAATTCATTCTTTCTAATATTCCTTTGAGAAATTTGCGCCTCTTCATGAATACTCCATAGAAGGATTGGTCAGCCTTATTAGCAAATAAAATAATATTACTTAGCAAGAACTCAGTTGACCTGTCCTAAAATGATTGGCCTATCTGTGAGCAATTCTTTGGGTCTTTATTCCTTTAAGTAAGGAGTATATCTACTTTCACTACAATCGCGAAAAGCAATGGTGTGCACACCTGCCAGGCAATCTACTGCCATGAACAGCGTGCAAGCCTGGTATTTCTGAGGAATAAGCAGCACCTGTCAGTTCCTGAATTAACACCAGCAAACTTGTGTCTTCCTGTGGTGGTCCGTCAACACAGTAAATGGCCAAATGCACCTCTTTTCGATGATTACACCCTGCGTACTTTCATTACACGGAAGTCGTGCTTTAAACTATATAGCTAGTGTGATCACCGAACGGCCTTCGGAGTTTATTCTCATTTGGTATTACTTCTCCTGTAATTACAAATCTGCTTCAGAAGATACAGCCAAAACCCACCTATCATAAAATATCGGAATCGTCGGCTCCTAAGCTCCTGCAAAGAAAGTTAATTCTGAAAGTACCTTCAGGCAAATGCATCACGGCGCTCAAAGATGTGCAGGTGTCCTCCGACAAAAATAATAACCTTAATGTTTCTCCAATTAGTTGCTTTAGTTTGCTGATGAACACCAATACATCGATGTAAATTGATAGTGCCAACACCAATTTCTTTCATTCTTGGATGTATTTCATTGCCTCCCATTGAATTCTCCGATACATCCCCAAATTTGCAATTCACTCACTCCGGTGTATTCTTATATCCTCACTGTTAAACAATGTAAGGTGATAGGTCCTCCATCCACTTGGCCAACATGATTTATGAGGAAGAGCAGAAAACAGAAGTTCAAATTCCATAACCGGTTCTTTCGTGTTTTTCTGGCAATTGCTGTTAGCGCAGTAAAAGAACAGAATGTTCTTTAAAGGGTTTTTTTAATCCAGGAGTGGATCTCCTTTTAAATGTTCAATTGACTCTACTTTCTCTATCGTATCTCGAAACATAAATTTTGGATTCGTTCTATTGAACCCAAATTAATTGGACACAGTTTGAAAATTCACACCTTTTACATTTTTCAAAATAGTATCGCCTGTCCATTTTTTTCAAAATTCCCCTTAATGAAATAGCCGCCATTCAAATAAGGATCGACTCTTCGTTATCGCGAACAAAGATGTCCATTTTTTCTAAATCAGAAAGCATTCCTGCATGGCTTTTGTACCCATCTATTCCACTTTACCCAATTAAAAACAACCTTCCTGAACTATATAGAGTGTTCTAAAATTAAAAAAGACTAAAGTGATTCCGATAGTTCTTTTTTATTATAACTTAATAAAGTTTATCTTTATTTTCCTCGGAACGAAAGCGTCGCAATTAGCACCTGTGTAATCTGCAGGCGGCCAATTGGCTCGCCGTTCTCTCTTCATCTTCTTTCCATTGTGCAATCCATCCAACGGTAATTCTTCCCAATGGCAACATCACTGTTTAACATTGAAGTAGGAATTCCGATTGCTCTTATAGATAATTCCCTGATATAGAAATCTACGTTCTAGGCACTATAAATTTTCTTTCAATTGAAATACGGGCCACTTAATGCAACTCTTCCATCCTTTTGCGATTTCCAAATTCGTGTCTTGATTCCTAATTTTTCTAATACATCATCAGCGGCTTTCTTGATAAATCTTCGCTATTAGGATCAAATTTTTATTAAAACTCAATTACCAAAACCCATCCAAATCTAAATGGACATCTTTTATCCCTTCGCTTTTGCCCATGTATTTTTAACATACCCCTCCTCAGGCTTGCAATTAGCTCTTCTAACATATTCAATTACCAGCTTGGTTTGCACAACGGAAGTGGGCCCCCATAACTGCATAATACGCCAGAAAGTCGATGCCATAAAGCACTGCATGTGAAGAACTACCAACCTCACTGTTGATGTAGAACAGTTCTGTTCATGTTCAGCGTGAAGAATTAATAATTTTATTAAGTGCATCTGCAACAACTGATCTACCATTGTAGTCATCATTCTGGAAGCGCAACATCATTTTCAAAAAAAGTTCGAACAGTAGTCCAACGATTATTACAGGAATTTACTGATGGACCAATTTCTTCTATATGCCCAAAGCTGCCATGTTGGCACCCAACTTTGCTAAAACATCCTCATGATACTTAGATTTAACTCCTTCAGCAGATCTTTCGGATCTAAAATTCAGGATTAAAAAGCATAAATGAGACACTTAAGAAGATTTAACAACCCCCATTGGCATGAGATTAGATGAAACCATCTAAAAACTTTTAATTCTTTCATTGAATTAAAGGTATGATGAGTCATATCAGATCTAAACTCTTTTAGTTCAGCTCTTTAGGCAATTCTCCATTGATTAATAAATATGATACTCTAAGAAATGAGATTTCTCAGCTAGTATCCTCTATAGAATACCCCTCTATACCTTAAAATTACACCTTTTCGCCATCCCAGAAAAGTGAGGGCAAACCCTTTCCCGTTGAGCCCCCCAGTACATTTTTAAAACAGGATCCTATACCACCCGTTCCAAACCAGATTCCCAGCCTCTTAGCCTTTAATATCCAATGCAAGCTCCGACTCACGGTTCCTCAATAATAGACATGGTTTAATTTATCACCCAACACTTAACTTTCTAACAAATTACGAACAGTATAATATATTTATGTTTAAGTTTTATTTTAAAACATTCACCAAATCCAAACACAAGATCACGAAAAAATCATTGTTATCTGTTTGCTAATTTAGTAAAAAAAGCCAATACCCAATACTTACACCCTGAATTGAAGCTTTTCCACAGAAAAGTTGAAATTACCTTAATTTTCCACTTATTAGAACAATTGGTTGTATTTAGCATTTCATATCAGATCTAACCGAAGCTGAACATGTCTTTAATATGACCCACCGTGTTAAACAACAGCAAAATCAGCCACCATTAAAAACTATACTTCCAAAAGTCTAACAAGACACGCATTGACCTATAAAATGAAGTAAGACATTTAGTTTTGGACCATATCTAAGCATACAATGTTTAAGTTAGACACGTTTCAAATTTGATTACCACATTCAAACAAAGAATTCTGACACATGAATGTTTATAGAAGTACTTTTTTTTAGTATTTTTATAGTACCGAATCGATCCATCCTCCTAAACAACGGACATCCCATTTTCCCCCGATATAATCCTTGTCCCCAACATGTTTTACCAATCAACAATACCAATCCGTAACCTTTCCACAAGACTAAAACACGTCCTTCAAATAGAAATAATAGGGGATACTTCCTATAGAAAAAATTTTCCAATTAAGTTGCTTAGAAGAGAATTTTCCTCTGTGCGATTTATTCTACATAAAGTGCATTTAAAATTCTTTACGGCATTACTAAAATAGGAAGCTGAGCAATAATGAAATG
>Ga0163217_1001383_pt1 | contig 16059 bp, 7 predicted proteins | sample SynspAceP_FD_185933 | JGI IMG/M metagenome (GOLD analysis project Ga0163217, IMG submission 185933) | Saline lake microbial communities from Ace Lake in Antarctica - Synechococcus sp. Ace-P (PacBio error correction) | ecosystem: Environmental > Aquatic > Non-marine Saline and Alkaline > Saline ... | reverse complement strand
TCCCTTCAAAAAGTTCCATCCCAAAAACATAATTTTTTACACTGTCATGGGACACTCCTTATAAGTTTTTTCGTCTATGGGCGCCAATCCTGCCATAGTAGAAAGAAACTTTTTGTAACACTAAACGTCATGTCCACGCGATGAATATCTCCCCATTGGGCAACGGATATAACCATTTTTTAAGATTAGACCTGCTGGACCACCGCGACGTTCTTTCATTGGTTCCTAACATTTTATACTCGGGTTCTCTTGGCATATTGCTTGAGATTGGCAATTCGCAAAAATCTCTCTCCATTTTGTTTTCATTAGTTAAAGCCAAAAGTAACGGCGCTATCCAAAAAAAGCCTTGTTCAACTCATTCAGCCCGCTGATTTTACTTTGCCCAGTTGCATTCTGGATAATAATTGTCTGTGCTTTTACAAAAGAAAGCATACACTGAATAAAAGTTAGTAGGATTATATTTTTCATTAATTTTTTATAGGGTTAAGATGGTTACTAATCATGATTTTATTTTCTAAGTCAATTTGTCTTTTCCCTCTTCAAATGCTTTTTTGTCCATTTTGGCTGCCTACCGCCTATACAATAGCCATTTTCCTTATAGGTTAGTCCAATGCCCATAATCCCATATTTCCAAGAATTGCTCCAAAAATAACTCCAATAGGTATCCCAAAACGTGGCCATGCCAAGAGCCCAAACCAAGTATTTCTATAGTGATTTTTTGTGACAAGTTTAAGCTCCTTCTCCAGCAACTGGAGGAATACTTGCCTGACTTTTCTGATTTTGTTTTCCCCACCTTTTTCTTGAATTCCGAAATTAAAGTTAATTTGAATTCTATATTCGTGTGATAGAACATTATCAGTGGATCGGAAAAGTTCTTTTTGTCAATTCTTTTTAAAAAAGTTCGTTGAATTGCGTTAAATACACTCATTAGCTTTTTATTTTCAGCGATACTTGATCTTTCTTTAGTTTCCTTGATTTCCATGGCGTATACTTTTTTAGGAAGCACAATTGCAGGCTTTCCCTTTTTAGGACAGCTCTAAAATTCGACAAATAATTATTTTAGTTTAAGGCGAAAAATTAAGAAAGAATTTAAATTTTTAAGGACTCTTTTCTTGTAAAGAAGGATGCAAAGACCTATGGTAGGTGGCTTCTTAAAGCTATCCTTACTTTTTGAAAATTACATATCTTGAAAACCGGAAGACCTTAATTATTGATTGCTTAAAAAATCTTAGTAACCAATTGCTCTTTTACTTAGAAACCTCGTGGACCAAATTTAGGATATTATAAGACTAAATCTTGCTACAATAGTATTGAAGTATTAAAAACTAGAGTACTTATTTTCTTGTGATACCAATAAGTCAAAAAAATTGAAATTATCGTTAGCAAAAGGAAGAACGAGTCCAGACACCAATCTTAAAAGGAATAATAAAAATTTATCAGAGTCAAGCAAAATCTATACACAGTTACTTCTTTAAATATTGGAAGAAACAGGCGGTATTCGATTTTTTTATTGTCCAGTTCTAATGCCGCAAACTCTTTTGTCACTAAAAATTTATGTTCACTTGTGATTACTTTAAAGAATAATTGGTAGTTTCCGGCGCAATGAAAATATTGTTGCTTCGCACCTCGTTGCACATCGATGATGTCATTCATTTACAATTCTTCTGGAGAAACAAAATCAACTAAGATGACTAAGCGCCGCCAAAAAGTAAATGCAGCGTATAATGGATTGCCGTAGTTTGTGTTGTGTTTTTCATCCTTAAAATTTTAACCCTTATCACCCCAATTTTTTTAGCTTGTTTCCCAATAGCCCTTGTAGGCTTCCATTGCGCTGAAAGCACGAAGTTAAAACCAATAAAAACCAATAGAGAATCCAAAATTCCTTAGCCTAGGCGTTCGTTGAAAAGGAGAGGAGTAGTCATTTTTTTTACGGAGTTAAGGCAAGCGCGTATTTATTCCGTAGCCCTAATTTGACGGTTTTTATACATTTTTATGGCGTTAACATAATCTAAACACCTTTCATGCTTTAAGTCATAAATAAAACCATCTAGTCAGGGTGGTTTAAGCTTCACCCAATGAACTAATGAGTCTACTTCTTTTTCCCAAGAGTTCCCAATGGCATCACTTACAGGCTAAAATTTTCCAATTTGGTGATTTTTCCTGGCTTTAAAATTGAAACTCATAGCGACAAGTCATAGGACTATTCTTCAAAAATTTTTCAAGTTTTTATAGAACTCAAAGAAACTGTAGCTATGGCTTTGCTCCCTTTGATTGTTCTATCTTAACCAATGTATTTACGTGGTCGTTTAAAGACAGAAATCCCATTTTAAATTTTTCATAGTAACTTTCTCTGGAAAAGGCCATGCGTATAATCTCCCTCAATAGTAATGACCACTATCGCTACTGTTTTTTTTTATTTTGGCTATAGTAGAATTTTTTAAAGCCTTCGAAGTACTTCGTTATTTGCTCAGAAGGCGTACTGGTTTTTTTCGCGTGCAACTAGAAATTTACTAGAACTAGTTAAAAATAAGTAAAAATTTCTCTTCATTCGTTCCAGTTTCTTTTGCTGCTTATGGCCAAAGTATAGTGTATACTTAGTGCGGTCGTAAAGCGGACTCCTATTTAACCCAAACCAGCACGTTCTAAAAAGCGGTTCAATTTTAGGTTCAAGCACCAACGAAATTTTTTGTATAAGTCCATTCGGGTTGTCCGTTGCCCCCTTTTGATTAAAATATGATCTTTTAAGATTTGGTAGCCACTCTGTTATTAAAAATTCCTTTCTTCTTTAAAATAGGGCGAAAGCATCAGCCGTCTAAAACCTCTGGCCCACTTGTAGGCTGTAGTAGCCTGAAGAATAGCCCCCTTTTGGAAAAATATGAGAGAAAGAGGTGCCTCTACAGGTTGTTCGGGGTGTAGCAGGCGTATAAGTCAGTTCCTTTAAAAGCTTGGTCTTCATGCGCTTTACAATCGGTAATGGCCGTCGGTCTGTGCCATGCCAAGCCATTATCGAGCATTCCAAAAGGCTTAATTGGCGTAAGTTTGCATTGCCTTCTTGGAAGGTGGCAGGAATCTTTTATTTTTTTGCATAATTGCATTGGAATTAGGGCTCCGTTTTCGTAAATGGGTTGCAACAGTGCTAAGGCTTCTTTCTTCGTAACACCAGTTTTCTTAAAATTTGACTTTGGTTATTCCACAAAAATCCCAGTATACCGATGTTCCCGATAGGCTAGGATACGGTATTGGCCAGCATGCGTGCAATCCATGTCCAAATTCATTGAAACAGCGGTGGTTACCTCATTGAATGTTAGTAACGAAGGTTTACTTGCTGTGGGTTTCGTAAAAAATTGCAAACATTTTAGAAATATTGTGGGCGTTCATTTAAGGGCCATTTTTCTACGTATTGCGATTTAAATGAAAGTCATCCTAAGCGCCACCACGTTTTCCGGCTCTAGGGTGAAATCCAGCATAAAATAAGGAAACTAATTTTTTATTTTCATCATAAATGCGATATTGTTTTTACCTCATTATGGTAGGGTCCGATATCAAAAAACTTCTTCAAAAATTGTAAACCAATAATTTCTCAGCAACTTTAAAAACACCAGCGGTGATAACATTTTCTAATTTAAAATAGGCTTTAGTTTTTCGTCATCTAAATCGAATAGTTTTGCTTTAATTTTTCCGCATAGTACGATGCATCCCATTTTTGAAAGTTGTTCAATTCCGTTCTAATCTTTGGCGAAATCCTGTAGGCTGTTGAAAACTCTTTTTACGGCTGCGGGTTTTGCTTTGGCTAATAATTCGTTTAAAAAAAACTCTTGTTACCTTTTCAGGGGTTCTGCCCATGCGCTCTTCTAAATACAAAATGCGCATGGGTTTATACCCTAAAAGTTGTAGCTCTTCATGGCGTTAAACGTGCAATTTTTTTAATGCGTTTTCTTGGTTGTCCAAAGCATCTTTATGAAAACCTTTACTTCCGAAGGCAATTGATAATTCTTTGCGTATTTTCTATTGGTGGCATATTTCATAAACGGAATATAACTTGGATAATCCAGTGATTATTGAGCCAGCCCTCTTTATTCTTTTTGATGTTGCCAATTGTTGTCTTGCAGCTTCCTTTTTCACCCTCTGGTTAAACCGTCAAGATCGGCTTCATCTGTGAGGTGCATTTGATAGGTGTTTGGTTTCTGCCCAATACATTTTCACCAAAAAGTGAGTTTTTTTTAGTTAGCTGATGCTGCATCAATCTCCGTAATCTTTTCTTTTTACTCCGGTTAAATTAGCACCCATTTCGGCTAAAACCTTTATTTTTTTTTTTATCCAATAGCGTTTGTTCTTCTACCGTTTACATCTAAAGATTCTCTTTTGATTTCGTAAACTGCTTTACCCTTTTAATAAATCCATATTTTAAAGTGATGTCGTTTCCAAAACGCTGATAAAAGTGGCGAAATCTCTTGCGCTATTTTCTGAATTTCACATTAGTTTCGCCGAATTAAAGATTGCAAAAATACACTAGAGACTCTATCTAGCTGTTTGCAGAATAATCAAGTGCCAGCAATAGTATTTTAAAAGTTTAGGGCTTCTTTTATTCTCCGTATCGCATCAATTTCAGCTTCTGGCATCCGCAAATGGGCTTTGCCACCAAAGCAGGCATAAAAATGTTCATTTTGTTAATTGAGAAAAATGGCGGGCTGTATCAAAAAGGTTTGTTAAAAAGTGGATCATATTTTGTTCTAATGTTCTAATGTCAATGTCTAATGTCTAATGTCTTAATGTTCTAATTGTTTCTAAATGTCTAATGTCTAATGCTAAGTTTCTAATGTCGAAAAGTTTCAGGTTTCGAGTTTCAGGTTAAAATGAAGTTGATAGTGTCATTAAAAATGTTTTCAAGTTCAAGTGTAAGGTTTTTAAAAAGGCATCTAAAGGTCTTTATGGTTGAAAAAGTCTTAGTAGCCGAATAGCTTTTCTTAATTTTTTATTGGCGATACCACGGTAATTTATGCCATAGCTGAATTTGCTCATTAGTTACCTTTAAAAACTAAGAAAAAAACCATTCAACCATACAAACCATTCAACTACTTTCATTAAGATTTTAAGTTCCCCCTTTGGGCGGTTTGCATGAAACGTAATTAAACTGAGTTAAGGGCTTTTGTATGGCCTTCGCTCCTCAATGACCTTCTGTTTTAAGCCTCTTTGTATTAAAAGAATTTCTATCCCATAACGCATTTGTCAAGAAGCTCCAATAATTTGAGCCGCTAAAATACCGGCATTTTTAGCGCCGTTAAGGTTGGCACAGTGGCTACAGGAACACCGCCTTGGATTTGTAGGATGGACAAAACCGAATTCCCAACCCATCGATTAGAATTTGCTACTTTTACAGGGAACACCAATTACAGGTAGGGTGACATAGCAGGCTACCATGCCAGGTAAATTGTGCAGCACCACCAGCGCAGCCAATGATAACTTTATAAGCCTTTTAAGGTGGGCGTTTTTGCTAAAATCGTATAATTTTTCGGGCGTACGGGTGCAGAAACAATATCTACATCAACCTTCAATAATCAAAACCTTTTTAAAATATCAATGGCTTCTTGCATGACAGAAAGGTTCACTTTGTACTTTCCCATCACTACGGCTACTTTACTCGATAATTTTTTATTTTTCTAGTTACATCAAGAATTTTTCTATGTTCGGAGATACAGGTAAATGAAAAATCTGCTTATTTTATATGGATAGCAATAATTCATCACCCAAATTCAATTTCTTGTATTTTTACGCAACAGTGTTTGATTTACTATCACTTTTATCGTTCCTTTACTTTTGAAAGCAATAACTCTTGCCCAATCCAAGATTTTTATTAACGTATGGTTCACATGACCCATTTTACGAAACGGAACGGGTTTTGTTTTTACCATAAATATGTGGGGTTACACCCTCGAGTTAGGAATTTCTTCCATTTTTCCGTAAATAACATCACCGTATAGCTCGGCGCTTACTAAATTCACCATAATCCCAGCCACCTTTACTTTCTGTGCTTCCTAAAGGTTAAATTTTTAAAATTAGGCTTTATATGTGTTTCCAACTTGATTGGTATAGCTGGCTTCGATTACTGTTAATGACCGCTATTGTGTGGCCTAGTGTTGCCACTTCGTTTACTAAATTTGATCTTCTTATTTGAAACATTTCTACAAGCTAGGGAATACCAAATAGCTTCATTTGTTCCGATACTTTTAAAAGCGATCCGTGGCTTTCTAGCCACGCTATCTTCAATTCGGGCAAGGAACAAATTACATATTCAACTTGGTTGGGCTTCTGGGTGAAATTCCTTATTTCCACCGACCAGGATAGGTAGTAACACTTCACCCTTGTAAGTTACGAACTTACAATGACAGCAAGTTTCATTTTTACGGAATCATTGGCTCAAGCATACATTCGCCTGTTGGGTAGTTTTCTAAATCTTGAAAAATTTATCGCACTATTTTAACGCCTGACCGTCATACCAAACTGGGTTGCTTCCATACAAAGGAAATTCAATACCACCATTGGTAATCACTGCCTTAATTTCACTTAACATAGGCAAAAAACGTGAAAATTCGGCCGTAGGAATATCATGGTCTACATTAAAATAACTTTTGTCTGGCTTTTTATTTTGTATTATTCTTAAGGTATCTACGGGCGGGGATATACTTTTAAACCTTTCATTCTTCTAGTTTTTCTAAGGCATTCAAGGTTACGTTTTTACTATTTCAATCGTTAAAAACATCTACTTTTTTTACCGAATTGGAACACATCATCAAAATTCATTAAAATCACCCAATAAATGAACTCGTCACATGCAATGTTGCAGGGTGCATCTTTAGAGGACTCTAATTGACTTTTGGTATGAATATCAAATTTTCTGCGTCTCGTAGAGTAACCATTTTTTCCTAAGTTGCCCACCTCCTAATTATTCGAGTTTAAAGTCCGACGAAAAAATAGCTTTGTTTGAATTTTGATTTGGCATACGATGAAAATGAATTCTATGTATCTTTTTACAAAAATACACCGAATTTCTTAAAACGACCTGACTTAGCGCAAAAAGAGAAATCAAAATACTATATTTGTACGTCTTAAAAAAAATAAAGGTGATTACAACTGCACGACCAAACATTTTTTAAACCATTTTAAAGTCAGGAACAAATTCAGGCTGCTGTTAAAAAAGTGCAGGCAGTTGCGGCCCGATTATTAAAGAGGAAACCCCTATTTTTGTGGAGTATGAATGGTTCTTTTATGTTCGTAGCTGATTTTTTTAAAGAATTATCAAGCATCCCTTGTGAAGTTTCCTTTTGTAAAATTAAGGGTCTCATAACAGTGGGTTGACCTCAAAGTATTGTAGAGACACTGTTAGATGTTCAGAAAATGTAAAAGGTTAAAAGCGTTATTATTCTTGAAAGATATTTATAGATGACCGGACGTACCTTAAAGAGGGCTGGTACATTTATTTTCAAATTCAAATGTCCGTGAGTTTAAAAATTGCCACCCGTATTCCATAAGGCCAAACGGTATATAAATGGGAGAATAACAATATAGATTATGGTAGGAATGGAAACATTCCTGACAAATTTATTGTGGGTTTACGGCCTAGATTATAAGGAGCTAGGTAGAAATTTAAATGAAGTTACCCAACTAAACCAAAAATACTATGATTAATTCTTGTGCTATTCGGAAAACCAGGTGCTGGCAAGGGCACACAGGCAGATTTTTAAAATCGGAATATAATTTAAGCATATTTCTACCGGTGTGTTGTTCAATACAATATCAAAAACGAAACAGAATGGGTTAAGTTTGGCGAATCATATAGGTAAAGGTGATTTGTACCCGATGAAGTAACTGACATTAAAATGCTTGGAAGATGAGGAAGATAAAAATCCGATGCCAATGGTTTTATTTTGATGGTTTTCCCGAGAACTTACAGCACAAGCTGAGGCCACTAGATTGCTTTTTTAGATTTCAAAAGACATGAAAATAAATGCTACGATTTGCGCTTGAGGGCAATGATTGAGTTTTAATTTCAGCGTATTGTAGGCGCGTGGAAAAGTAAAGTGGTAAGCAGATGATCAAGGATGAAACGAAAATTCGAAATCGTTTTGAAGAATACAACCGAAAAAACGGCACCATTTAATAAGTATACCAAGGGTAAAAAACAGTTTTATGAGTGTTAACGTATCGGTGACATAGCAGAGATTACGAAAAGAATTAAAACGGTATTGATAAACTTTAAGCATTACCAGGAATTCAAGGACAACACTTTTGAGTAAAATCTCGGAACAGTTTAAACCAAAATTAAAAAATTTAAACAATCCGGACCCTGGAATTCTGCGGGTAGAGAAAGAAAAAAGTCTAAAGTTCTTGAAATCTATTAGTGCAGCGGTCTTGTATCTGGCGCAAATAGTTCAAGTAATATATTGTTAGGGCTAAATCATACAACACATTTTAAAACAACCATGACAGAAGGCAATTTGTAAGATTATGTAAAAAGTTAATTAACACGGGAAACGGTTGGTAAAGGCTCTGTGGCATTTAACATCGTGAAAAAATTTATCACGAAAGGAGCGTCCTTGATGGTGGGGTGGCGGTCGCGGAGGTCATGTTGATTATTCGTGGGAATTAAAGATTTATGGACCTGTTAAGCTTTTAAATTTAAGCCGCAAAGTTTTAAGAAGCTGGTCATGGAGTAACATGGGCGAGAGAGAAGTACAGGAGCCGACGGAGTTAGACGTTGGTATTTAGACGTGCCCACTTAGGTACCGTAATTAAAGATGGCCGAAAACCGAGAGGTGATCATGAGAGATTACAGATGAAGTGAAGGAAAAATAATTTTTCCCTGGAGCTTAGGTGGTCGCGGTAATTGGCATTTTAGAACCGCTACAAACCAGACGCCAAGATTACGCTCAGCCCGGAATTCCAGGGGCAGGAGCTACCATCATTATGGAATTAACTTTTAGCTTGATGTAGGTTTAGTAGGTTTTCCAAACGCAGGAAAGTCGAACCTTACTTTCTGTTTAACAACTGCAAAACCTTAAGATTGCAGATTATGAATTACGACGCTAAAGCCAAATTGGATTGTAAAAATACGTGAATTTCAGAGTTTTCGTGATGGAGATATCCAGGGGAATTATTGAAGGTGCTTGCCGAAGGTAAAGGCTTAGGATATACTTTTTAAGACATATTGAGCGTAACTCTACCACTATTTATTTTTAATTCCAGCAGATAGTAAAGACATTAAAAAAGAGTTGGGAAATTTCTTTTGGATGAATTACGTAGTATAATCCAGAAATGCTAGATAAAGAACGTTTATGGTCATTTCCAAAGAGCGATATGCTCGATGAAGAGTTGAAAGCCTGAAATGAAAAAACAGAATTAGAGCTCACTTTACTGACGTTCCTTTATGGTTTATTTCCTCTGTAGGCACAAAATGGGCTTAACGGAACTTTAAAGATATGCTTTTGGAAAATTGTTAAACGATTAAAAAGCTCGTTTATTACTTTTTTGAATTCGCTAAGAAAAGGCGCACTTAAAACTAGTTAATTTTACGAATCACACATTATCGGCCAAACTGTTTTTCAGGGCTATTATTGTATTTTGAAATCCGTTTGACTTATCTTTAATTCATCTTACTACTTAATAATCTTTTCTCCATTGAAACATCTCGTTTATTTTTTAATGGTTTAGCTTTCATTTATCATGTACAATGTTCGTGTGAACTATGATTATGATTAAAAAGGGCAGACTTTTCAACCTATACAACCTACAAGCTATTTGCCAGAGATGCAAAAACAGGGTTTAAGTGATTTAGATTACACAAACGACTATTGGTGTTGGTAGATTCTACAATGCTGCAAAGGATTTTATATTTCAGAAGAACCTGATTTACATCAACATTCAAAGTGCTTCCTATTAGCGGCCTCACGGAATAATAATGTAGGTGTTGGCCTTGGTGGTGGTGGTCGAAATGTGGCGTGGTATTTCTATCCGGGAATTCCTGTTGGACAACCAAAACTAGAGCGTGAAATAAATTCGCATTTTGTGGACAGCCAAAAAGATGTGCTGTTTTTGCAGCAGTTAGTGCAAGTCCTTTTAAAGAGAAACGTAGTCTCCCAACTGCGTGAAGAAAATTTAAAGAGGCTATTCGAATAAAGTAATTTGCAAAGTATCCTCCAGAAATTAAATAATCATAAACATTTTTAGCACAGGAACTACTTCTTAATTGCTATTATTCTTCAAGAGTATTTCCTGTTTTTGTTATCCTTATTTTTGACTACATCTAGTGAAAAAACAATACTAAGAGGTGCGCAAAGTACAAAATAAGGCCTTGGTAGGGTCTCTTTTTTTCTTTTACCTTCCTTCTCCCGTTCAGTTATTAAAAATTTACGTTGGTCTATACTAGTTTTAAAAGCTTTCACTTTCCCTGTTAGTTTTAACACCAGGAAATTAAAAAACAAACAGGTAATCTTTTAAAATTAACAATATGAAAAATTCAGTAATTACCTTAGGAATCGTTTTAAGTATAGCCTTCTCTAACAGGACCAATGCGAATGTAATCCAACGACAAAAAATGTCAAATTACTAAACAACAACAATTTAAAGATTGGTGGCTCCGCTAAGCATTTGCCGTAGCAAAGAGTGATTATAGAAACAGTGAAAAAGTTTTTAGAGTTTGGATCTGACATACGAAATTTAAAACAGAAGTAAACGGTATGACGCCTTTAATGTATGCGGCACGTTATATAATGTAGGCAAATGCGTAAAACTATTAGTACTAAATTGGCGCGGATATAAAAACGCTACATCAAAAATTAGGCTATACGCTTTACACTTATGCCGAATTATCTGGAGCCACTGATTGTAGCTTCTCTGTTAAAATAACCAACATCAATTACTATTTAATTAAGGAAACAGGCCGTCTCAACCATTGAGTGGCTTTTTTTTGTAAGGACGTCTACGTTTATGATTGGTATTTTCTTGAAGGGAGCGCTGCTTGTTATCGTAGGTTTTAGTTCTGTCGTTTACGACTAACTAAAAAGCAGGTTAGGGCCCCTTATACTTTAAGCGCTTCTAAAGAGCCTTAAAAATCGATTTTCCGCTTCTAGCCAATCAAATTTTACCGTTCATCATATTGGATTTCAACGTAGTGATAATCAACCTAAATTTATAAGTATCTAAAAAAATAACCTAAAATCAAACAGATGAAAGCAACGGACAAACAGTAGCAGTATTAAACAAAAGGAAATGATTAAAGCCATTGTATTTAGTGTTTTAATTGCGGATATGTAGTCTATAATCTAGATAGGAACATGCAGTAGGTAAAAATATATCGCTCAAATAGGATTTTAATTAAAGTTGTTCCAAAATTAAAAAAAATACCCATGAAAAATTCCTTTACACTTTTTACCACTTTAGTCAGCACCATTACTCGTGTTTGGTTGTTCTGGTGGTACGGATTTCTAATGATTAAGATGCTGAACGTGATAAAAAATAATTGTGACTGTGAAAACGGTTGAACCCAGTTTATAGCCACCTACGGAAATTACCTTTTCAAAAGAAGATACCTCCGAGCTCGGGCCGCGCTATGATTCAAATAACAAATTGTTAATACAGTAAATTTTGAGGCTTCAAACGATAACATTATAAAAGCGTTAAAAGACTCAGAACTATGTGAAGATGCCCTTATTTATTTTAGAATTCGAGGACTGCCCAAATTGTTACGCAAAGCGAGTATTGAAGATTGCTCAAGATTAAAATAGGATTAAAAGCATCTTTATACTACCGTTCACTAAGGTCGTATTTAACCGTTCGCCATAATTGTCACCAAACTGAACCAGAATACCAGTAGTTTTAAGGGCTGGTAAAATATTTAACTTTAAAAATTAAAACCCATGATTACTTAGCTTAAAATTATATTAGAAACTTATTTTAAGTTCTTATCTGCTTTAAAAAAGACCAGTAAACCAACAATACGCTGCTAAGGTCCTCAGTAATTTAAACACCATTAATTGCAACGATTTTTTTCTAAAAAATTATTTTGGATTCTTCAGTTTTTGGGTTGGGGAGCATTTTCTTTGTTTTTTGGCTTTCGTAGCTAATTTTAAGCGAAAATGGAAAGGCATTGGGTATTTACCATAGTTGAATATGGTCGTATTTATTGCAATGTCCTTCGTTATTGCGGTGGATTTTTAAATAAAGTTGCACCGCTAGAAAATTTTAAACCAATAATTGTTGGTTAAGATAGTTGTTGCAGTCTTTATAGCAGCTATTGTTAATGCCCACGGTCACTTATTATGTGGGTTTTATGGTGTTGCGAAAATTTTGCTAAACTTGTTTTTGTGAGATTAGTAAAGAAATTTTTCAATAAGCCACCTACCGAACCAAATGCCCTATTGGTAAAGTATAATTATTTACTCGATTATTTTGGGTTGGGTTGGACAATTTTCTTTTACATCATTAAACTCATTTCGGAAATTCTAACGACGAAAGAAACGACGTTTACGTTTAAAAGATCAGGTAAAACAAGCGGGCAACTTCAATACCTAAAAGGCCATATAATCCACAATTTATTTTTTACGGCTATTACGAATATAAAGGCTTAATGTTAGAAGACGTAAAGCAAGCGCGCAGCCATGCTGACTTACCCTATCTGAATGCTTCGCGTACTCATTAACTTAAAACCGATATAATACCCGTTATTTTAGACGAAGAGGTAGTCATTAGTAAAAACTATTATGGACTTATTAAATTGATTGAAATGAGAGAGAGAGTATTGCACACGAATTACCGATTTAGCTCCCGAGACCACTTATCCAATTACAAGTACCTTCCTTTACTATTGCCAAATTTGATTTGAATGGCCACAAGATATGGTGTGCTTGCTACTAAAAATGAGGATTACGATTAGCTTGAAAAGTGAACTAAAAAACCAGGAGCTAAAAATAAGTGTTTTACATACAGTTACTTATGACATTGAATAAGCCTCGTCAAGTATTAGAAAAACACACTAAAACAAGCGGCTTAAAATTATTGGTACGGTAATTGAAAGCTAGTTTTATGTCGGAATCATGAAAATAGGACACCCATACCTTATGGGTGTGGTTTGCCTGTAAAAGCGCTATTCACAAAACCTCAAGCTTTAAGATGGACTTAAAAAATAGTTATTCTGAATTACTTTTGGGTGCTTCAACTCGTGGTGTTGGCAGTATGTTTGAGTTTCTGTTGATGTTCATTATTCCTGAACTTTCACAATACCTATAAAGATCTACTCTTTTTTACCGGAAAACTGCGTAGCTATTCTTGCTACAAAGTGGTACCGTTTATTACTTGAACAGCATATAGGATTTCAGTTTCAAGAAAAAAATCTAATTAGGATATTTTTTAGTTTTATAGCATTGTGTAGCAAACATATTATTCCTATTTATTTTTCACGATTATTTTTATGAAACTAAATTTGGGCAAAAAACCCCTTTAGAAATACATTGGTTTGAGGAAAAATTCGTCTTTCTTATATAGCATTATCAGTACCTCCGTGACCCATCCTGATATGGGACTATTATTTATTTGGGTATCAAATTCATCATAAGTATAAATAAAAATAGGTTAAAGAATTAGAACTGGCAATCGACGCTGAAGGAAGCACAGTTTAAATACCTGGAAAAGGCAGGTGAATCCCCATTTTATGTTTAATAGCCTTAATAATATTATAGAAGCGTTTAATGCTAGAAGATGCTAGAAAATCCGCGAGGATGATCACCAACTTTCTGAGATGTTACAGTATGCCTTTATCAAAAAATACGGTTAATTGCCATAGCGCTTAGTGAAGAGTTAGAAATGGGTCGATTAAATTAATATTGCCCTGTGCTTAAAAATTTTCAGATGGAAGATCGTTTAGAATATCAGAGAAACATATAAGACGAAAACAGCATGGCCTGTTTAATTTCGCTATGATTATTCAGGTATTAGTGGAGAATGCTGGCAAAACATGGTATTGCCTAATTTAAAAAAATGGAGTACCATTAGCTTAACCACTCGGTTACCAAACCAACAGTTGCCATATCGAGTCCGCAACAACAGGTTAACTTGACTATTAGTGAAAAAATTCAACTAAAATTTGGGTTTAAGAACATACAACAACGATTTGCGATTGCTTTACGGCGTAAAAGCTGGTTTACTTTAGATTGAAATTGAAAGCGTCATGTGCTTGCCCCATTATTAAAATACCTTACCCCTATGAAAATATAAAAAACAGTTATTGTTGAAGATTCTCGTTTAGCACGAAACGGAAATTTAAAGAGTTATTTAAAAACAAATATCCCGAATTAACCTTGGTGGGTTGAGGCTGAAAAATGTTGGATGAAGGTTTGAATTGATTAAAACGACTACCAAAACCAGAACTTTACTGTTATTAGATATTAAATATAGCCCGAGAAAGATTGGCTTCGAGCTTTTAGAAAAAATGCTAGATGAAGTACCCATCACTGTTTTTACCCACAGCAATTTTGAATTTGAATACGCGAATTAAATCTTTTGAATATAATGCGCTCGATTACTTATTAAAACCTTATAAATGATAACGTTTTGGCCAGGCTATTGAAAAAGCGTAAAATTAAATTAGAAAGGTACTACAGAATCAAACACGACATTCAACCATCGGAAAAATTAACAAATACGAGTCAAGATTTTTATAAAGGGACGGGCGAAAAAGTGTTGGTTGGTAAAAAATTGGGGATTATTTTTACTCATTGAGATTGTTGGAAATGTATCGAGAGTCTATTTTCAAGAGTTCAAAAACCCTATGTTGGGTATAAGGCCTTAAATCAAGTTGAGGGAAAAGCTACCTGAGGAAAACTTTTTTTAGGGTGGAACAGGGCAGGCAAAATTTCATCAACATGAATCATATTTAAAAAATGTAGTTTCCTTGGTTCAAATGGGAAAAATTAAAATTAGTAATGAATTAATAAACGAAGAAGTAGAGGTATCTCGCCGACAATCGTATATTTTTTAAAAGATTTAAAATGAGTTATATAAGCTACTTAAATAGTTATAAAACCGACTACTGTTTTGCTGCATTTGCCTTAATGACCAAGTACCCATTATCATGATCTAAATAAACGCAAACTAAGCTTTCACTAATTTTGTAATATTGATAAGACTAGAAAAGTTGTTTGCCAAATGGGTTGTATTTCTACACCCTAAAAAATAAAACTGACAATCAGGATATTACTTATAAAAATAATCGGAGCTAATGTTCACCCGAATCCCTTTCACATTGACTGCTAAACTCAGGAGCATACATGCTCTGAATGGTGTTAATTCCGTACTTAAAAAAATCTCTGCGTTTATTTTCTACCCGTACATCGTATTCAAAAACAAAAAACGCCTTTTAGGTAACATAAATCAAAAAAGAAAGTTGGTGCTGGCAATCTTTTGGTCTCTATATATCTTAAACCATTCTTTGCCCATTTGTAGGAAGAACATTACATTGATGGCCTCAAAAAACAAGCAGGCACGCATATCTTTTCATCATGGAAATTTTAAAATTCCATTATCACGATCAAGCCCGCAAAAAGCCAATTCCGAACCCGAACTTAAATCGGCCAAACGCTTTAGTTTTGTTTTTGCGATGTATTTTCCGCTTATCTGTTCTTTCCTTGTGGGCTTGTATTTTTTTTTTTAAAGGAATAATTTCTTCTTTTAATTTTAAGGGTGTTTCGGCTGAGGTTTGATTTTATTCTAAGTCTTCAAAAATATTGCCAGTTTACAAAAAAGCCCGCCCCAAAGCCCAAATGGCCATTTTTCCCTTTTTTTTTGCTCATTTTTGAAATTTTTCGCCCCAATTTAGGTTTATTTTTTTCATTTCTTTTTATTCCCAAAGAGGTTTTTTTTTTGTAAATAAAAGGGGGGGCCCCCCAGCGTAAAAACCCCCGGGCTTTTTTGTCTTAAAAACCCCCCTTTAAAACATTTTCTTAGTTTTTCCGGTGGGGTTTTATTTTTTCTCCACCCACTAAAAACTTTCAACGGCGTCAGTATCTCTCTCTT
>Ga0163217_1108862_pt1 | contig 16061 bp, 17 predicted proteins | sample SynspAceP_FD_185933 | JGI IMG/M metagenome (GOLD analysis project Ga0163217, IMG submission 185933) | Saline lake microbial communities from Ace Lake in Antarctica - Synechococcus sp. Ace-P (PacBio error correction) | ecosystem: Environmental > Aquatic > Non-marine Saline and Alkaline > Saline ... | reverse complement strand
CAGACCGACGGCCATGGCTGGCCTCGCGGGTCTGTCAAAGGTACCGCCACCAGATCGCCACCCTTGAGGAAAATCTCGGCCGGCTATTCATGGGCAGGACTGTGGCCAGCCACGGCCAGGCCACATTGGCTGATCAGCAAACGATCCACGGATGACGCCTCGACCATCGGGACCACCACTGACCCCCGCCTTCGCCATGTGCAGATGGATGATCCGGCGCGTTCTGCAGTGCGGGTGTCAGCAGACATAGCGCAGGTTCGCCAGGATCGACCAGCGCAGCATGTCGCGCCCCGCCAGAGATCATCCGCCCGCAGCACCAGGACAATTAGCGTCGGCATAGATCGGCACGGTCGACACGCGGCCCCAGTGGTTTCGCTTGTTCCAGGATAGCTTGATTCCCGGCGTCGATCGCAGATTTTTCTCAGCATCGCAAGGATCTTCGGATCGAGGTGCTGGCAGCGTACGGTAAAGCGCACATTGGATGTTTGCGGCTGAAAACGTGCTTGGTCAGATCGGATTACCAGTGTCAGCGCGGTTGGGGATCACCGCCCAGACGCAGGTTGCCTGACAGGCCTTGTTGGGCCGGCGCGCATTTCCTCGCGCATCGTGCGTGTGTCGCCCACGATCTGTCGCGCCCCATTCCAGAACGCGCTGGACCCTCGGGCTGTCAACCCCTGAAACCGTATCCGCGCCAGACCAGCATCACCCCCAAACTGGTCTACCAGCAGTTTTGATCGCCGCAAAGACGGGCTAGTCCACGCCACAGGATCGGCGCGCGGCCCGAAATGTTGCTCGCGGCCAGAAGCAATGAACATCTCGAGTTTGTCGATCATGATTACTGGCTATCGCGACAAAGCCGCCACAACGAAAGGGTCATCGCGGCCCCAGTTTGTCCTTACGTTTTCGTCTTGCCCGAAATATTCCCGCCGGAGGCATCGCGCTTTGCCGATGCGACTGTCACCGGACCCGGCTTATTGCCCCCCTGACCGGGCAGGCAACGGCAACGCGGCTTTGCATCCGTTCGCGGGACAAAGACGAACAGTCCCGATCCCCAGAATAAAGCGTTGCTGGCCTGCCCAGGGACATCGACGTCGGGACGTCGCCCCAGCACAATCCAGCCCAGAAAATCGCCAGTGGCAGGCCGATATATCTCGAACGGTTTGCCACGACAGCCGCATCCGCCAGTCGGTAAGCCTGCGCCCAGCGCAAAGCCGATAATCGCGGAATTCAGGGCCAAGGCCAAGGAACAGCCCGCGGTTCGGTGCCTTCAGGCCAAACCCATGCGCGCAACAGGGAATGGACTGATCCGTTCTCGACCCCTGCAGCAAAGCGGCCATCGCCAGCGACAAGCATAGAAAAGCAGCGAAATGATGATGAAAATTGCCTGAATATTAGACCGCCCATGCCGAGGCGCGGGTGGTCGCGCCCAACCTGCGGGTCATGATCTGGTTCAGTGCATAGGTCAGCGTTGCCGACAGCACGGCAGCAACAGGATAGGCGCGATATCTCGGTCTCGCTTCTCCCAGGGTCGATCATTCACCACGACCACCGGCAAATCATCCGCTCACAAGCGGCCAGCCTCAAGCGTTCCGACCTTCTCGCCCAGCAGCGGGGATCGACAGCAGGGTGATCATCAGCGCGCGGGACGGGCCACGCAAGAAAAGCGCGGTGGCCTTCCGCCAGCGAATCACAGAAGCAAGGGATGCGAAAAGCTAAGGTTCGAGATCACCACCAGCGCGCGCGCATCAGGTGCAAGGCCGGTGGGTGCGCATGCGCAGAATGCTGACCCACCCTCCATCTGTTACCAGCATCAAGCTGAAGATGATTTCCCGATAGCCGAGCGGATAAGATAATCTGACTTGCAGGGATAAACCCCCTGACAGGTTGTTGATCAGCACATCGTTGATGGAAATGGCCGTCATACTGCCAGCACGAAACGATGCCGGCGGCGGTATTCTTGCGGTACGGTGACAAGGGGCGCGCGCATGACTGGCCTTTGCGGTTTCGCCTTATTCCCTAGCGCTCTGTTCGTGTCGGGGACCAGGTGCGATTTTCGGTGCTCTGCAAAGCGATGGCTTGGCGCAGCGCTGCGACTGGTTAACCTTTGTCGTGCCACGAACACGCCAGAATGCGACCAAGGAAGACTTCAATCCCATTGCAGATGAACGATCAACGCGGACCATTCAATGCCCCCCGCGCCGAGGTATGGGCGGCCTTTCGTTGATTGCGGAGTCCTCAAGAATGTTTGCGGGCGCGCCAAGAAGTGAACGGGCAAGCCCGAGGAAGGGGTTTCGAGGCGACTGTTTGTGCAAAAGGTCGGCCCGAGTTGAAGCTTACGTTCAAGGACAGGTCAGCCTGACCGATAGATCGAGGGGCGAAGCCTGACCCTTTCGGGTGAAGGCAAGGGCGGTGCAGCAGGGTTTGCCAAGGGTGAAGCCAAGGTACGGCTTTGAGGATATCGAAGGCGGCACGCGCCTGATTCTATGACGTGGAGGCCAAAGGTCGGAGGCAAGCTGGCACAACTGGGCAAGCGCCTGACGACGGTTTTTGCAAGGAGGAATGGCGATCAGTTCTTCGAGAAACTCAGCAGCGTCGTCGAGGGCTCCGCAGACGCGGGTTCTGAGGCTGAACTGGCCCGAGGAGGACCGACGAAGGGCCGGGCAAAGGAAAAGGGCTGGTTCAGCCGCCTGACAATGGGTATCACACAGCAGGCCGTGCAGGTTCCGGGAAATAATCGCTCCCCAGGGCAGGGACTGTTGGTCTGCCCGCCTTGGTTTTGACACGCCGGGCACAATCATATATGCAGAGCATGAAAACGATTTATCCCCTTTATGAAGGCCGACCCCGTTGTTGCTGTGTCCAGTCTTGCCGGCAGCATCGGGTCAGGCCCGCGCAGCCCCATTTGAGTGACGAGACCATCGGCCCGGTGCTGAACGCGCCTTTCGTCCGTGGCAAGCCTGCGGGCGTCGCCCTTGTGATCAATTCGCCCGTGGCTCGCCCGTGCAGTCGGCCTTGATCCGCGGGCGCGCATCAGACGGCTATCTGCGAGAAGAAACAGTGCCGGTCCCATGCCTTTGTCGAGGATGTTTGCGGCCTCGGGCGGCTAGCTGGCTTGCAGCCGCACAGCGGATGATATCTGGGCCGATTACCAGGATCAATCGTCGGCTCGATCGGCGTGATCTTCGTCTGCTTTTGGCGCGCATGCCGCACTTGCCAAAGCAGGCGTAGAGGCGCGGGGTGTATACCTCGGCTGAGTCAAAAAGCATGCTGGACCCGTTCCTGCCGCGAAAAACCCGAAGATGTGGGCGCGGCTCAAGGAAAAAAAAAATTGTTGGGTTGGCTTGCACGAAAGCTTTGTGGGCTATGTGAAGTCGCGGCGCGGGGCAAAAGGCTGGCGGATGAACCGAGTTGTTACGGCCGCTTTCTGGTTGGGCTCACAGGCGGCAGGCTTTGGGCCTGATCGACGGGATCGGGCATTGTGGAGCCAAAAGCTGAAAGAGCTTTATGGCGACAGACCGCTTTGCCCGCTATGGCCGCCGCCGCAAGTGTTCCAGCGCTTTGCGCGCGACATTGGCGCAGGATGCGCACTGGCCGGAATAGAGAGAGCGTGCGTCCTTCGCGCGTTTCGGGTTGTGACGTGATCCTGAAAGTCGTCGTTTCTGGTTTCTTGTTGGCAGGGTGTTCTGGCCATTCGGAAAGCTCAAAGGTTTCCCGGTCCAGCGCGCGCCTGCAATCGGCGCGGTGCCCCAAATTGCGCCGCTACCCGTATCGGCCGCGGCCCTGTTCTGCGGTCACAAAGGATAAATAATGGTCTGGTTTGATGGCAGCCTGGGGCTTGTGATCCTTGTTGTTTGCGGGCTACGCGCTGGTCAGGTGCTGTCAACTCGCCATCAGGGTCGGGCTTCCGGCGCTGATGTGTTCAGCTTGACGGTCGTGGGCTTTCGGCCACCTCTGCGCCTTGAACTTCTTGATCTCGATTCAAGGCTGCCATGATGGGCCGTTCCCGGTATTGCCTTGGCAATGTGAGGTCGGATCTAACACAGCTCCCAATATCCTGCTGTGCTGGGTATTCCCGGCCATGCGCGGTGATGCATACAAGCGAGCATGACACGCGCAAAAGCTTTGTGGTGATGATCGCGGCCTTCATTCTGTTCATCCTGCTGGGCGTTTCGGGGCGTCTTTGACACGATCGCGGCGGCTGATCTGCTGGGAGCGCTGGCGCTGGCGCTGGCGCGACATGTTCCGCGAGCCGCGGGCGCACAAGTTGACCGCAGTCGTTGCAGATGGGCCTGATGACGCGATGATCTGGACGACCCCCCCATGGAGGGCGCAGGACCCGAGATGCGCTGGGTGGAAGGATCATTCATGTCCTTGTGGCTGGGGGTGATTCGGGTTGCCGCTTGCGCTGATATTCTTGTCATAGTGCTACGCGTTGATCGCGCGCACTTTGTGGATCAGCGAAAACCGTAATCGGACTGACTGGTTGCTGTGGTACCTCTATGCCCGAAACTGGCGGCACCACCAGTCATGGCCGCGTCGTTGCGCGCGTCAGGCCGATTGTGGGCGCTTGGGCAATGTCATCGGCGTCAAACCTGTTCAACCTGCTTGCTTCATTCGGTTGTTGCAGGGCTTGTTGCCCCAATACCGGTTGACCCGCAATTCCTGCGCTTTGGACCTGTGGGTGATGTTACTGCCTCTATCCTGCTTGGTTCCCTCTCCCCTTGTCTTCCTGCGTCAGCAGAATATCGGCCGGGTCTGGGGGTTATCGTCTTTGGACCCTTCTCTGTGGACCCTATGTTGACCATGTTGTTAATCTCATAGATCGAAAAGGGACCACCATGGACAGGATCGCGCGGTAACCGGAAGCGGGGGGCAAACGGCTTGGTCGCGCCATGGCTCTTGTATCTGGCGGATGCGGATATGATCTTGGCGGTGCATTACGCAGGATCAAAAAAGACGAAGCTGACGAAGTATGGGCCACAAACTTACCACGCCAAGGGACGCCGCGCCGTGGACCTTGCAGCCGACCTGCTGATGAGGATTGCAACGCATGGCCTGATTCCCTGCCTGCGATGCTTGGCGGCTGGGTGGCCCGTCACCATTCTGGTCAACAATGCCGATCTTTGAATTATGGACAGCCTTGCCAGTGCAACACGGCCGCAGTTGGGACCGCCATTTCGACAGCAACCGCTGCGCGCCGTTTGTTCTGACGCAAGCATGGGCAGGCGCCATACCTGACGCGGTCCTTTTGACGCGGCGGGCGAAACCTGTCGCGCAGGATTGGTGGTCAAATGTATTGATGACAGGTGTGCGGAAACTGACGCCTGAATTCATGAACTTATACGCTGGCCAAGATGGGTCTGTTGGGCCTGACCCAGACCATCGGCGCAGGGCGCTTGGCACACGCGCCGCGTCAATGCCCATCGGTCCGGGCCGACATTGGCAAGGCGGCGCGGCAATCGGCACCAGCACTTTTGCCGAACCAGCGCTCCGCCACGATTTTGGGGCGCGGCGCGCAGTGCCCCCGCAGGGACATTACTGCGCCGCTGGGATATTTCCTTTGATGCACGTCTGTACGGGACAATTGATTCTGCGTCGACGGGGCCAGCCATCTGGGGCTGGCAGACCCCGGATGTGCTGGGTGTAGAGTAGCGCCAAGCAGGCGGCGTACGGGACTTCGCAAGACAGGTGGCCAAAGTTTTGCACTGTTCCGCCGCCGTTATGCACTTGTTACAAAAACACTAACGTTTCAGTATTTTGCAGCATCATAAAAATAATTGTGTTTGTTACAAGACTTGAAATACTGCCTAAAAAGACAGGCAATTCAGCGAAGCGGGCTGGAACTGGGAAAATTTTCCAGATGGCGAAAACTTAAATAGGCAGAGTTATCCACAGAAAACGGGACATGTTTACCCTTGGCCCGCCACCAAAGAATTGCATCGACCACGCAAAGAAATTATTACCTTCTTGTTCATATGACCGAACACCTTGCCCAACCGCTGACCGGCCTATTGCGCTGATCCAACGACCTTCTCAAGTCGCTGTACGCTCTCCGGGTGTTTACCGGATGCTGGATGACCAAAGCGCGTGCTGCTATGTCAGGCAAGGCGCGAAACCTGCGTGCCGGGTGTCGAACTATGCGCGTCCCTTGGGTCATTCGGGGCGGATTCGCGCGGATGATCTCGGGAAAACCGCCGGAAATGATGTTTCTGACGACACGTACCGAGACCGAAGCGTTGCTGCCTGGAACAGAACCTGATCAAGCAACTCAAGCCGCGCTACAACGTGCTGCTGCGCGACGATAAAGTTTTCCCAACATCCTGAATCACGGGCGATCATGATTATCGCCAGTCACCAACATCGCGGGGCGCCCGCAAGATAAGGGCCCAGTATTTCGGCCCTTCGCCAGGCGCGGGCGCGGTCAACCGCACGCCTCAGCAGTTGGGAAGTGTTTTACTGCGCAACTGTACAGATGCGATGGTTATTTTCAGCCGACGCGACCCCTGTCTGCTGCACCAGATCAAACGGTGTTCCGCGCCGTGCACGGGGCCCTGAATCAAGGTGATTATGCCGGAACTAGTCGCGGATGCGGCGGCGGTTCCTGTCGGGGCGCTCTACCGCCGTGCAGGGAAACAACTGGCCGCGCAGATGCAACAGGCATCCGAACGATGTGGAGTTCGAGCGCGCTTGCCGCCCTGCCGCGGACCGTATCGCGCGCTGGACGCAGGTGCAGACGGTGCAGCGGCATCAATCGCGCGGCGTGGCGAGGCGGATGTGTCGCGGCTGGCATTATGGAAGGGGAGCAGGCCTGGCGTGCAGGTCTTTTTCATCGCGGCATCAGAACTGGCATGCGGATTTCTTAACCCCCCGCCATCGTGGCCGATATCGGAAAGCCCCTGAGGTGCTGGAGGCCTTTATTCGGCCAGTTCTACGACACCAAAGGAGCCGCCACGCCAGTTGATTCCTGTCGCATTCCTTTTGGGACAAGCCGATCTTGATGCAGGGCGGCTTTTGTCTTGAGAACTGGGTTCGCAAGGTTGAATCCTTTGCCCCACGTGGCGAAGCCGAACTGTGGAAGGGGGCGGGCCCGCCAAATTGCCCGCGAAACGCTGGGCGCGGCGCATGGCGGAAGGGGCGACACAGATTAAAATTGCTGGAAAGGATGGCCGAGGCGTTTGATCTGCCCGCCCCGCCCCAGCGGATCGAGGTCTATGACAACAGCCATATTCAGGGCACCCGGACGCGGTGGTGCGATGATAGTGGCCGGACCGGACGGGAATGATGAAAGCGCCAGAGTACCGCAAATTCAAACATCCGTGGCGACGACCTGACCCCGGTGACGATTCGGATTGATGAAAGAGGTCTGACCGCCGGTTCAAGCGGCTGCAAAAGAAGACCCCGATCGCACACTGGTCGTCTTGTGGCCAGACCTTTTGCTGATCGACGCGGCGCGGGAACAGGTAAGTTGCCGTGTGCCCAGAATCATGGCGGAATATGTGTGCAGGATATCCCGATTGGTGGGCGTGGCCCAAGGGTGTGGACAGGGACGCGGGGCCAAGGAAGAATTCCACCGCACAAGCCAGGTCCGTTTGGCGTTGCGCCATAATGATCCGGCTTGTATTTCGTGCAGCGCGTTTTGCGCGACGAAGCGCATCGCTTTGCCATTGGGCACGCATCGCGCCAAGCGCCGCCAAATCCGTTGGTGCCACACCGCTGGACGAGGTGCCCGGGCGTGGTGGGGCAGGGACGCAAGCGGATGTTGCTCGCCAACATTTCGGCAGCGCAAAGGCCGTCAGCCGTGCGGGACTGGAAGACCTGAAGGCTTGCGCCGGGCTTTCCAGGCGATGGCTGAAAACCAATTCTATGCGTTCTTTCACCGAAAAAGGGTGGAGAACCGGCTTACTGCTGGCCTAATTTGTAGACAGACGCGGGCGTGGCAGCTATTTGATTTGAGCATTATAAGGCGCTGGCACAGACGGCGCGGCGGCTTGCACCATTCTGAAGGCTCAATTCGCATTTAGCTATGCCACTCTCTGATGCGATATAACGAACATGAACGCGGGAGCGCGCAGTGGACCTCACGACTATCTAGCCTGGCTCTGAGATTGATGTGATCCTTTCCCCGCGGGACCAGCGAATTGCACGGTTCGGCTTGCTGGGCTGGGTCAGCCGTCGCTGGAGCCGTGATCGGACTGTGGAGGAGCGGATCGGCGACGGCGCGAAGCTGTCCGCATTGTGCGACGGGCGAGGGCTGGTGATCCCGAGGGCCGCTCCAACGGGTTGAAGCGGGATTTTGCAAAAGATCTGCAGGCAAAACCTTCAAACCGCCCTGACTGCGACGCGTTAGCTCGGGCTGCGACAACAAGGAGGATGTGCTGGACGGAATTTGCTTGGGTCGTTAAGCGATGGCGACCCACGGTTGAGGACCTCGGCCGGCGCGCTGCGGGGTGGCCGCAGCACGGGCTTCGCTGGCGTCACCGCTTCCTGCGCGGGCTGTGACGTCTGGCGCGAATCAAACTTGCGTGGTATTCGTCGAGGCCGACGAGGACTTTGTCTTTGAGCAAGATCCGTTAAGGTGAACGGAAACCTACGATACGCAAGGCCCGCAGGCCGCGGCGGCCAAGCGTCAAAAACGGGGATTGTCGCATGAACAGTGTTCCGTCTGATGGGCCGCCGGACCGCACCGGCGCACGTTCAGCGCCATATTGCCAGCGGGTGTCGGCCGCTTCATTTGCAAGCGGTTTTGCAGCCAGTCCTTGATCTGGACGCTTTTGCTGGTCCACGGACGGCTGCACCCAGTTTCCGCCCTTGCCGCCGCCGCGATGGGCGTCAGCCATTGGGCGCTGAAAACCAAACCGCTGGCGAGCGTGTCCGGGGGAGAACTGCACATCCAGACCGTCAACAGCCGCCATGAAGCGGCTGTCAAGTCCTTCCTCGTCGCCATCGCGCGTCGCCACAAGTATCTCGACAGCTATCTCAGATGCGTTTCATCTTGCATGCTTCCAAGGCAACCACCACCACGCGCCGTCCTCGCCGCAGCAGTAGGGAATTCCTGGCCGGTTGGACCATGTGCAATAGCTAATGCGAAATTGAGCCTTCTGGGATGGCAACTGGTCCGCATCCGTTTGGCAAAACATAGCCACCGATGTCAACCGGGAAGTGAACCCACATGATCCGTACCACTTTTACCGCAGCCTTGGCTGCATGTCTCTGCAAGCGCTGTTGCTGACCAAAACTGCAATGCCCTTCGCGCTTGACTGGAAATTCGAAGGCCCGCGGCGGCCCTATTTTCGTTTGCCAGTCGACAATGGCCATTTTACGGCGAGGGCCTGTCTGTCGAAGTTTACCGAAGGCGGCAGGCTCGCTTGACGCAATTCCAAAGTGGCCACGGGGCTTTCCCTGTTGGATTTTGCCGATGATCAACTTGCTTGATTGAAGTTCCTCGACCAGAACCCCGGTGCTCCTGTGAGGCCGTGATGTGGGTCTATGACAAAGCCACCCTTCGCTGTTGTTTGGACGCAAATCGCGGGATCGAACCCGGCCGATCTTGGACTGGCAGGTGTTGGTGCGCGCCGCGCCGGATGGGTTGCATGGGCGGCAACGTTCCGATCTTTTGCCGCTAAAACGATCTTCGACATGGCTCGATCACCGTTGAAACCCGTCGGTTTCCCTGTCGCGAACCGATGCTCCGCTGAAGCAAAAGTTGGCGTCCGTGACAGGCTTTTCATTCTCGGCAACGCTGAACCTTTTGATTCGTCTTGGCGTGCCAGGAGGGACGACCTTGACTGTCCTTCTGCATGGCTGATCCACGGTGTTGCACCTTATGGTAACGCGCGTCATCGTGAACACTTGAGTTCGCCGCGCAAAAAACCCCGAGCCGTCAGCAGGCTTTTCCGTGCTGTCGCCAATGGGCTGGAAAGAATTTCGATTGCCGATCCGACATGCGATGGAAGCCTGATTCAGCGCAACCCTGCTTGCCGATGCCGCACTGGAAAAGCGCCGCTTTTTGGAAAATGGCGGCAAGACAATGTGGTCACAGATTGGGTCAAGCGCCAACCGGAATGGGCGGGATTGAGCAGCCCGTATGGAAAAACAGCGATCGAACAGGACAAGTCGGTCTATTGAGTTTCGTGAACGCTGCCGATGCCGCGCTCTATTTCACCTCCGACTATCTTCGACCGATTGGGTAGCTGTCGCTGGAGTTGATCTGGCATTAACTTACTTTTGACGCCTCCCGATTGTCGGGGGGCGTCTGTTTATATGTGACGCAGACCGGGGGCCGTGTGGGCGTATGACCAACCTTATCGAGATCAAGGGCGTCACGCACGCCTATCGTACAAGCAGGCCCTCTGCCAGTACTCGACAAACCTCAAATGTTCGGTGGCCCGAAGGCGGTTTTGCGCGTTTGTCGGGCCGTCAGGTTGCGGTTAAATCCACGCTGACGCGGGCTGGTTGCCGGCCTTGATGAAGGCCTGATCAGCGGCGAAGTTCTGGCTGCATGGTGAACGCGTGACATCGCCGCGCAAGACTGTCGGGATGGGCGTTCCAGAATCCGGGTTGCTGCTGGGAATGGCGCCACAATTTCATGGGACAACGTCATTTTTGCCGCTTTGAGATCGTGGCCGCCCCGCATTGCCGCAGCGCGATCCGCGAGGCGCGCGCCAGGCCACCTTCTTTGAAAAGGTCGGCCTCAAGGGGTTCGAGGGTAGCGCCCTTCTTGAGCTTTCGGGCGGGATGCGCAGCGCGCTCGCTGTTGGCCGCGTCCATCGTGCCACAACGGCCCGATGTGCTGATCATGGACGAACCTTTCGGTTCGCGCTTGACGCCTTTACCCGCAAGATTTGTTGGCAGGACAATGCCGCGATCATGCTGCGCGGCTGAACCTTTACCTGTGTGCTGATCCCAGATCTGCGCGAGTCCGTTTCTTTTGGGCGATCAGGTTGACTCGTGGCTGCGGGCCGTTTCCCGCCCGAGACACAGGCATGTTGCTGGGACGGTTGATCTGCCTGCGGAACCGGAACGATCGGAAAGCCTCTACACCCCGAAAAGCCAGAGATGCTGCAATCTGCCTGCGTGAACAGAAGAAAAAAAAAAAAAAAAAAAAAAACCCGCATCGCGCAGGCCGTGACGGAGATTTGCCACTGATGGAAACTGTTCAATGAAAATCGCCGTTTCCCCACCTGCGAATCATAGCGTCTTGTTGTTCTGGGGAATTTCATTCGTTCTGGTCAACGACTGGCCCAATTACAAGATGGCCTCGCCCATCGAACCCTTGGCCGCCTGCCTTTGGCGGTATAGCCCATCTGTTCAATCGGATGGGCTGGCAGGACGCTGTGGCGCACTGTGGCCGGATTGGGGTGGCTGTCACTGTTTTGGCACGCTGCTTGGCATGGCGATGGGCTTTTCAAAGATTCGCGCGCGATGCGCTATATCCGCTTCTGGTCGGTTCAACCGCGATCCCGAAGGCCACGCTGGGTACCTGTCATTGCCGCTGATTTTCATTCGGCCAGCATGATTTCAAACACGGTTCTTGATGGCCTTTCTGATCCGTTTTTTTCCCATTGCCGTGTCGGTGGGCATCGGCGCTGTCCACACTGGAGCCCGAGTATCGCGACATCCTTGCGCAGTTTCTTGGTGCTTCGAAATTCACCATTTTCCGCAAGATCGCTTCCCAAGAACCCCTGCCCGAGTTCGGCGCGCTGAAGGTCTCGCGTGACGCTGGCCTTTATCGGCACAAAATCTGTCGAGATCGTCTCACCCCACGGCGCGGCCTTGGGGCATTGTTCAAAAATCCGGCGAGACAAACGGCGACTACTTGGCTGATGTTCGCCGTGCTGATCGCCCTCGCGATACTGGGGATCCGTTTCTGTACTATGCCGCTCTGTCGCGCTGGAGCGTTATCTTTGCAGGCTGGGCGGAAAGGACCGCAGAGTAGGAGTTGAGGCGGGCAGGCGGGCATTAGGCTGGCTGCACCCGTCCTGAAAACGGCAGTTAACACCTTTCCAGTCTCTCAAAAGACCGGAATAGGAATAAGCCATGATATGGACCTTGCCGAATATCCTGACTGCAGGCCGGATTGCTGGCCGCCCCCGGTGTGGCGGTAATGTTCCTTTATTTTCCACAAGGGCCCTATGCTGACTTGGTTTGCACTAGGGTCCTGTCGTTACCGCCGCGATTACCGACTGGTTTCGACGGCTATCTGGCGCGTAGCTGGAAACAGGAAACAACGCTGGGGCGATGCTGGAACCCCGATAGCGACAAGGCGATGGTTCGTGATCGGGGCGTTAATTGGTGATTGTGGCGCTATTCCTCGATGTCGCCATGCTTGTCCTGCGGCACCGTAATCCTGTCCGCGAGCGTTTTTGTGTCCGGACCTTGCGGCGAATTTCTGGGGGTGTGGTCGGGCACGCTGAAGGTCACCAAAACTGGCCAAGTGAGACGACTACCCAGATGGGTCGCGCGCCGTGCTGTTTCGCGCAGGGCGTGTTCGGCATTATTTCGGCATGCACTTTGGCATGGGACGAGTCGTGGTTTTGGCCGTTCATTCGAAGGGCCGGCAGCCCGATTATGGAGGGCTTGGATGGAAACTGCCAAGGCATGTCTGGTCCGGAAATGTGCGGGCTTGGGGCTGCTCTGGCTTTGCGGCTTGCGTTGATGCGCTGGGTTACGGGCTGGGATTACTTCCGCAATGGCGCTGCCGGCTGGCTGGGGGATGAACAGATGATCGGACGTTCTTTATTGTCGCATGGGGTTGCGTGAACGCATCGGCCTGCGCGGCGAGCAGCGTTGAACACGCAGCCACCACGGTTGGGCAGCGCTTGGTGAGGAGTTGGCGCGCGCGCGAAGGACGCTATGGCGCTGGCATTTTTCCGACCTGTCATCTCTGCGCGTGGCGTGGATCAGAGTTACTGATTTTGATGCGCCTCTGGCAGGTTGCACGTGAAGTCGCCTTTCTTTCCGCCCATGACCGGTAGGCTTTGAAACGAGGGGACGATTGCGGATTGTCTTGCAGGAACAGCCTTTCGATCTGGGGACCGAAGTCAGCTCCCTTGCTGCAGGTCGCACGATATGGCGCGGTTGTGACATTCACCGGGCGTGGTGCGGTGATAATCCGGCCAAAACCGCTGGGGCGCATGATGATCGAACATTAATCCCGGGCTGACCGAAAAGGCGCTGGCAAAGATCGCGGCCGAAGCGCAGGCGCCGTTGGTCCCTTGGGCGATGTACTTGGTGATCCATCGTTACGGAGCGCTGCACCCCGTGAACAGATCATGATGGTCGCACCACAGCCCGCGCGCCATCGCAAGGACGCTGTTTTCGAGGCCGCCGAATATCTGATGGATTACCTTAAATCCCGCGGCACCTTTCTGAAAGAAAGGAACAGGGTGCGGACGGCGAAAATTGGGTCGATTAGCGCGATCGGAGGACGAGGACGCGCTTGAAACGCGGGGTAATCTTGGGCAGGCTGACGGCCGGGTTACCTGACGCTTAGGTTTGCGTTGCCAACAAGAAGCCGTTGCCGTTTTGTGCACTTGGGAAAACCACGACAGGAAACTGAAATTGTCGATTGTTCTGACGGAATTTTTCATTTTTTTTCCCCCCCCCCACAATTTTTTTTTCCTTGGCCCACGTGTGGAGTGTCAGTTGCGGGACGGCCAAACTGGTGATCGCCAACGAACGGTGCCGTTGATTTGCTGGATCGGAGGCGGCGCCCCGCGCGGGCGACGAGGCCGGCGGATGTGACGGCTTGCGGCCCGGACAGGTTGTTCGCCGATCCTGTCAGGCGACCAAAACCCTGCCAACGCCTATATGGACGGGCAAGCTGAAGGTGGTGGAAGCCTGCAACGCGCGTTGAAAGTCTTGCTCCTCACAGTCTGACATGTTGCACATCGGGCCTGCGTCGCGCCGCTTCAGCGCGCCAAAGCGCGTAAAACTTCCTCGTCGCGGGACAGCACCGGCCGGCACTGATACCGTCCGAAGTCATCGACCAGCCCACCGCCATGTCAGAGGCTGGCAGAACCATGCCCGCGCCGCCTTCGGTTCCGCTCAACGCGATTTGCCAGCGCCGGTTTTGCTTCGGGCCTTGGCAGGCAATGGCCCGGCCGCCTGCCCATCGGCGCTTTCAACGATGATCAGGCGACACAGCCCAAGATCGTCTCGAAACTCCCCAAGGCGCGGGCGGTGCCACCGTCGCTCAAACACCACACTGGCCCCTGTGGCTGTGCCCGCCAGGTGCGATTGCTGCCGCGTTGCAGCCCGGCAGGGGGCGGGGCAATCCGCGTGCCGGTTCAGGAAACTGCCAACGCCCACGCCAGCACCAGCCGATGCCGCAAGTGTCATCGGCCATATCGACATTCGTGCCCTGCTGACTGCCCTGGCAGGGGAACGACGGTCTGCTCGGCTGTGGCATCTGTTTTTTTTTTTTTTTTTTTTTTCCTTGGCCCCCATGGGGGTTGTGAGGACAGCGGCAATTCAGATGATCCGGTTACCGGACCTGGCGTCCATCGCTTGACGCAGGCACAGCGGGCCAGTGCGGGGTGAACTGCGCATAGCGCGTTTGCAAGCGCAGGATTGGCGTTGATCCGCGCAAGCAGATTTGCTGCATCGGTTCGGGTTCCAAATTCGCCATTTCGGCTAGGGCCATTCAATATCTCGTCGGCTCGCATTCTTGTCTGGTTTCACTGCTCAATCGGGAAGTCCCTGTGTCTGTTCGCTGCCTGAACCAAGGGAACAGGCAGCGTGTCCAGTATCGTCGACCAGCGCCAGCCTGCCGCGCGCAGGCGGCTCATGACCGTGCCCTCGGCGGATGTCCAGCGCCTGTGCCACTCGCGGTAGGCTGAGACCCTCGCACAGACCGCCATCAGACTTGCGCGGCTGGTCTTCGGAAGTCGGTCCATCGCGCGGCGAAACTGCGCCAGATAAAGCCGCGTTTCGGTCACGTCTTCACCGCGCCGTCCTCGGCCACCGCGGGCTGGAAGATAATTCCACATCGTCCAGCGTGGCGGTCGGCGGCGGGTCGGTGCCGTCGATCCAGGTGTTGCGCATGATCCGGAACAGCCCAATGTTCCCAACCGCGTGCCGGGCGTATAGCTCGATGTTCCGCAGTCCCTGTTCACGGTTCTGCTGCGACCAGATTCATCGGCCTGATCCTGGCACACCCGGTCAGACTGCGCCCGAACGCTCTGAGGCGTTGGCAGCAACTGGATCATCTCGGTGCGGATCGCGTTCAGGCAAACGCGGTCACTTTCTTTTCCGGCGGAACTTGGCATATTTTCAACTCGGACAGATAACGCGCTGGCCAAACAAATTTATTCCCGGCGAAAACCAGGAAGACTGCGAAAATTTTTTCTTGTTGTCCAAGGATATTCTTGACCCACCGCATTGCGTTTGTCGTCCCTGATAGATGTGTTGCCGTTCGTTGCTTTCAGGCGGACAATTTGCCGTCCCCCAAAGTTGCCAGATAGAAGGGAGACAGGGACATGCCGGAAACAAAGCGCAACAATAGGGTTTCAAAAACCTGACAGGGCCGACTTGATATGGTTGCGCCGCAGGTCTGCTGCGCCGTATCGGTCTTGCCAGTTACAAATGGTTCTATGCGGGGCTCCTGCACTCCACAGGCGCTGGGGATGGCGGCATGGCGTCTGGTTGGGCAGTGGCGGATCGGGTGGCAAAGTGGCGGGTTCGGGCAGCTTTCCGGTCCCCCGGGCTTTTCTTGGTTCCAGCCGAGGGTCGGGGGGGAAAATCCCGTGCCGCCGGCAAAAAGCCAGCCAACGCGCCCGCAGGGAGGGCTGTCAGGGCCCCGCGGGGGCGCCGCATCCCCCGTGCCACCGGCCCCGAAAATCGTGCTTGGCCCCTTGCCCCAAACGTCCAAAAAGGCCTCCACCGCCCGCCCGAGGGCCGCTGGCCTTACCGTGTTTTTTTTGATTTGGCAAACGCAAAGGGTTTCAAATTGCCCACGCTTTGGAAGGCGGGGACCCTGTTCCGGTTCTTGGGGGGGCCTTGCCCGCAGGCCCGCCAATCCCGATCCAGGGCCCGCGCTGAACTGGCGGAATCCTCTTGGT
>Ga0163217_1066423_pt1 | contig 16064 bp, 11 predicted proteins | sample SynspAceP_FD_185933 | JGI IMG/M metagenome (GOLD analysis project Ga0163217, IMG submission 185933) | Saline lake microbial communities from Ace Lake in Antarctica - Synechococcus sp. Ace-P (PacBio error correction) | ecosystem: Environmental > Aquatic > Non-marine Saline and Alkaline > Saline ... | reverse complement strand
TGACTTTTACACTTGGATTAGTTTATTATTACTTGCCTTCGTCGCTCAAACAAACCAAATTTATTATCCTATTCTTAGGCGTTTTGGCATTCTGACTAGATGCCATGTTTATTTATACCATGCATCGGTTACGCATCACTTTGTGTTTAGTCCACTTCCATGGTGGTGGCAGACTTGTATAGCTATTGTATTCAGGCGCGGGAATGTTTATTCCTGGTTCGTCGCCGGCACTAACTAATTTCGCTAATGACCATTCGCGGTAGCTGCGAATGAATGCTCCAAAAGTTATGTGCTGCCTTTCTTTCTTGGTTTGGAAGTGGTATTTTATTTTTTGTGGGGTCAACGCAAAGGGAGTTTGCAGGCATTCCGCTTTACCAATTTTGATATGGGCACTTTACAGAACTTTAATTGTGGCCTCACTCGCACATGACCATGTATGGGATTATCACATTTCTGCTTTGGGCCGGCTATCTCATGCTTTTTACTCCCCAAAATCAACTGGAACTTTGAACCAAACAACTATTTTGGGGAACCACTTTGGCTCGCTTTCGTGGGATTGTTGCCATATGATTTCCGCTGATGGCTGGCGGGTACACTACGTGGCCTGAGCTGGATAAGCTGGAGAAAACTTTATTCCCAGTCTACTAATGCAGCTCTTATTGGGATGGAGAGCGAGTAGGAGGCTACAACTGATGGTTTATTTCGCATCTGATCTTCGCCATTATAATTTTCTCGAAATGGTACAGAGAAAGGAAAGGTGCTTTGCCAAGCGGGCAGTAGTTCCCCTATGAAATCCACACTAGTAACGTTATAACACAGTTTAATTTTAATATTTTTAAAAAATCTAAATAGTTCTGGTTTTTGACCATCCTCCTTGTTTTCTAGGCTTGACGTAAATTTGGCAGTGATTCCTGCTTTTCAACTTCAGAAAAACAGAAACCACTGCCAACTATGCCGAACCTACGGCAGATGAACTAGAAGGACTTAAAGTATTATGTAAGTGAAACTGCGTCTCCTGTCATTACTCAACAAGTCCGAAAATATGAAGATGGATCAGAACCTGGGGAGGTTAGACCTTACTATCCATTCCGATTACTCGTATAGCAAGCAGCGATGAAATGTGTGGCAACAATCTTCCTTCTGTATTGGGAAGTGAGCGGACCGGGCCGGATCTGGACTAATGTAGGGAAACGACACGCCTGGAAAAAGAATGGGGCACCTTATACACTTATATAATCCTTAGGATAGTGGTGAAGGAATCCATCATTGCCGGGTTATCTGGATGTTTGAGGGAGAGAAAAACTCCTGATCAAGTAAAAGAAACAGGATGTAATGTTTCAGTTCCTAAAGAACTACTTAAGCCAACCTGCACAATAAGATTGTTAGCTACCCAAAAGCGATGCAGCTGGTAACTTATCTCCAATCCCTAAAGGCAGGACGAAATGCCTGGATGGATGCGACCGCTTTCATCCCTTCTTCAAGAAAAGTGGCTTCTGAAAATTCATTCAGTTGAGCTGGGGAGCAGTTTTCCAGATGGACTAGCGCTTTGATTCGCAGTCTTGTGCAGCCTGTCACCAGGCAAATGGAACGCAGGTTAATCGCGGTGCATTGTTCCAGCACTAGCCGGGTCGAAGATTATAAATGAAGATAATCCGGAGACACTTATCAGATTCATTACAAGGGGATATGACGCAAGGCCAGAATACGGAGCATGCCACCTTTGCAGACCAACTTTCGGATGGGAAATAGCTGCGATTGCTAGTCATGAGCGGAAAAGCTGGGGCAATTCTTGAGGTAAAGAATGTAACTTGCGGAAGAAGTGAAAAAATTAGAGCGCTAGACACCCTGAACAACTGAATGATGAAAACTAAAATAATTTTTGCTATCAATCTGCTGTTATGGTCTCGCTAGGTGGAGCATTCGCTTGTGAACGTATTGCAAAAGTAAGCAACCAAAGGGTTTGAAGATATCACCATGGATCAGGTCCTGGCAGTAATCTAGAATATTTTAGTTTGGGGGGCGGCGCATGACTTGGTGGACTAAATCACGCTGGGACTCGCCTTGAATTCTTAATCAAGCCAAGGAAACCAAACCAGGGTCATATCAAAAACAGCATTTTAGACCATTTTATTAACGCATGGAAGACAAGAAGAAAGTATCCGGATATTCCTCGAACGACCGATCCAATACCATTTGCGGATTGCTCCACCAAGTAAAAGTTTGTATTCATTCTACCAAAAATTCCCGGACGGAAAAAACACGAAATGAAGATTGTTGCAGTTGCCTCCAATGGAAAAGAAGGAGTAAAAAGCATATTCCGTTTGAAGTTCGTAATGGGCCGTCCATTTCTGTCATGGTGTTAAATCCAAATGAAGTAATCAAGAACAGAACCGATTACGGTGAATGCTTACGGGTAGCGAAAGAAAAGTTGATCTATTCATCGTAACAGGGATCCGAAAACCCCAGGGATATACCCGCTTGGATTTGGCTTTGGTGTTATCATTTATTGTCGTTTCGCCCACTCTTCATCTAATAATGTATGTTCAGGTCTGATTTTTATAAATCGTTCACGTGTTTAAGACCAATAAATTAAAAAGAGATGTCACTCGTCAAAAAATGCGCTTTCTCTGATTTCCACCTTTCTCGTGATAGGGTTTGTTTGCGCGAATCAGCTTTATGGAAGCTTGGCTGAAAATTTTCAGGGCTCCGGGAATCACAGTTCCTTTGGGTTTTGGGAATCGGGAGATTGGTCTTCGATGCACTGAACAAAGTAGCAATGGCGTCTTTGCAATAAGCAATTATTTTCAGCGGAAGCATAACGAAGGAAAAAGTGGCGGCCGTTTTCAAAATCTTGCTTTTGTCATACCATTTATTCTCTTGTTTATGCAGACTTTTGGCTTTGCCTGCCCTTGGATGCACGAGCTGAATCGTTATCACCCGGTCAACTCATTAACCATCTTTCTAATCTTTCATTTCTTCTATACTAGGAATGGAGATCTAAAGATCTAATTGCACTTATCATATTCTGGAATGCTCACTTTTAAAACTATAAATCATGGAGTCTTACAGAACAATCTACTCATCGGAGAATTAGTAGCGAAGGATTATCGTTATTTTGCTACTGTATTCAGAAAGAAACAAATTGATTTCTGCTTGCCAAAGGCAATAGAACAATCGAAGAAGCTTGCGGATAAAAAAAAAGGTAAGTATTGAAGCTCTTACTTACGGAATGAAAGCTGACCGGAGAAACACTGGACGCTTCAAGTGACCGAAACTTCAACTCTGGCCATTGGAATTTGCTTGCTACTACATTTGAGAAAAAAAGCATCCACCGCCTATGTAGAAAACTCGAATTACTGAGATTAAGCCGATGCTTGCAAAAATCATTAAGGTTCACGGCTCCATCATCCAGCATTGCTTTGAGGTAGGAAGGAACCTATTTTCTTGGATCAGCTGGAGAACCTTTAGCCGCACACAGAAAAAAGAGGAGTTTATATTATTTCCTTTTGTCAAAAAATTAGTAGCTGTGCAAAAGAAGGCACTACAGAAATGACCCCAAGGGCATTTTTGGGCAGCGGTTGCAAATCAATTGAAATGATGATGGAGGAGCACGCAGGCCGAAGGAGAGCGATTCCGAAAAATCGGCTGCTGCTACCAATGATTCACACTCCAAAAAGATGCCTTGCACCACCTATATCGTGACGTTCGCTTTATGAAGGACGTTTGAGCAAAGATTTGCATTCTTCACATCACTTGGAGAATAACATTTTGTTTCCAAAGCGACTCTCGAGTATAGGAAAAAAACACTTAGTTCTATGCGTAATCAGCCATAAAGAGGCATCAAGTACTTCAAAAGCCATTAAAGCCGTGATCATCATCACGGCTTATTGTTCTGCTGGAAGATTCCGATCCTTGGAATAAAGACGTAATTATTGATGTCCGCCGAATGAAAGCGCATGCCATATTGGTTTGAAAACTTGCATTTGATCGCTCATTTTGCCAGCAAGAGGAGGCCGATAGTTTTTCCAATTTTAGGGAAATGAAAATGATTTGAATTTAATCAGGCACTTGACCGAACAGGGAAGAGTTGAAAAAACCGTTTTCGCAACAGGAAATGGGATTATGAGTTTTTGATTTTATCTCCAAGTTGCTTGGAAAAACATATTGGATTTGAAGAGCGAATTCTTTTTCAACCAGATCCAGGAGGTAGCAAATACTGAAACCAATTAGCGGCTTGGCAAAGCACAACTCCGAGGATAAAGGCAGCGCTTAGAGTGGGCTGATGATTATTGGAATAGAAAAGAATTAGGATGTCAAGTAATCTTCATTACCCATACTTCGTTAGGATGGGCTATTTTAAATTCATTTTTTTAACCTTTGCGGTTGAGAAAGCTTTCAACCTTTTTCCTGTACAACGTTAACTAACTCGAGCAAGGTAGGAATTAGTATTCACACCTATTTTAGCTTATTTAGTAAGCTAATCAAAAGCATCCCTGGAATTCACAACGTCCAATATCTCTACAGTGGTAACTTTCACTGCGGCTTCGGCTCTGCAGGACCTTGATGCCGCGTGTACGCTTTGCAAAAAAGAATAAAGCCTTTAATGCCTAGCCCTCAGTGATTTTCAAACATTACGTGTGGAAGGCAATTTCCACAGCTTCTTCTTTATTATCTGCTACCCGACTATCTTTTGCTCGGGGTTCATCCTGTTACTTCAAAATATTATGAAGCCAAATTACTCACAAAATCCGAACTTTACACGATCAAGGATTTGATCCTGAACACTCCTGCGCATTAAGACGAAGGAGATCTCATTACGTTGCAAAGGGGATTCAGAACTCGCCAAAAAAAAAGTACCTTGATGGCCAAACTTTGAGCTTTCAGGTGATTCGCACAAATTCCCACTTTTAAGTGCAGGATGTGGCCTCTGGAAGGCTTTTGGTTTCCCAATTGAACTTTGCCTAAATACTTGCCAACTTAGAAGAAAAGAAACTTCTGCTACTTTTCACCTTTATGGCGTAGCCTTATTGGCTTCCAAACAAGGGATGGACGACTAGAATGGATTTGCCCGCTGGATTGAAGAAGTTTAAAATTCTGGCTGTGCAAAACCCCCGATCAATGTTTAATAAAAAAAGGTTGGCCTATTCCAATTTAGGCAGCCTTTTTTTATTTACTTTTAGAGTTAATTTTCAACCCAAAAGAATTACTAAGTCGCATTCATTCTCACAGTATAATTTTTACGCATTTATTTCGCGCTCGGCTAGCAACGAAAAAAATCGACATCGATATCTAGTCTTAAGCTCACCTCTCCAAAATCAAGTTTAGCTTACACTTCTTAATTTTTTTGGGAAAATAGCACACGATGTAATACTTAAACATTAGAGAGGAGGTCTGTTCCTCGCAATAGGCAACAATCCAAATAAATCATCCAAACAAATTGCTAGGCACCATCCAAAATAAGTAGTATCGTCAATAGCTCTTCTTGCTTTTTTTGGTGATCGCCTTTAAACCAAAAAAAAGCGAAAATCTATCAGAAGACACTTTGCAAGTGTATGTGCTTCACCACGTATTATGCTGCGATTAGTTTTTTGATCTTCAAAAACAGGGTTAATTTTAAATATCCTCATATCGACGTACCGTCCACCGGTTAAATTAGCTTCATCTGGTGACTTTTTTCTGCTATTTATGCCAAGAGCACTAGTTTTGAATCTTCAAAAGCACCCAGAAAAAGTCTTACTTGATTCTTCTTTTCATTCCTGTAGTTGATGGCTAGGCTTAGCTTTCTCCCTCTTTTAGGTGAAGATGTGGCAATTCAAGCTGGATCACAGTTCGACATGTGGTTGGAGAATGAGATGCTATTTCTATACTCAGGCTAGGGATATGCCAGCTTACTGGAATTCATGGGTTCAAATTTGGCTCTAGGAATTCTAATTTAGCGCAAGTCGCCGCATTTATTGGTTGCCCAAACAGGTCTCAAAGAAAGAAAGAAGCGAAGAGTGAACTGACTTGGCCTGATTTGCGGGGCTACGCTGATGTTTTTTGAAACAAACCAATCTATTTGCTATGATAGCCTATTTTTGATTCTTCTAAATCTCGGACCTTCATTCCGTTTAATGCGTATCTGTATTTCGCACTATTTGATCATATCTTTGTTGTATCTTTTTGGAGCCTAGTGTATTGTACCCGGTCGTTCGAAGAAAAGTGAGCCTAAAAAAATCATCAAATTCAACAAGCTCAAAGCTGAGATTTTCCAGTTCGGAATTGGAGGATTACGCAGTTCAGTTAGACCGGGTTTTTTGAAGGAAATACTTCATTTCTTAGATCCCAAGACTTTAGACCAGGGAAGATTTGGCAAATTCTTTGAAGCTATCAAAAACCATTTGGCGCAGTTGATTAACAATTTTTTTACCAAAAGAACTTTAAATCAAGCGTTAATGAAAAAACGGAATTGAAGTAGGCTCTCCAAGAAATTTGAGACTTCTGATTTGGTCAAATTTCACACTAGAGGCGTGTCGCAAGAAAGAGCTTCAGTCAAGAACAACATTTATCAAGCATTCAAGGAAAAAACTGGACCACCTCCTTTCGGCTTATAAGAGCATAATATGGGCTTAAGGTATAGTTTTAAAATGAGATTAATTTGTTCATTATTTAAATTTTTTTTGTTTTTTTTTTTCTTGAACACCTTTTTTTAAAACGATCGGGTGACTAGCTTTTATGTAGCCTTACTTTGGACTATATGTTCAACTTGAAAATTAGCTAGCAATCATGAGGAATATTTCTAACATACTTTTTATAGTGTACAATGTTTCTTGCTGGAGAGGAAAATGCCCATAATTCATAGTCAAGCTTACTATTATTTCAATGGGTGACATTTGTGATCATTGCTTGGCGGAAACTTCGGACCTATTTCAGGAGGTATGTTAGTCGTGAAGGATGGGGAAAATAAGTTTTTCATAGGCTTACGCAAGCCGAAGCGATGAAAACCGGGCATCCCGGCCTTCAAACCGGTCTATGTCGATCTGCAAGGAAAAACCCTGCTTCCAGTGATTTATTAGAGGTCACGCCCACGTTGCCAATTTTGCATCAACAAGCCTCATCGGGAGCGCAATTATGTACCACCTCCGACCGCTGGCCAGGATTATCCCAACGCCTGATTCGAGATTTTGAAGGATTGGGAATACAGAAGAAAATCGAGCACTCACAGTTGGATCTTTGGGACAGGTTTTTTGATGATTCTGTTTTGGAGAAAAAACGCTTTTCCTACCAAAGAGGATCTGGAACCAAGTGACTACGGAGTTCGATTATGATCGTTTCATATTTCTGGTCACGGGGTTGCCGCATTGAACTCCAAGGGACTGGAAATGCTCGAAATCACTGCCGCTAGCAAGGATCCTGAAGGTGGTAAAATCAGGACGAATGCCTGCAGTTCAGAGCCAAAATGGAGATACTCGAAGGCTTGCCGCCCAATTCCTTATTACAATTCTGTCCTTAATCCTGCCCACCAGAGGCGATGCTCAAATTCATGAAAGGCGGTCAGGACATGGCTATGCCTATGGCCTACACCACTCCCAACAGGGCCGTTGCGAATGGGGGCAACACGAACTTCTAGCCAAGTTGGCTGAGCAGGGACTTTTGGAAAATTGATGTGGTGTCCTACATTCGATTTACCTTATTTGCAGAAATACCTTCAATTACGGAATGGTACATATAGTCAAAACCTACAATGAAAGGCATTACGAATAGGGGCACTAGTTGACTCTTGATGGCTCACCTCAGGGGAGACAGCCTGGAGAACTCAGCCTTATTTATTCCTCTGATTGGGAGTCGCCTGATTAATTTGCTATTCCCGCGATCCCAAATGATGCTGATGTGACGGCTATTTATGAAAAAGCGAATTTCAAAACAACTGGCAAAAATACTTACGCATGCCAATGGCGATTGCAGGATGGTCAAAGTGATCGAACGATGAAGCCCGTTGCCGAAAAGTACGGCAATGAGGATCGAAGAATGTATTGATCCGATGGGCCGTATGTTACGGGGAGATCAATTAGAACTCCTTTCAAAGACTTGAATGTTAGTCGCTTCCTTATTCCCCTTGCATTACTTTTTATTGGGCGTGATTGCAACAAGGAGTTTGATCGGGGATTCGCTGGGACAACTAGATCAGCCTTGTCAAAAACTGGCTTTGAATAAGGGACTCCAATATTTACTATTCACACTGAGGCGCCTGTAGCATTACCAAGTCATGATGCGGGAGTATGGACGGCTGTGCCCAATCGGACTTCGCCGCTCGGGCGAAAATTATAGCGGCCTGAGGAGCGACTGACTCCTTATAGAAGCCTTGAAAGCAATTTACGATTTGGGTCTGCTTTTTTCAGCATTTGAAGAAAAAACCAAAGGAACTCTGGAGGCTGGAAGCTGGCTGACCTAGTGGATTTTGCGGATTCAAAACCCTAATGAAGGTAGCACCCGATGATAATCAAGGATATTGTGGTGGCTGGAGACGATCAAAAGAGGGAGTAGTCTTCTACAAATTAAAAATCTAAATTAAATGAAAAAAATCTACTCAGTACAGGTAATCGCATGCTCTGTCTAGCGCTTCTTCGCACAGGGGGGAAGCGAGTCCAATAAAGACAACCAGGGTGAAGATTGCCTCAAATCCTACGAACTGACTTTACGCAGGTTCAACACGCAGCTGGTTGGAATACACTCTCGAAAAGAATGGTACTAGTCTCTTTGTCCGGGGGAAATGCTGCAATCACTTGAATGCGAACAATTTGGTGTTGAGCTGAAATACCCCCTTTTTTTATTCAATGACGCCACTAATACCTTTTGGAGTCAGTGATATAAGACTTCGTAATACTTCAATATTGCAAAAAAGGGGTAGCTACTCCAGAGAAATTCTCAGAATCGCCCCTTTTGTAGATTTGACCTGTGCCTACGGATCTTTCGGAAAAATGGGCTTGGACAAGTAGCTTTTGTTGCCTGCAGGTTTCAGTTTTTCGGGGTTTCGCTATAGCAAAAGGTGTTACTATTTCCAGGCTTGAGCGTGGTTTCAACATTTACCAAGCCAAGGTACTGATCTAATCCCAGAAGAGGCAGAAATTTTCGAGCACAGGTTTTGGGACAGGCCAATGCAAGTATAAGTTTTTCCAAGATTGGTTTTTGTTTTTGACACCCAATCTTATCAGTGTCCAATACTGATGGAGATTGCACAGCGTCTGTCTCTGGTGAATTTCAATTTGAATTACATTGGTGATTCCCAACAAGCTGAAAGCCAATATTGGCTATTTTCCGAATTTCACAAACCATGATATTATTCATTACCATTTCAGATTCGGGACTACCTTCTGCTTTCAAATTAGAAAAATGCAACACAGTGAATAAAATGAGACCTAGAGAAATTAAAATTACGCTCTGCTAGCATTGTTTGCCATTCCTCTGATCCCACAGGCTTAGGATATCAAGGCTACGATAGCCGATCAAGTATCTAAGGTACAACGATTAAATATGTAGGCGATTCTTTTGAAAGAACATTCATGAAAACCCTGAGCTTGGTGGTTTATGGAAGTCAGAACGGCGGGAATTCGTAGCCCAAAGAATTAAAATCATACGGCTATCAGGTTACCGAGAAATCGGTCGTTTACCGGAGTAGCTGGGAGTACTTAAAAATGGGCGATGGTCCCATCGTGAATGTATCGTTGCGGATTATGGATGCAATTCTGTGAAGGAAGTGACAAATCTCCCCCTACAAAAAGCACCAAAAATTGGCTAAGCTGGCGTGATGTTCGGAAACCCCGTCGTTTGATGCATGCTGTGGACATGATGCGCCACACTACTTGGTGCTCTCCACGGGTGCTAAGTCATGGCAGAGCCATAAAGATCTTTGAAAGCGGGACGGTGATCTTCATCGGACAGCCAGCTGAGGAAACCTATTTTGGGTGCAGAAGCTAGGGGAAAGTGGTTTATACACCACCCATTGCATCCAAAGAGCCAGATTTTCTATTTGGAATGCACACCGATTGCCATTCTGCCACAGGCATGGTCGCCCGCAGCTTCGGAGTAAGAATAGGGCAGGTACATATCAGCTGTGATGTAACATTCTTGGAAAAGCGGGACATGGATCTACTCCTAATGTAGCTAACAGACCTATTGTGATGGCCAGCCTCGGCTATCATGCAATATCAAAGCGATTCGTGGAGTAGGGGATTGATCCTAAAAACCGCTGCAGTTATTACTTAGGGTTCTTTTGTACAGGCAGGAAAGGATAATAATGGTGATTCCCAGAGACGGCTTTATTGAAAGTAAATTCAGCAGGTTTTAATGAAAGAGATCGAGACAGTCATGATAGAAGGGAATCACACGAATCAACGAAGCATTGCGTATGCCTCTGACAGCCAAAAGAAGTAAGTTATCCTACCATGGTGGCTTAAAGGCATGGCTTATCCACTGGGGAAAATAATAAGGAACTAACGACTATCGTGCGGAATTCATTGAATCTGTGTTTCCGACAAAGATTTTATAATGGATGAGACATTGATTCCCTCAGTCATGGGATCCGAAGATTTTTCATCATTTAGTTATTAATAATGCTAAGAAGCATATTCGCCTTACATCAATATTGGAGTAGCAGAGCCAATCTTTTTGAGGAAGCTTTCAAAAAAGGGCAAGTGCCTTTTCGCAGTATGCATAATGGTCCAATTTTGAAGTAGATATAATGCTATCCCATTTGGCTCCCAAAGTGGCCATATCACCCTCGATGCTGGGCATTTTCATCAATAGAAGTACCAAATCAAACTTTTCCGAAGGGAGGAAAAATAGAATCATAATCATGAAATATTTACATCTAGTGCTTGTTTTGCGTTCGTCATTGGATAGAAAAAAAACCGAAAATAAAAAAACATAGCTCAAGATTAAAATCAGAAAAAATTCTTAGTTACAAAATGTTCAGAATCTTTTTGATGAAAGACCTGATCACCTCCAATGGATCTGTCCAAATCGAAGGGAAATCTTATCAAAGAAGTCTTCGAAATACCCCTTGTGGCTACTCTGATGAAAAGGAGATTGACGGAGAAGGTAAGTTTTGAGCCGGCCTGATTGACACCCACGTTCAGTTGGCGTGGAATTTCATCACAGGTAAAACCCCTTTGTTCCGCATGCAGAATTATCTGGCTGCCACTCTGCCCCTAGTGCAAGCAAAAAGCAACTTTGTTGAGGGGGTTTACAAGTATTAGAGATTACTGGATGGACACCCTGCAGAGGTGTCAAAATGGCGATAGATCAAGGTTTTTTTGTAGGGTCCCCGGAATAGGTACGCGTGGTGCGTGCTTTGGAATGGACTGCAGACATAGTCGAGTATGAGACCGATCCTCCACCCGACACGCCCAAATGGGGTGGGAGAGTCGTGGACAGATGGGGAGAAAATTCTCGGTATTACCGTTTTTGGCAGATGGTGTCCCAGAAGTGTTGACTGACCGCTTCGCATGCAAAATGAAACGTGGGGCGAGTTTTTTAAAAAATGTTCATACCGGTGCGTAAGTGGTTGTACGATCCCTTGGAATATTTCGGAATCTCTTTTGAAGAGATTAAAGCAGCAGCAGCTGAAGCTAAAACGCTGGAACCACCTATCTAGCTGTTCATTTCTTACAATGACAAAGGAACCCAAGCGTGTGCACTCAACGCGCTGGTGCCATGTCTATTGAGCACGCCAACATTGATCACGGAAGAGACCGCAAAATTGATGGCTGAAAGGGGGCTTTTTAAGTACGCAAACAGGAATTTACTTGGAGAGAACCCGCAGATTGAGTGCAGATCAGAAGGCAAAACAACAAGGCCGTAAAGAAGCGGCGGATTTTACCTTATTCTAGAACTTGCTAAAATATAAATTATTAAGATGTCACTCAGGTTACTGCACCTAGTCGGTGATATGGAGATTAAAAGCAAACAGGCTTTGAATTGACCAATCGTTTGAGATGGGTTTACGCCCATCGATGATACTAGACAAGCCCACTTTCTAATAATGCAGAATTGCTTAATCTGAGTGGTCTCGTCAGCTTACCAAGGGAAATTAGGAGTAATCAAAAAGCGGCTTTCGAAGATCTACTGCTATCGATAGCAGCCCGATTGATGAACCTTGACACTTTTCAACAACCCTTGAAAAGAATCTAGTCATGTCATGGAAAGAGGAAAAATGCTAAAACACCACCGCACTAAAGTAAAAAGCTTAACTACTTAAAAAAAACCAAGAAACAAATGAATAAGATACTATTTCGGAGTCTCAGTATTAAGCATTCTCTCTTTTGTCGAGCTGTCAAGAGATATCAGGAGACTACTGACTTAGACAACGCCTCTACCGCTCAAAAAGGACGCTTCTAGCTTTACAAAACTCAGCCAATGAATCTTCTTTTGAGCTATTCTGCCCATTCTCTGACTCCACAGATTATGTAAATGCACGAAGAGGTTTTATTGCTACGTATGAGCCAGGAGATTCATCAAAGGTGAAAACGATAATTAAAACGGTGTGGTACAATATTAAGGAATTTGGGTTTTTGGACCAGGTAAAGCTCCTAACGAGGCAAATCCAAGTCTTGGAGACAGAGTGAATTGAATTGTCGATTAACGGTCTATTCAAAGTGGACTGACGATATCTACCAAGTTAGAGGTCTTAGACTTGGCCCAATATGACCTTGTGATAAAAGGTTAAAACTGGATTGGATAAATTATTGATCCATTCGGACTCGGGAAAGAAACAAGCTGCTATAGCTTTACGAATTTAGCTAATAAGCATGTAGAGAATGTTGACCAGTAAAGGCTGTGATTTTTACCACATTCTCACGATGGATCACTTTGGTGAATATTTGGAGTGCGCCTAGTAAAGAGGCGATTGAGTCTGGAGCAATACAAGTTTATGGTCCAGAAGGGCTTCTTTGAAAAACTCCATAGCGCGAAAATGTAATGGGCAGGAAAACAATGAGTAGAAGAGCTACTATATGGTATGGAAACTTATTGAAAGAAAATGTAATAAGCCAACGTTATCGCAGTTGGCTTGGAACAACTACCGGTGATGGTACCTCCAGGTGTTATAAGAGGCCAGTAATATTAGTTCAACAAAGAAGGGGAACCAAAAATTTATGATGGCATCACGGTAGAATTTCATCTTAACCCAGAATCTGACAGGGCACCATCTGAAATGATGTTTTATTTCCCGGAGTTTTAAAGCGGGCTTTGCAATCCGAAAACTAAGCATTACCCCACACACTTATATACCTTAAGAGGTGCACAGGGTAAGAAATGGACAAAATGAGTCATAACATAGACCAAAAACCATGCGAAATGGGGAGATAGATGTAGAAGTTTCTTTTTGGCTCACATCATTGCGCCGACTTGGGAGAATGAGATCATTTCAACCTTCTCGGGAAAACAGACGACGTGATTTATATCGTTTTTATCCATGAAATCAAACCCTGCGCCTCGCCAACCTAAGGCTATACACCTCGAGAAATAGCGAAATGCGGTAAAAACTTCCTGCCTTTGCACTAGATAAGGAGTTTTACAACAGAGGATATTATGGTTCGTGGAACATTGACGTGAAAGCACAATTTACCAATTTTTTTTGGATGGTTTGAATGGTCATCCAGCCAATTGACCCATTGCCTCCAGTAGAGTGGTTAACAAAAAATTATGTGGAATTTATGGGGAATTAACAGCGTGATGAGAAAATCTCAAAAAAGGTTGATTACCGGAGACTTTAGAATTTGTGGCTGAGTAATGTCTCATTGCAGTTTTTGCAGAACCAACAATAAAAAGCGCCAGGCATCTTCTAAGGCAGGATACCCTATTGAGCAAACTCGGGTATCAAGCTGAATTCAGGTCCTTGGCGGAACTTCTATTGGACAGGGAGCACAAGAACTTCGCTATGGGAACGCCGGATTTCCAACCGAGTACCATATCGCCTGACATGATCCGTTGGCCTATGAGCAATAACTGTACTTCAAACTTTTGTGGGAATGCAGTTTTTAGGGGGAGAAATCCTGATATTGAAATACAATTGCAAAGATTGACTTGACCGATACCAATGAAAAGTGGCGCTAAGTATAAGCCAACGGAAACAGTGATTGCTCTAGGATTGGAGTTGTTTAAGAATAATGTTCACCTCTACAATTCACGTAAAAAGAAGCGATCTAAAACGAGTGACTTTGGGGCGAGAAGTTTCGGAAGGGAATTAATAAAAGATGGGGCCAATGAAAATTGAAGGCGATTCAGAAAGGCCATTTTGATTCCTGGTCGAAGCAAGACAAAGTTTGAGTTTTTGGGTTAAAAATGTAGAAGCCTTAAAATTATTGTGGGATCTGGATTTGTATCGGAAGTAAGAGGGTTTCGCCTTGATTCAAATTGCTTCTTACCCGCAAAAACATAAATTTCAGCAGGCCGCTACCTATAAAACTCCAAATAGTGAAACTAATCAACTATACGGAAACGAATCTAAATGATATTAAAAAAAGTTCAAAAGCTGGAAATGATCTGGGTGGTCGGGTTGGTATTCAATACCTTAAGCTATTGGCAGATTCAATCGGTAACGCGTCTTTATCCACCACGGAACCTATCGCGGGAAATGTGTTTATGGTCATTTGCGGAATAGTAGTCGTTTTGGGACTTTAAGGGGTTCGATAAGACCTTAACAGTATGTCATTGCCCTTTTTGACCGTTTCTCTGGCATATTCTGGGGTTGGTGGTTGCCACATCAATGGCCTACTTACTAGATTCTAAAGTGCTGGCTATCGCCACATTTGTATCGTGGCTTGCATGTATTCATCAACTCATATGGACTGCGATGATGGCTTGGGGTGCTTGGTGGATGGTCAAAACCCGCAAGGGAAATTTGAAATCTGGGTCTTTATCATTTGCGCTGTGGACTTTCCCCAATCAAGTCGAAGGCGAAAGTTTCCTAAAGGCAGTTAGATATGCTTTCTAAAACTAAATAAAAAGAGGCTGTCAGTTTGAACAGCCTCTTTTTAGTGATAGCTATTACAACCTAGATTTTGATCACCCAATTTTATGAGTATCCTCAATTTTCAACCATATTTGATCCGTCTGAATTCTGCGAGAGTACCGCGGTAAGAAAATGAGTCTGCCTCTTTAGTGGGCAGGATATAATCAGTCCCATGATATGTTGATTCGTTCGATGTGGGGCGGATGGCTAGCTGCGGTACCAGTACCAAGAAAGCTTCCTCCAGTGTTCCCTGCCTTCAAAGCTGCTTCTTAGTTCAGAAGGACCGTTAAGAAACGCTCCTCGAGAGGGGCTCAGCCCAGTCCTTTTGCCAAAGTTGGATCACAGAATCTCGGGGTAAATTTTCCTTTCAGGATAGTTCCTGTGTTGAGGGAGGGCAGTAAATGAGTTGCCCATTCATCTTAAAACATCAACTTCATGGTACCGCTTCCTCGATGTTTGGTATGACTTTCCATCAGTCCACAGCAAGTTGATCAAAGCCTGCTTTCTTGAGCCTGTAATGCTGGTAATGCGAAGCGGCATAGTTCTACCAGCAGTTTTTTGCGGCACCGTGTTCCGCCTGCTACCGCTCGGGGTATTTGGTTTCCCACTTTTACACTTACTGGCTTTGCTGGATTAGTAGTTATCAAAAACAGGGCAGGTGAAAACCACTCACCATTGAAACTTTGATGTCTCCAGATGGTTTTTAACGCCAATTGTAATCAATTTTCTGTTTAGCAAACATATATGGGCGAAACATTAAAGAGAGGAAAAGGGCCCTTTTTTTTGCAGTCGGAAACCCACAAATCCCGAATCTAAAATCAAGGAGTGGCCAAGCCAATCCCATCCGATTTTTTAAAAGATCTCTTGAGGGATTTTTGTGGGCATGCAACATTTTCCGCTCGCTGGAACACTCAATTTGGGAGGGGTTTTTTTCCTTTTCAAATTTTCGGCCAAAAAATTTTTTTCCCCCCCCCCCCCCCCCCCCCCCCCCCCCCCCCCCCCCCCCCCCCCCCCCCCCCCCCCCCCCCCCCCCCCCCCCCCCCCCCCCCCCCGGGGGGGGCCTTTATTTCTCTCC
>Ga0163217_1088074_pt1 | contig 16067 bp, 7 predicted proteins | sample SynspAceP_FD_185933 | JGI IMG/M metagenome (GOLD analysis project Ga0163217, IMG submission 185933) | Saline lake microbial communities from Ace Lake in Antarctica - Synechococcus sp. Ace-P (PacBio error correction) | ecosystem: Environmental > Aquatic > Non-marine Saline and Alkaline > Saline ... | reverse complement strand
CCTATTTCTCTGTAAACAAAATCCATCTACTGCCATTGAATAATGCTTCTAAACTGTCAAATAAATCTAGCCTTCCCGGGATTCAATTTGAATAACTAGTCAATTTTTTAATACCTTCCATGATTTTCACATCAGGATTATCCTTCAGCTATGAGTTCAGCTTATTGTTGATTTATTTGGATCTCACACATAGCAAAAAAAAATAAATGAAAACACGTCAAGGTCTAAGATCACATATTTGGCTATTCGACTTCATCTATGACGGTTAAACCAAAATAGGTTTATTATAAAACTTCATCTTTTAATTATTCTAGCCAAAAAGGTCCATGATAAAAAAAATCTCTTAACTTTCTTAAGTAACTATTTATTCGGAAATTATTTGTCTATCAATATGTGATGATAGCCAAACGGAAAAATAAAAACCGATACCTCACTCAAAAAGATACCAATAAAACCTCCGTATTATTTAGAACGCAAAAAGATACTAACTAATGCCTTGCCTAACGCATTATAAATAAGAATAATCGCACTGTCTTATGAGCGAAAAACATTAATTTATTTAAGTGTGATAATGAACATTATTAAACGAACCCAATACCATAAGAACAGTAATCGCACGATAGTCTCCGAAAAACATTCTAGATATGGCTGTTTAACCTTAGACTCCAATTATAGAGGCAAGCATATTGCTAATAATGCCACTATATCTCACAAAAATCACAACGATAGAGCCATTTATATCGCTCAAAAAAAAGGCTTAATCCATGGCTTCAATGGAAACAGTTCTACGTATGGTTTAAAGGTTAATTTAAATATTTTGCTAGATGAAAGTTTATAACGTTACTTCAATAACCAACCCAAATATGAAAAAAAAATAGAAATAAAAAAAACCCTAGCCTTATCTTCTGTCTAGATCTTCTTTTATTTTTTATCTCCATACCTAATTAGACTCTATTACACCCGTACTTTTTCCTCAGTGTTAAAAACTCAAACATAAAAAACACCGTCTTACATATGATTGTAATAGTTCATCCAAATCACCAACGCATAAGTATCTACCTCAAAGACCTTTGAAAAATAGCTAAATAGCCATAGACCTACCTCCATTGCATATACGGCACGCTTTCCGACTTTGTTCATCTAGCTGCTGAACGAGGAAAACTTTGCATATTCACCACTTTATCTAATCTATCTAGCACTTAATAGTACTACCTGCATTGAATGAAACTCTATAATTAAAAACCGGCTGGTTTCTTTCGTCAACCATACTTCTATAAAAGCAACGCATATAATAGCTGTCTCCCTCTTCTGAAACTAATGAAACTAGAGAAAAACTTCCTATCCAGGTTTCATGCCTTACTGCATAAGAACTTTCTAACCGAATTTCAAATAAACTCGCCATCCTCATTTGTAAGTCTCTTTTAAAAATTACCTCTCGGTCTAAAAGCACTGTATTTATCCTTTCCTTGCAGGTTTCAACTATCCTTTACACCAAGTTACTCCTGGCTTCGTACTTTAAACCAGTAAAATATCATCTTGCACCTTCTCCTGCCTATCCACGAAAACCTAAAACCCTGCCTTATTCTTAATAATAAACCCAAAAATCTGACCAGGCGTTTATCCGCCCTAAGTTTACTGGACTGCTTTACTATCACCTCAGCATTTAAGCTGTCATATAAATCCATATCCCGCCCAAGACCCAAAAAAAAATATCTGACGAAAAATAACAAAAAACTCTTCAAAAAAAAGTGCTACCTCATCCTGGGCATTTATCTAGGCCCCAATTTACGGAGCGCAACAAATCTCCCGTTTATTGTAAACCATAATTAATATCCGTGCCACCACCCCCCCAAATCAGCAGCAAATAAAGCTTCAGTACTTGCCTCATAAAATGATAAAAAATAGGCCAACTCTTAAGTAAATATAAATAAATTTTCCATCTTAGTACAGAACCTATCGCCAAAGTATTTCATGGTTGTTAAATAACACTCACCCCGTCAGGCATGACAACATTATAAAAAAAAATAAAAATCGAGTAATCAACTTCACAAAAATGCGGCTTATGTAGTCTAAAACGAATTTACGAACCTTATGAACGAGAGCCCATCGCGGATTTACCCGAATAAAATCTAAATAACTTCCCCGTTGTCGTAAATTCTTTTAGACTCTTCTACGCTTCACCACTTGTAAACAACACTTCAACTATAAAATGCCGTGAAAAATCTGCTGATCACATTAAATTACCAAATTGAAGAATAAAAAGCCTAAAACGCATATTACTATGCTAAAATCAAAATAAATCTGGCATTTTCTATATCTTTGCTAAAAAATGATTGAATTCTTTGGACATAGCTCTTCAGCTTTCAGATACTACTTGTAGCAACAAGACAATAAAAGTATTAAATAGGTATTTGCCAATGTCATCCCTTCATAGTACTAAAAAAGTTAACCTTTCAAAATGCCCATTCTAATACTCATCCGCCTAAATATAGTACTCTAGACTAATTTTTACTGTTCCCTTTTATCGTCTCTACATGGCATCTTTATACGCAATCGAAAAGTATAACATCACCTTGATATCCTTTGCCAAAATTACTACTAATCATAAAAAAAAAATACTATAATTCATCTTAAAGTATTAAAAAAGAACCGGGCTATCTAATTTTTGTTTCCCTTTGCGTTTTTACCATCATCTTGTTTCGCATCTTTCCAAGGTAAAACTTAATAAACTATTCTGAGAACCATCATTAAAGGTCGAAAAACCTTAACGCTATAATCATACGAATATCCCACAAGGTTCTATCAACTATGCCAGCCAACCACAACCGCATTATCAACCTACTACGAAGCCCCCAAATTAACCACCTCACTATCAAAAAGTTTGTGAAATTCTACGGAAGTCCTCTAAATAACTAATAGAAATCGGTATTAAAACTTAAGCCTCCATAGGTTAACACATACCTCCTATTAATATAAATTAGGCTATCTCTCAATATACAAAACCCATCATTAAAATAAATCATAGAAATAGGAACAAAACCGGATAACAATTCCCCAAAACAACATCCCTGCTCCAAATATAGGGTAAAAATATTAACCAATAGCACTAAAAAGGCTCACTTAATGATTTCAAAATCCCTTCAATAATCAACATAACAAAGCACCACCCCACCACACCAATGAATTTTGTTTTTTTGGCATCAGAAATATCACTGTAAAAGAATATAAACATCAAAAGGGTCGTTTTGGCCTAATATCATCAACCCACATAAAACCTAATCGTTTTTCATTGAAAAAGAAATCATTCCATACGAATCTTTTAGGACTCGGGCGTACTCCTCCCACTCACCTTAGCGCTGTAATTCGTATCACAGAGCAACATAACTGGGGTAAAACTCCCAATTATACATTACGGTATATAGTCACGGCCCATACTAAACTTAATTCCTTAAAGATAGCAAACCCAAAAAAAATTCTAATCTTAAAAAGTTCATTACCAAATGCTAGCTATATCGTAATTAATCATCCTCTACTGCTTCTGAACCCGGAAGATCGAGCCAACCCTAAATTAAAAACTAATAATAATGCCTTTATACCGCCCATTTTACCTGTTCCTCCCATAAATTATCGTAATTACGGCCTTAACACTTGATTGCCATACATCAAATATTCTAATATTTTGGATATTTCTACATCACTACTAAAATCATCATCCTCCCAATAGGAGAAATTGAATACATAAACCACAATCTGAATATTTCTACTAAAACACAAGTAATAGATAAATTATTCTTCAACAGCCATCTAAACATGAAGTAATTCAGCCATTCGTAAAAATCCCAAAACTCTAAACTTAGCTGTAATGTAATAGTAATTCTTCATGTTAGCTTCATTCTTCAATCCAATCCAAACCACTGTGGATTGCCATGTTACCGTGTGAGATACGATCAAAACCCCAGGCCAAGTATTAATAATTCATTGACAATAATACTAACTACCCGTTTGCACTTATATCTTCAGCTAATTGTAAATAGTATATCACAACAACAGCATTAAATCTACTGTTTTATGATGGTAAAATCATGGGTCTGGCACAGCTCAGTATAAATTGACCACAGATCTAATGTCAGACCGTTCCGATCTCAATCCATCCCACTAATACCATCACCATCGTATCACACATTCTACGATATCGGAATACATGTTAGTTGCGATCAATGATCACAACACCCACCATATCATATCTTAAGTATAGAATCTAAGCATCAATAATTACCATCGCATCCCATCTATGTAGCAAATCATCCCCTACCTCATCACCGTCTAAAATAACCATCATTATCTGCGAGTCTTATTATTATGTCCAAAAATAGAGATTCAATTCATCACACCTCACCATCACATCAATAATACATCAAACGTACGGCACCAAAGCTGAAGCAAACAGACTACAGCGTATTAGTAAAGAAAGCTGTAATTCCCAAGCAAACCTTCAAGTCTACAAAACACTCTTTAAACCACGGAGGTTGAATACGACTAATTACCAATTCCAACTTGTAAGCCTAAACGAGACAATAAGATTAATACATTCAGCACCTAAAATATTACAGCTCAGTAGAATCGTGCCTAACCAATGCTTTTAAATCTATACACTCCGTATCGAAGCAAACCATTAAAACAGCTCAAACATAATCAGTTATGTTTAATTTGGTGTGAAATTTGCTCAATTTTTTCTAAGGTTGTACTCGTAATACCATTACCAGGTTGATGGACACCGCCGGAGAGAGGCGCGTGCACTAAGTTCATAATCCCCTCATAACACCAGGCATTTTCGTATCCTCTCTTTCTCTCCTCTTTTTTTTTGTAGGAAAAGTACGAAAATGCATGGTGATGAAGATAGACCTTAAGTGCAACGGCAATCTGAGTTCATCAACGTATGTAGCCTTACGGAGTCCACACCCTTAGAAAAAAATTCAGCAAAAATCACCACACCAAATAACACACAACTACGGATTATGTTACAGTTTAATTGGCTTCCAACAAGCTTCAATACACCATAACCAACACCAATGGTCAGCTAACCATATCCCTATAAAGCCTAATATTGTAGGTCTAGTATCTAATCTATATCTCTCAACTTAACAAACGTTCAGAACTGGGCGACTTGCTCCGTCCTAACATCCGTATTACAACCATTTGTAACTTTAAGGTTCCCTGCCAATTAACCTTACATACTACAAAACGCGGTACCCTGTCTAAACTTCACTTGCCGTACTGGTCATAAATATTATTGAATATGGTACTAATGATGAAATATAAATCTCTATTGCACAATCCAAATAATCCAAGACTCAGGAATATTATTTAGACTGATGAGGTAGGATATTCAACCCAACTAATGCGATGCATGATATATCTTAGATCTAATACTTAGAACAGAGATTTTGGTACATCAATTAATCAGCAAAATAACCCATGATCCAATAATACCTAAATGGTAACCATTATTATAGTAGCATAGAATCCGAACGCCACCATAGATCCCTTATCCAAATTTAACCACCTGACGGCCCCAGACCCCATAGATTACAAATCATAAAAAACAAATAATAAGCCTTGTTGTTGCAGATAAATACATTACAATAGCTGACGAATCATCAACAGTTATATATGTCAATGAATATAACTACCTAGTGAAACGATCTCACACGTAACAACGACAATACACATGTTAGTACTAAACATTGAATAATGGGCAACAATGAAATACATACTTACCATACACTAAGATTAGGTTCATACAATAAGCTGAAAATACTCATCTTTCACAGCGAGAAGAAATATAACATCAACTTACCCTTATTATAGTAAAAATATTCAACATTTGATTATGTATATCAATTTCTCCTAATGCGACCTGATCAAACTCCTATAGTAACTATAAAAACATCAAAACAACTTAAAATATTACCATGCAATCAATGGAACCCTAATTACATTATGACAAAGTAAAAAGACGTACCTAAACACTATATTATTTTAAATTAGTGGCTCAATCTCCATCAAACACCACCCGTACAAAGAAGATTCAAATTATACATAAAGCAAGCATTAAATACTTTAAATAAATTTCTGAATGACTCTTATATAACATAACTTACTGAGGGCAACTACCTCAAAGATACACAGTACATGTAAATATGGGATTACCACTTATGCCTTGAAAAACCGAAATTACACCAGCACAGTCGCTAAGATACCAGTCTAAAACCATCTATAGGAATTAATTTACCTTTTTTCAAACGAAAAAACATAGTAATTAAGATAATTAGCCCCCAACACAACCATTATGTCATATCTTTCATGAAATCTATGAACAAAACTCATCCGGACTGCTGTGTAATGTTATATCAAACATAAACAAATAGGCCACTTTATTCTAATTCTTCAAATTTTACCATATGGAGCAGGATGTTTTAGTGAAAATGCTATACCGGTATTTCCTCCTTAATTCCTAACTTTAAATATAGATTTTAGTCTATATTGAATGATAAGCCTCCAATTTAATTAATAGTTATGGTTTACCATCGGAGCTAAAGTTTAAACACCATTCTAAAATTATTTAAAGACTTCCGCTCAAACGCAATATCCCAACAAACTTTTTATAATATTAACTGGCTGTGTCAAATGCGGTTATTCTTCTGCATACATATCGGAATAGCACTTGGGCATATCAATATACGTTAACTTTTCACACCTTAATGATGTTCTCACAAATAGTTCTTAATTACCTAAAATACCAAAACAAACTAAGATGGAAAAACGCAAAAGAAACCAAAACAACATAATACCCGAATCTTTTAAACTTAGAAAATGAAATAAATCCTATTTTTAATACTAGTACATAATTTGACAAAATATCAAAGGTATACACTTACAATATGCGGATTAAAGGATGCATTAGAGAAATACAAAACAAAGTAAAAAAAAAAATTCCTCAGCATTACTTAATTTAGCGGAGGCTATCTAAAATGGGCATTGGAAAAGCTTCAACACTTTATATATACTATAAAGGCATAGCACCTCAAATACCTATTAAATAAATAGATTCGTGCTAAAGTACTCCTGAAACGAAGACTATTTCACAATATTCAAATCATTTTTAGCAAATAATAAAAATGCAGGCATTTAACTTAAATATAGCAAATAGTAAAAAAATGACATTTACCTTAAACTCAATTGTAATTAAATCGCTCAAGCAATTTTTCAACCCATTATAAAAGAAGTTGTGACAATGTAAAGCAGTAAAGCAAGTCTAAAAAAAAATTACAACAAACTGGGAACTATTTAGAATATCGTAAAATACCTGATGATCTCCTCCTAAGCCTTCGCTAAAATTCATTCGACTACCATAAACAACGCCATTTATAGAAAGAGTTAGATCACTCATTAATTGGGTCAAATGGCTGACTGCGTATTGATTAACAAAACATGAAAAAATACTTTCATAGGTCTGTTACTAAGATAAACTTTCAATATTTAAGAAACTGAACATCATTATACCATTTATGAGCAAGACCGAAAAGCAAACCCTGCTGCTGATTTTGAGACTGCACGATATTATTAATATCTCAAATAAAGCAAAAGTCGCTCCCGTAAACTGCCTAAATAATCACAATAGTAGCCCCTTATCTTTTAAGCATTATTTGCTCAATATTTTGTCTTGCATATGATATATACCAGCAAAGCGCGAGATATACGTACAGCATTCCAGTAAAACGACCAATAAACACCCTGTCACACTTTGTATATTAAAAAATAAGGCAGGTTTTAGGTTATTCGTCAATAGACAAAAAATCAAATGAATTATGTCAAAGTAAACGAAACCACTTAAAACCTTATGTCAAAGACTAGTTAAACCCTAACGCAACAAAGGCATAAAAAAATACAAACAAGGCACTTAACAAGAATTGTTAATTTTAAAAATCTACAATATATGCAGTTCACATTTGTAAAATTCCGTTTAAATCTTGCCATAAACCATAAACCTGGATACGGAAGCAAGCACTTCCATATTCAAAAGAGCAAACATCATAAATACGCGCCTGTAAAAATTATCTACGAAAAGAAAAAACCAGACCGTTTTTAAAAACTAAAGTTAAATTCAAATGCATCAAGGTACTATAAATGCAATAGCACTATGAATAATAAATGGTAAAAGCACAAATTTCCACATTTCAGGCTTAGCATAGAATCGCACACAAAACCGAACCATCCAGAACATGCCTATCGGTTAGCCTAGTCAAGGCTATAAAAGCTATAATTCAAAGTCTTCGCGAGAGTACGAACCTACTCTTGTTTAGAAACTAAATTAACAAATCAAAAACTTTTTTTTTCTGGATTACATTATGCAAAACAACCGTATTATAAATCCTAAATACAAATAAAAAAATAAAAGAACCAATCCTAAAAAAACCAGAATAATCAGTATTTATTCTATTTCTCATAAATGGTTATTAAGAACTATAAAAACTTCACCTAAGGCAAAATACCCTCTTAATTAACTAAACACACCTAGAAACCACTCCATTTAAACCAACATAACCTTTTTTTCAGAATAATGTCTCATCTTGTAAATTTTGATAAGTAGTCATAATCTAAGGCCAAAAATAGCACTCAACCAGAGTCTACAGGTTCTAAAACCCAGCAAATCTAGAAAAATTTTCCAGGAATCCCCTGCAAAATTTTCTACAGTATGCTATAAGTAATCCCATTATCACCACTACAAAATAAATCAACTTTTCCCCAAATAAACACACTGCGATTATCATAATAATAGCTAGCAAGCCATTAGTATATTTTTCATTCTAAAAATAAACAACTGGTTTTGATCTTTAGTAATTATAGTACTTTTCTCGCTACAAATCAACAAATAATAAGAACAACATTAATTCCGAAAAAATATAATACTTTTTAGAAATAAGAGAATTTACATGGAAACAACTAGCTAAAAAAATTAAAAGGCAAAAGGTTATAACCATCCAAAGATATTGGTTAAACCGCCCATAAAGATACCTCCAATAGCCAACCCTCTATCTAATAACCCCTATTGCAGACTTATTCTTCTTTTAGCTTCATTTGGAGTATCCCAAAACATCAACCCAAAAGGTAAACTTCATAGCCCTACGCTAAAAAAATCTGGGGACCAAATCTACAAACTAAAAATGCACCCCTAAGTTATATCAAATGTACCAAGAAACTAATTTAAAATGCAGCTAAAAGCAAGCAACTCCCCAAGCAGTAGCTATTTACAAAAAAACACCTGTCTCCGAAATTCGTCAAACACATTGACATCCACCTTCAAACATACCATCAAAAAAAAACAAAAAATGCCGAAAAAAAGGAATTATTCACAATTAGATTGACAATAAGATCTTATGAAAGATAATTATCACATACCATTATACTGAATTCTTAAAATACTCAAGAACATTTTAAGACCTTACTGATAAAAAAATATTTCTCAGATGTACATACTACTTTAGATCGGTGTTTGCACTCCTTTCTGATAACTTTAAAACAAGGATACAAACAGGCCTACCCAACCTTACCTAAACACACCATTTACAAAACTTAGATGATCCCTAAATTCGATAAATTTAAAAATTAGAATCACTCGTACTAAAATCACTATCTAATAAAAAAAAGAAAAATAGCAAAAACAGGAAAGAACAAAACCAAAAATAAAGCAAGCATAAAATGATGAAATCACGCTATATAGCGCCGTCTAAATTCAAAAAACTAATTTACAACCTAATTAATTCATTAAAGATACCAGCATCGCCTAATGAAAATATAATAAAAATCAATTTAAAGCGTTTTAATAAATATTACCCAAATATCCTAAACCAAAAATAAATCGATTAAGAAATAAATACGTGACATAAAATAGCAAATGGTATACCATTACAATATTGGTGCACAATGTATAAAAGGCAAACATTAACACCATTTCCTTTTAAAACAAGCTCTCCAGGTAAAACATTTTAGTAAAACCTGCGGTTAATACACCCCATACGCTACCAGGTAAATACTAAAGGGAAAGTAAAAAACGCATACCTCTATATCATTCCTATTCTAAAAAGCATCTAGACCGACCCTAAATTTAAATGAACTGATTTTCATAGAAATTCTTCGGACTTCAGTTATCACTAAAATACATAAAAGAACCCAATATGGCGTGAAAACGAGGCAACAGCACCTTCGACTTAATTTTACTGCAAATCTAAAATATCTTTTGCATTGCAAATTCAAGCCACCACACCAAACTAATAAAGATACAATTACCGATATAAAAATAATCCCACTAAAAGACGAATGACAATAACCCTGAATTAAATGGGATTTACGGGATAAAGGAAGATTTATAGGAATCATAGATAACTGTATACTCTAATACTGGCTTTAAATATAAAACCGCTTACTGCAACTCAATTCTTAAACATTATAGTTTATTTTTTGTAATAATTTAAATTTTTGAATGAAAAATATTAATCATCTACAAAAAGATCACTATTATAAAAAAAATCAGAAAATCGCAAAACAATACAAAACTTGAGGATAAGCTATAAACCTTCGTTAAATCCAAAGCAAGCATAAAAAACCTAAAGGCAACAACATAAAAAAATTTACTATCAACCAAATAAATAAAGCATAGTTAAAAAAAATCACTACATCAAAAAAAAAATCCATACACCCAAAAACTACTCAACCATAACAAACATGTAACAGATAAAAACTAAGAAAGCATTATGGTAAACTGCACCAATGCTTTACAACCCAATATCAACTCAAAATTGTATAACTACCCATCAAAAGTTAGTCACCATGGCAACCATTTATGCAACCTGAAAAGAACCAGATTAAACATTCGACTATTTTATTCCGTTAACCGGAAAAAAATAGCTGTAAAAGCCCAATCAACATCCTTATACCAAGGCTCCCACTAAAAATATTAAAAATTAAAAAAACTATACGGGTAAATCGAAATTCAAAAATTAATATTAAAGGGCATCTTGAATTTATCATACAAACCACAATACAAAAACCAAATACTTCAAATAAAAAATTTAAAACCAATCTCAATAATAAACCAGACTAATTTTATGCAATAAAGAGAATATGAGCAGCCTAAAAAACCCTATCCCACAAGTGGGACCCTCTATCATACACAAAACTCTTCTTGGAAAAACAGAAGTCATCAACGAAAAAACCAAATAGCTAATACAGAAAAGCTAAAGCTATCATCTATGCATCATATAATATACTGTACCATCTCATAATTTACCTCATCTTGTTTACCTACTTGTACAAAATCTCAAAACTTTGCATAATTCCCCGAAACTAACTTTCGATTACTATACTCTTAAAAAACATAAAAAATTCGCAAAAAATTAAAATACAACCGAAATAAGCATGAAACAATAATTACAGAACACACAGCAATAATATTGAAATGGCTTTGAAAGTTTAAACCCCTTAACCACAACTTTCAACTTGGGATTGCCCGAAAAAAAATAAAGATCGAGCAATTAATAGAATCAATTAAACCGCTCGTAAAGGGATAACAGTGCGTAATCAAAAACAATAAAACGAATCCAAAATAACATTAAACTTCGACAAAAACATTCAGGAAAATAAAATACAGCAATGCAAGCATCCCAAAACTTCCAACGACTAGACCAATTAGCAATAGCTACTAAAAAAACCCCAAACCCAAATCTCAAAACTATATTACCTGTTACATTAATCACCTTATATCAAAATATTCACAAGCATTTCCAATAGTTAGGCCACATGCTCAACCCATGAAAATTATCAAATCTAAGATTGCACAGGGTTGAGTGGAAAACACGAAATAAATACATTTTAAACACGACAACACACCAACACAATCCTACTCCTGAAGCAACTACCGAAATAGCCTAACACCTTTACGCATTTATGAAACTGGATACCTAACAAACCGTCTATACTACTTCCATATTTCAATGCCAATATCATTTATGAAAAAACATCCTGCACAATGGATTATACCATTAATGATTCATGCAACATGCGCATAGTTTGCAAGGTTGGGCAAACACAAAAAAATACTACAAACAGAAAATAAAATAATATTCGCCATACCCATCAAAAAATACGTCTAATGATATTGAACACTCCTTGAAGAAGCATCCCTACGTTTAAACAACAAACACGCTCACATATGATCCCTTTACCTATTAAACTCCTATACACATAGACAATCAGCAGCTATTAAACTACTAAACTTAGACCCCAATTGCGAAAAGAAAACAAATCGCATTCCTGTTAAGCCTCATTTTACATAACCCAATCGACCAAAAAGCTAATATGGTACCTGGCTAAAAACATCCTAAATCAACTATTCAGGGAATTATGAAAGAATACCCAAACATCGAATTTAGAACAAATCACCTCTAACAACATCAGAACAGAAACCCAAAAGATTTAAGAAAAATACCCTCATTTCCTTTGAAGAAATAAAAAGAAGACGATTTGTAAAAAGAAACTAATGCACACACAAGCAGAAAAAACAATTAGACCGCAACGCATTAAATTTACAATGCCAATAAAACAGCAATAAGAAAATCAAAAAATCACAATCATTCAATCTCATCATCCGGTACACCGGCAAATGTTTATTTACGTCCGTAGCGACTGCCGCCGCCATACCTACAAATATACTAAAAATGGCATTATACTATTAATCATTCAACACTGCTCATCAAAAAACACATATACCCTCTAAGTGATGATGGCAATCAGAGTCAACATTGACTACAAAGAGTTGATGGAGCCACCTTCGAAAAAATCTGAAAAATTTAAAATATGGCAATCATACCCAAGAACGTAACGCACCATCTTCTATAGTAAATAACATTAAATAATCCCAAAATCTATGAGAGCCGATAATAGTAGCAAAATCATTCTGAAATCTCGCTTAAACAATAATAATAAAAACTGACATTCCCTAGAGAAAAATGAATCCAATCAAGGTGAAAAAATGAAAAAAAACCACCTCCAGAAAAAATACTTTTTCCCCGACCATTTCCCGAAAAAATGAAAAACACATAAATACTATCCATAAATTAAATGAATTAAAAGCCAATTCCAAAACTACCCTAAAAAGTTCACAATATCCCATCCGTTAAGAAATCCACTTAAACACAAAATATCCAGTATAGGAAATTTCTTTTTAAGCAATATCCCTTCACAAACAAAAAATGCTTCATAACCACCATGAAATTCACGATCTTAAAAGAGAGCGGCATAGCAATATAGCCAAAACGATAAATCAGTAACGTAACAATACCCTATAAAAAGATCGTTCAATAAATGAAACTTATCAATCCCGTGTCAAATGTAAAAAACCTTAACCACTACCTCATCCTATAAAAAAAAATTATCCTATACAATGATGCTAAAAATTAACTATAAGAAAAAAATTCACCAAACTACTTTCACACTAATAACGAAATAGCAAATCAACTAATCAACCAAAAAGCTTAAATGGACCTACGATACGAAAATGAAAAAAAATCCAACAAAAACAATCCCCTAAACAATTCCCATACATATATTAAGAAGCTAAAACCTATGTAAACTAACTAAAATTCGAAACTTTCACACTTCCTACCCAAATACCTTCAAAACTAAAAATGTTGCGATTTTTAAGCCAACATTTAAGTTGACCTTGAAGCCATCTTAACACATCAATGCATCAACATGTATAACCCAATGGTTAAATATACTTAATACACCAACAAATAATTATAAGCGATACTATTTGCAACAGAAAAAAATCCATAAACTCTACCGAACTCTTCTAAAAAAAGAATACTAAGTACAAAAAGAATTTAACTCACCAAATTCGTTTTAAACCAAATACAAAATCAGTTTTACGAGAACAACAGTATTAACCTTAACATACCATAAAAAGTTCTAAAACCGCATCCATCATAAGAACCATATATTGGATACTTGCTAGTTTGAGTTATCCTATAATGACAATGGTTTATCTTCACGAATCCACTCAACCTTTAACTATGATAGTCAGTTCAAGAGCCAATGGCAACCCTCAAACTATATTTACGGAAATAATACTAAGAATAAATATCAAAATTCAAGAAACTTGATGGACTTGCCGTAGCACGCCATCGGGAAGATCTTCCTTTCAAATCCTCCTAGCATTTAAATTTTATACAAAACCAGATAAAGAAATCACACAAGTGCATGTTAAATCATGGGATTTTACCTTTTGTCCACGAAGGCATAAAAAATAGAATATAAAAACATGTTAAGAATATTAAATTTAACAGCTTAAAATAAAATAAACATTTAATTATGTAATAAAAAATGCTCAGGTCATCATTGAAACATCTAGCAAAAATTTTAATCCTTATAACAAAAAAGCCTAAAAATATATCGGTATTAAAATATTTATAAACCATCAGAATAAAATAAAAAACTACCAAATAAGCCTAAAAACATAGCAAACATAATAAAAATAACAAAACATTAGATTAGAGCAAAATAACCTTAATCAAAGCCGAAAAATTCCTATACCCAATTAGAAAACATCAAAAAAGCAATTAATATACTAATAAAATATTTAAAAAAAAAACAAGAGATAATTATGAAAAGAACACCTAAAAAAACGCTAAAATTAAAAAATTTGAAACAACCTAATATAAACTCAAATAGGAACAAAAGCGCAAAAAAATATTTTCCTTTTAACTTACAAAGACCAGATAGTCTTAGGATCGTTGTCTTAGTATAAAAAGCATCTCCTTGATACATAGCATTTACACAATGACCATACCAAAAATTGATTTATTATCACCCCCCCCCCCCCCCCCCCCCACCCCCCCTAAATCCAAGATCCACACTCCTAACCTATACCAACCTACATATCCCAGTAACCGTAAGATTAAAAACCAAAAATTGCTCTATCCATGAATCTTCACAAAAACCAATCGTTATAATTAAGAAAACCTTTCTTAAAATCCATCCCTAATCTCAACCTTAGTGCACCAAAACCGCGTATACATAATATAAGATTACTCTCAAAAAACAAACTTACGACTTATAATCCTCTAAAAATCCTAACATCTTATATAAACTAGTCCCAAATAGCGAATGAAGACCATACTTTACCATCATAGTATAAGCCTACCCTCCTGAAAAATCATACATACATACACAACTTCACATATATACGGCAATCCGCAACCCTACGGCGCCAAAAACACGATTATCTCTTCATCTATCTTATCTTACTTAAAAAGATCCGGAAAAATTACAATGGAATACCAAAAAACCATCGCATGAAATTTAAATATTTTACAATAGTTCCAACAATCTCAGCATTACCTCCAGATTAACTCTTAAATAAAATATCCTTTACTCTTCAATATAAAATCAACTCAATCTCAACAATCAATATGAAAAAAGTAATTACCGAAAAAGTCGCAACGCATACCCGGCATCCAATGAATTTAGAGCCCATTCTTTCCTCAGTCAACCTCTAGCCGCATATTACCTCTAAAGAATAAACTTAGAATGCAGGCATATCAACACCAGCAATACCAATCTAAATTCGGCGGCCAACTATGGCACTTGCCCCTCACCTACTAATAGCACCACCTGTAAATTACTAAACCTCACCCTCCCTTTCCTTCATACCCAACGGACCCACACACAACAACAATCTTCTTATATCCCCCTTCCTTCTTGAAATAAACTACAAAACCACTTATCCGTGAAACTTTCGAAAAAATAATTCACAGAATTCTTTATACAGCCAAACAGTTACCCCAAACCTTATCTCTAATTTAATATCACTAAAGACCCACCCCACGTATCAAAGAAAACCCCACTTTTTCACTTTCTTTCAATAGTACTAAAAAAACTTTTTTGTAGCCTAAAAAACCGCGAAAGGGATTTAAAATTTTTAAAAAAAAAAATCTCCCCCTTCCCTTTAG
>Ga0163217_1033130_pt1 | contig 16067 bp, 24 predicted proteins | sample SynspAceP_FD_185933 | JGI IMG/M metagenome (GOLD analysis project Ga0163217, IMG submission 185933) | Saline lake microbial communities from Ace Lake in Antarctica - Synechococcus sp. Ace-P (PacBio error correction) | ecosystem: Environmental > Aquatic > Non-marine Saline and Alkaline > Saline ... | reverse complement strand
TTTGTCGTGCCAAGGGGTACACAGTTTGAAACGGGTCCATATTGATCCAAAGACATCTCCAATTAGGAAAACGCTTTGACCAATCTAGTTGATTACAATGACCCTCCCGCCTCTAATACGCGCAGCCAGCTTTGAATTTCGGATAACGGCTGCTGATCGGACCTGTGCGCCCTGAGACGCCAATCTTGACCGCGTGAACGGCGCTCGAGGTGCAAGATGTGCGCCGGGAGCAATCAGCTGGCGGTGATCGGCGAAGATGATTCGACAACGCCGTGCCGTGGCGGTGTGAACGGGCTATATGCCCGGCTTGAAGGCGGACAGCAGCAGTCGAAACTGCGAGATGTCACAGCCCTGTTGGGCGATGGGTGATTTCGCGGCAGGACAGGCGTACGGTCCGGCAGCGATCAGATCGAGATGCCCATTACTTGGGCGGCGCGAAAATCCAGACCCGCAGAAACGTGTCGAACCCCGCCACCGCCGGCACAAAGCTATAGTGAATCGCTGTTTGACAATGAACTGGCCTTTGGCATCGGCCGCCGGCACGGGCAAAACCTATCTGGCCGTGCTTGTGCGTGTCGATTTACATGCGCCATGTGATCGCATTATCCTGTCGCGTCCCCGGTCGAGCAGGCGAAAACTTGGCTATCTGCCCGCGATATGAAGGGAAGGTCGAATCCCTACATGCAGCCGCTCTATGATGCGCTGAACGATTATCTTGCCGGGCAAACGCTGGCCAAGCTGATCGAAGAGAAAAAGATCGAGATTCGACCGCTGGCCTTTATGCGCGGGCGGACCCTGTCGAATGCTTTTGGGTGTGATTGACGAGGCGGCAGGAAAACGCGACCTCGATGCCAGGAGAAGATGTCTTGACCCGTTGGCGAAGGATCGCGTAAGGTGATTACAGCGACCGGACCCAGATCGACTTGCCACGCGGCGTTCGCCGCGGGGGCTGCAAGGACAGCGACACGGCTGCAGGACGATCCCCAAGATCAGCTTTTAATTACTTCCACGTCAAAGACGTGGTGCGTCACCGCTAGTTGCGCCGATCATCGAAGCCTACGAAGCGTCACGGGCCACGCGAATGCCGGCTGCTTCATTTGGGCCAAATAAACTCCGGAGGTTTCCGGGGGCTTGGCCCCGGTGCGGCGCTGATTTGCAGGCGCTGGACGTAATCGAGGAGCATCCGCGTTGGACCGATTTGGACGCTAGGACGCTGTGCCCGCGTGCGATATCGGCCACCGCTGGGCGCACCTGTCGCTGGAGGCCAGCGCCGCCGAGGTCACTGGCTGCCTGTTTGACGACGCGCATATGCCACGCTGAATGCTGATTTCGCGACAAACCGCAACGGCCGAACCAATGTTACTGAGCTGGCCGCGAAGAACGCGGGGGCCGCGCAGGAGTGGCAGATATAACCGCTGCGGTCACCGCCGGGTTCGACAATATGCTGGAACTCGGCGATTGTCGCGATTTCATATGATCCTGCCACGCCGAGGCAGAGGCCGCAGGCAAGCGATGGATTGATTCATTTGACCCATTTGATCGTTCACGGGTGCCATTTGTGAGGCTATGACACGAACGGGGACGGGATGCGGCCCTGATGGAACGGTTAGAGTAGAAAATACTTGAGTAAATTAGGTTGGCATAGACCAATAATAGAGACGACGCCAGCGCAAAAATGCTGACCTAACCACCATAAGGACAGGACCGATGGCGATACAGAACGGATCATCTGAGGTCGGCGCAAAGGCGCAGTTGGAAGACATAAAACTGGCCTCCGAGGCTGAAGAACCGAAAACCCCTAAATCGGTGGCTTGCTTTTCCGGGTCATGGGGCGCACTCGCGCTCAGACCCGGGGAAGAGAGGAAATGACTGCGGACTCAGACCGACCGCTTTCACGCGCGGCATGATAACCTTGCGGCCGATGCGGTGCGAAGAACGTTGCCGGGCCCAAGGCGGATATCCTGCCATACCGTCGGCTCGACGCTGGCATGAATGGTGGGCGTGTTCAAAGAGGAGCGCCTAAACGCGGGTGCCGGTTTACCGGACGCTCGATACGCCCGTTGTATGGCCACCTTCAAGGACCTGGCGCTGACCCACGTTTTATGGCCAGATCCGCCGAGTTTGATCTCAATGCGATGCTTCCGTCACCTTGTTGTGGCCGCCATCAATGACCATTGGCGTGGCTGCTGACCAAGATGAGGCGGAACGGGTCACTGGCGTTGGTGATTGACGAATATGGCGGCGTCGACGGCTGGCACGATCGAAGACCTCAGTCGAAAAACAGGTGATCGGCGAGATCGAAGACGAACATGACTGTCGATTGGAAGGGAAATACTGGACCGTTGAAAAACCGGCTGACTACCTTGGCTGGCAAAAGCGCCGCCTGGATGATTTTCGAGGCAGAGATCGGACGTTCGTTTGACCCGACACGACGATGTGGACGAAGAGGAAATCGATACGCTGGCGGGTATGGTCTTTATGCTTCGGGTCGGGTACCGGCGCGCGGGCGAAGTGGTTGATGCCACCGACGGCCGAATTTCCGAAGTGCATCGATGGGATCCCCGCCGGATCAACGGTTTGCGTAGTAGCGTAATGGGCGCGGGATTTGCTCACTGATGAATCACTGCGCAGTGCCGCTTGGCATGCGGTTCGGGGCAGCGGTGGACTTGCCGGGCGGTGTGCGGCCTTTGGGCAGGCCCGTATGATCTGCCGCTGGTTTTGGCTGGCCGCCCTCGCAGCGGTGCTGCTGATCTACGCCCGCATTGGCAAACGTCGCAGCCAAGCGGCTTTGCGACGCTGGGGTTGCTTTGGGCTATTTCATCACGGCTGTCATAGGCTGCGTGTCGCCCTTCAGGGGTTGATCCCGAACGCTACGCCTGGATGGCCCCGTTTGCCGTAGTCGGGCTGACCGGCGCGGGTGGCGCTGTTCTGGGCAGCGGGCTTCTATGGCGCAGCGGCAGGTTGTTCCGCGCAGGTTTGGCCGCTGATTCTTCCGTGCTGCCCCGCCGCAGCGTGCTCACTGCGCGGGTATCTGTTTACTGGTTTCCCTTGGGCATGTTCTCGCATCCATTGGTTAACGTATGGCCGGGGCAGGGCTGGCACTGATCGGCCCCATACGGCGACATTGCGGGATTCTGTTCGCCGCTCGGCCGTACGGGCCGTGGTGCAGCGCGCCGGTGGATCCGTGCTTCGTCCAGGCTGCTGTCCTGGGGCGGGGCGTATGCACTGTGCGGGCTTTGACGTCCCGTTTCGCGAGATCCAGATGCGTCTTTGACCCAGCATATGATCCGCTATGGTGCAAGCCCCAACGCGGCGACAGAAAGACAGTCGGGATCCGTCAGAAGTTCCGGAAGTTCTTGATCGTCAGCTCGCTTTTGACCAGCGCTCTCCGGCGCAAGGGATTGCGGCCCTGATCTGATCCTTCGGTCCAGAAACACGTCCATCGCAATGGCCGCTGGATCTGGCCCATGGCGCGATTGCCGATATTCAGCGAAGCCGCGCAGCCGGTTACGCCGTAAGTGCTGGGGATGCAGGCGATGTCGGTGGACTATGCCATATATATGAACTCGCTGTGGCGTGCTTGGGACCCCGATTCAGAGGTGGTTCAGACTATGACCAAGAACACCATCTAGTGCCCTTTGGCGAAAACATCCCCCTTTGGCGACATTCTGGAGTCGGGATAGGGACTGCGCGCATGGCGGGCACGAGTGTGGCAGCGGATCTTCCTTCCTCGGTCGGGCCGCAGAGACTAATGGTCTGGGGGATTCTGGGGTGCCGCGCTTGCGATTGATCTGCTACGAGGCCGTGTTCGCCCCGCGACGTCAAACGCGGCCACCGGCGCGTCCGGCGTTTCTGATGCAGCTCACAAAAGAGCGTGGTTTGGCAAGGGCAGGCGCCCATTTGCGAGCACTTTGGCCACGCGCGATGCGCGCGTATAGAAGCAGGGTGTCTGCCTCACTGGCGCGCGTCGCCCAATTACCGCGTGTCGGCGATGATTGATCCTTGGGCCGCATCAGCGAAAGAAGCCTGCCTGATCAAGCCAGAGACCGCTATATGGATGCACGTTTGCGCCGGCCCACGCCCTGCGACACCATAGCAGCGTGGGGCGAATGGCCGTATTCTTTTCATCACTTGTGGCAGGATTTGCCCTTGTTATCCTGCGAAGACGTCGCAACTTAAAGTTTGGACCCACAGGGGGCAGGCATAGCTAAAAGCCCCGCTAATCGGCACAACGGCTTTCCTGACGTGCTATGAAAACCTGAATTAGGAGCACTAAATGTCCGCATAGAATTATACGTTCACTTCGGACCGTTCCGAGGGCCAACCCGGATAACGTCTGCGACCGGATTTCGACGCAGGTACTTGAGACGCCTTTTCTCACGAGGAGCCCGAAGCGCGGCGTCGGCAGCCGAGACTTTTGCCACATCCATCGGGTGATCATCGGGGCGAAGTGGGCCTGGTCAAACAAGTCCAATTGGACGAATACCTTGGCAGATTGACGGCATACGCCCGTGGGGCATCAACGATATCGCGGACGAGCAGACGAATTCCACCCACGCCACACTGCGAGATTCACCCAACTGGCTGCACCCCAGTCGGCGCATATTGCGCAGGGTCGTGGACGCTGTCGGGCGACAAGAGAAGAAGGGCAGGGCATCAGGGCATCATGTCATCGGTGTCGCGCTACCACTGAAACGCCAGGCTGATGCCGGCGCCGAACACTATGCACCATGCGATCCTGCGCCGCGTCTGCGCCGAAGGTGCGCAAAAGACGGCACGAAAGCGACGGCTGCGCCCTGACGCGAACAAAGCCAGCCTTTCCGCTGCGCTCATGAAGACGGCGAAACATGTTGGCGTGTCCTCTATCGTGCTGTCGACGCAGCACGCCGAGCGGGCCAACCAGCGCCGATGATTTCGCGATAATTGTCTGAACGCCTATACTCACCCGAAGTCCTGCCGAAGGCTGGATCACACCGGAACCGAATGGTGGGTAACCCGACGGGGACATTCGTGATTGGCGGTCCTGACGGGGTGATGCCGCCTGACCGTCGCAAGATCTCCGTGGATACCTATGGCGGGTGCAGGCACCGCACGGGGCGGGCGTTCTCGGGCAAAGATCGACAGAAGGTTGTACCGGCTCTGCTGCGCTATTGTCGCGCGCTATCTGGCCAAGAACGTTCGTCGCCGCGGGCTGGCAGAGAAAAATGCACGATCAGCTGAGCTTATGCGATCGACGCAGTATCAAAAGCCCTTTGTCGAATTCTAATTGCGACACTATGGCGGCGACGCGATGTGATCGGAATGCCCGCGGATTGAAAAGCGAATCGCCAGATCTCGACCTGACCCCACGGGGCATCGCGAGCATCTGGAAGCTAACAAGCCGAATCTATGAAACGCACAGCTGCCTATGGCACTTGGGCCGCGCGCCGAGCGGACGGCGGGTTTCAGCTGGGGAAAAGACTCGATCTGGTCGATGCACTGAAAGCCGCCACTGTAGCAAGGCTAGGTATTGGACGCGGAAAGGGCAGCCGTGGGCTTGCCCTTTCGCTTTGGCGGGGTGCGCCCAAGGGGGGGCGGCGCGCCAAGCCGGGGCGCTTGGCGATAAGATATGCTGATGCTTCTTGGTCAGGAACCCTTTGATCCGTGTCGGATCATCTCAAAAATCCGTCAGCAAGACACGGGCTTTTGCGTCGGGGATCACGCGGAATGTTGCGCCCCGGTAGCCATCGCAGGCTAAAGCCAGACGCATGACACATCCAGAACGCCCCCGCCGCAAGGTTCTACGGTCGCTTAAAGGCAAATCGCTTAGAGCCAGCAGAAAGGCTATATCGAGAGGAACCTAGAGGCGCTGTCCCCGGTCCCGATCGATTGGGATGCGAACCCTGACCGCACACCGCTGGATCTGCCGACTTTGTTTGAATGGCAAAACCTGTCTGGTCGAACGGCTTTCGGCGGTGGATGAGCATATGGTGCATTCAGGCCGCCCAAAAACCCCAGAGCGTGGGTATCATACGGCTGCGAACCCTATATGAACGGGGTCGCCGATGCTGTTGCAAGATCCGCGCGCGGGGGTCGACATGTGGCGATCCACCCCGGCGATGCGCGCGATATCTTTTGAGTGCTGCCCGAGGCGTCGATTGACCGCCTTTTCTGCTCTATCCCGATCCTTGGCCAAGAACGCCCAATCACCGCGCCGGTTTTCGTGACGCCTGAACACCTTTGAAACGCTCGGTTTAAAGTGCTCAAGCCGGTGCGATTTTCCGTGTCGCGACGGATATTTGAGGACTATGTGCGCCAGACGCTTGAAACAGGTGCCCGGCCGGGTTCGAATGAGCTGGCGAACGCCCGCGGCGACTGGAAAGGAGCGTGGGGCGAATAGGATTTCACGCGCTACGAACAAAACCCATGCGCGAGCGGGCGCGTGCCGCATTACCTGACCTTCCGCAAGATCTAAGCGGCGGCAGGCTGCCCCCCGACGCGGGGCAATGGACGGCACGGGATCGCTGGTTTAAGACGACTTTCAGAAGGTTTTTGAGGGTTCTCCATGTCCAGCCACGCCACGCCCGTCCCGATGACCTCTACCGCTTGCGCCGCTGTCCGGCGTGGCGAGGTGGCCGGCGGACAAGTCGATCTCGCACCGTTCCTATTTAGCGCGATGCTGTGTGGGGAAACACCATCAGCGGTCTGCTTTGAGGTGGAATGACGTGGCTGGACACAAGCCAAGGCCGATGCAGGCCTTCGGCGCAGAAGTCACCAATATGGGCGGCGGCAACTGGTCGGTGCGCGGCGCGACGGCGTTGGTGGTTTTGCTGGAACCCGACGGGGTTGATCGACTGCGCAACTCCGGCACGGGGTACGGTTGATCATGGGGTCGATAGGCAAATCCCCGATCAACAGCGACAATTTACCGGCGGACGCCAGCTGAACGGTCGCCCCATGGCGCGGGTCACGGACCGCTAGCGCTGTTTTGGCACGCAAGCGTGGGCCGCAAAGGCGGCGTTTGCGCATGGACCATCGTGGGGCCGCTGACCCGGTGCATACGTTACCATGTTTCCGGTCCCGTCGGCGCAGGTAAATCTGCCGTGTTAATGGCGGGCCTGACGCCCCGAGGCAAGACTGTGTGCATACGAGGCGAGGCCACGCGCGACCATACCGAGCGCAATGTGGCGGGCGTTTGGCGTCTGAAATCACAAGTCGAAGACACCGACGAGGCCGTGTGATCACTCTGACGGTCAGCCAAACTGCAAGCACCAGCATGTCGATGTCCCGCGCCGATCCGTCCTCGTGCGTTTCCTGAACTGTGCGCGGTTGATTAGTGCGGGGTCGATGTGGCTGGTGCCAGGCACGGGTTAGAACCCGAGGCGGGCAGGGCTGTTCACCACATTTGCGCGAAAATGGGGGCCGACCTGAACCTATGAGAATAACGGACCGATGGGCGGTGAGCCCCGTGGCTGGATTCTGCGGGGCAACAGTTTGGCGCACCGATCTCGGAAAGCATCGAGTGCCACCAGCCGGCAGCGTCGATGATTGACAATATCCGGTGCTGCTGTCGTCGCCTCTTTTGCGCAGGGCAAACGATGATGCGCGGCCGTCAAAGAGCTGCGCGATCAAGGAAAAGCGCCGATCGATGCGATGGCAAGGGGCTGCGCGCCCAAACGGGATCGAAGTGGACGAGGGCAGACTGGTGGCGGTAACCGGACGGGGCACGGGAACGTGCGGGCGGTGCGACCTGTGCAGCCAGCTGGACCACCGGATTTGCGATGTCTTTCATATCCTTGGCCATTGGCCGCGTGCGTCGCCCGTCCAGTGTGGATGACGGCCACCCATCACCACGTCCTTCCCGATTTCGAACGCTATGAAACGTCTCTGGTGCGAATGTGGACACAGGGGGAGGCGTGAATTGTGGATTTTACCGTGCGATTGACGGGCCAGCTGGCAACCCCAGCGGCAAGAGCAGCCGTAGGCGGCGCCCGTCAGCTGCACATTTCGGCGTGCGCATCTGGATACCTGCCGCTGTACCGTGCCGTCGGGGCCAAGTGGCTGGACGGCATGACCGCCGAGAGGCCGCGCTGGACCTTGCAGGCGAGGACCTCGAGGAATGACCAGCGCGCAAACGCCGAAATTGTGCAGCGACGGCCGCGCCCTACGGTGCCTGCCCGCTGCAGCTGCCCGTCCAATCGCAACCGGTAAAATCCCAACATTCGCCTCCCGCCGTGTGTTCACCATCGCACCAAGGGACGTTTCATCAGCGGGTTCGGAAGATTCGGGAAGGACGTGGTGATGGGTGGCCCCGTCATCCACCTGACGGGCGACGCGCGGCCATGCCAAAGGATCATGAAGACATTCGCCAATTGCGGTGGGTCCAGCTGGCTGGCACCAGGTCGCACCTCCCGGCACGTTTCCGTGCCCCCGTCCGGTTACCGCCACCAGTCTGGGCCCGTCAGTCCACTTCGATCCCGTTGGCGCGCAGCCCCTGGCCATTTCGCATCGATTCCGGTCGCTTTCCTTGAACGCGCAGCTCTTTGACGCCGCGCATCATCGTTTGGCCCTGCGCAAAAGGAGGGCGACGACAGACAAGCACCGGATATTCGTCAATCATCGACCGCTGCGCGGTGCTGGTGGCACTCGATGCCTTTCAGGATGCGGCGAAAAAAACTTTGCCCGCAGATCACCACGGGCTCACGCCCTCGGTTCCGGTTCATGTCTCATAGGTCAGGTCGGCCCCATTTCGGCGCAATGTGGTGAAATCAAGGCCCTGCCCGCGTCGGGGTTCAGAACCGATGCTGGCACCAGCACATTCCGACCCCGGCACATCAACCGCGGCACGACAGGAAAACGCAGCCGAGGACGGATCGCGCGGGGACATCGACATGCTGGGCTTGCAGGTTCTGGCTGAACCGGTCAGAGTGATCACACGGCCCTCGTCTGGTTCGTCTGTCGACTGTATTTCAGCGCCAAAGCCCGCCAACATGCGCTCGGTATGGTCGCGATGGCTCGGCACTCGATCACGACAGTTTGCTGGGGCGTTCAGGCCCGCCAGCAACACGCAATTTTAACCTTGCGCCGAACGGACCGGACAGTGTAAACGTACAGGACCGGGTCGCGGGCCCCACGATGGTCATCGGCCAACGCCAGCCTTGCGGCCACGGCTTGCGTGCCAAACAGCGCTAGCGGGTCGTGACCCGGCGCCATGGGGGCGACCGTTCAGGCTGGCGTCGCCGGTAAATGTTCGCGTTGATCGGGGGATGTTGCATCGACCCCAATCAACCGTACCCCCGTGCCGGAGTTGGCCGGCAGTCGATCACCCTTCGGTGTTTCAGCAAAAACACCAACGCCGACGCCGCGCACCGACCAGTTGCCCGCCGCCATATTGTGACTTCGTGCGCCGAAGGCCTGCATTCGGCCTTGGCTGTGTCCAGCACGTCATCACCTTCAAGGCAGGACGCTGATGGTGTTTCCCCCACACACATCCGCGCCCAAAATCAGGGAACGGTGCGAGATCGAACTGAGTCGCGGGCAACTCGGCACGCCGGACAGCGGGCCGCAAGCGGTAAGGAGGTCAATCGGGACGCGGCGTGCGTGGTGGGACATGAGACCCTCAAAAAAACTTTCCTGAAAGTCCCGTCTTAAACCGCGATCCCGCTGCCGTCCATTGCCCGCGTCGGGGGCAGCCTGCCTTGCCGCTTCAGGATCTTGCGGAAAGGTCAGGTAAGAGCGGCCGCGCCCTCGCGCAGGGCTTTTGTTCGTAGCGCGTGAAATCCAATCGACCCACGGCTCTTTCCAGTCGCCGGGGGCGCTTCGGCCAGCCATTCGAAACCCGTGGCGCGGCACCTGTTCAAGCGTCTGGCGACGTAGTCCTCAATATCGTCGCCGACACGGAAAAATTCGCACCGGGCTTGAGCCTTAACCAGCGAGTTCAGTGTTTCAGGCTTCCACGAACCGGCGCCGGTGAGGGCGGGTCTTGGGCAAGGATCGGGATAGAGCAGGAAAAAGCGCGGTCAATCGACGCCTCGGGCTGGCACGTCCAAAAAGAGATCGCGCGATCGCCGGGGTGGATCGCCCCATTGGACCCCGCGCGGCGATCTTGCCAACAGCATCGCGACCCGTTATATAGGGTTCGCAGCCGATGATACCAGTCGGCGTTTTGGGCGGCCATGATGCACCAGATGTTCACCCGCCAAAGCCGATCTCGAGCAGACAGGTTTGCCATCAAACAAAGCTCGGCAGATCAAAGCGGTGTTGCGGTCAGGGTCGCATCCCATCGACGGGACCGGGGGCACAGCGCCTCTAGTCCTCTTCGATATAGCCTTTCTGGCTTGGCGTTAAGCGATTTTGCCTTTAAGGCGCCGTAGAATAGAAATGCGGGGGGCGTTCTGGAGTTGTCAATGGCGCTGGGCTTTAGACCTGCGATGGCTACGGGCGCAACATTCGCGTGATCCCCGACGCAAAGCCGTTTTTGCGGTTTTGAGATGATCCCGACACTGGATTCAAAGGGTTCCTGACAAGGCATCAGCCATATCGTCTATCCCAAGGCCGCGGCTTATGGTGCGCGCCGCCCCCCCTTTGGCGCACCCCGCCCAAAGCGAAAGGGCAGCCCACGGGCTGCCCTTTCGCGTCCAATAGCGCGCTTGGCATTACAGTGCGGGCTTTCAGTGCATCGACCAGATCGGTCTTTTCCAGCTGAACCGCCGTCCGCTTCGGCGCGCGGTCCCAAAGTGGCCCATAGGCAAGCTGTGACTTTCATAGATCGGCTTGGTTCAGCTCAGATGCTCGGCGGATGCCCGTGGGGTCAGGTCGATGACTGGCGGATCGCTTTTTCAATCGCGGGCATCCGGACACATCGGGCGTCGCCGCCATAGGATGTCGACAATAGATTCGACAGGGCTTGATACGCCGATCGCATAGCATCAGTGGATCGTGATTTCTCTGGCCAGACCGCGCCGACGACGTTCCTTGGCCAGGTAGCGCGCGACGATTAGCAGCAGAGCGGTAACTTTTGTCGGATCTTTGCCACGAGAAGCGCCGCCCCGTGCGGTCTGCGCACCGCCATAGGTATCCACGGAATGATCTTGCGACCGGTCAGGCGGCATCACCGTCAGGACCGCCAATCACGGAATGGTTCCCGTCGGGTTCACCCACCATTCGGTGTCCGGTTGTGGATCCAGGCTTCGGGCAGACTTGGAGTGATATAGGATTCGGACAAGTATCGCGAATAATCGGCGCTGGTCTGGCCCGCGTCGGCGTGCTTGCAGTCGACAGCACGATAGAGGACACCCAACAGGTTTGCCGTCTTCATAGCGCACGGAAGCTGGCTTTTCCGCGTCAGGGCGCAGCGTCGGCTCGGTGCGTCTTTTGCGCACCTCGGCCAGACGGCGCAGTCGCATTGGGCATAGTGTATCGGCGCCGGCCATTCAGCTCTGGCGTTTTCCAGTTGTCGCGAAACCGAACATGGATGCCTGATCGCCGCCCTTCTTCCTTGTCGGCCCGACGCGTCCACACGCTTGCGCATATGCGGCCGGGACTGGGGCGTGCAGCAGGTTGGTTGATCTCGCAGGGTGGCGTGTGGAATTCGATCCTGCTCGACCGCGATATCTTTGATGCACGCGACGGCGATGCCGTCAATCTTGCCAAGGTATTCGAAGTCCAATTTGGATTGTTTGACAGGGCCCACTTCAGCCGCCGATGACACCGATTGGTTGTGGCAAAAGCTCGGCTGCCACCCGCGCTTCGGGCTCCTCGGGTGTAGAAAGGCGTCAGAGTACTGCGTCGGAAAAATCGGTCGCAGACCTTATCCGGGTGGCCCTCGAAACGGCATTCCGAAGTGGACGTTAATTCTGTGCGGGACATTTAGTGCTCCAATAGGTTTCATAGCCACGTCAGAAGGGCCGGTGTGGCGGAATTAGCGGGCTTAGGCTAATTGCCTGGCCCTTGTGGTCAAACTTTAAGTTGCGACGTTTGCGGCAGGATAACAGGGCAATCCTGCCAAAGTGATGAAAAGAAACGCCATTCGCCCCACCTGCTATTAGGGTGTCGCAGGCGTGGCCGGCAACGTGCATCAGAAGCCGCTTGATTCAAGGCCAGGCTTTTCGTAGATGCGGCCCCAAGGATCCAATTCATCGCACACGCCGGTATGGCGACGCGCGCCCATGGGCAGGACCCTGCTCTATCGCGCGCATCCCGCGCTTGGGCCAAGTGCTGGGCAATGGCCCTGCCCCTTGGCCAAAAACCAGAATCATTTGTGAGCTGCATCAGGAAACGGCCGGGACCGCGCCGGTGTGCCGCGTTGACGTCGCGGGCGACACGGCCTGTAGCAGAATCAACGGCAGCGCGGCACCCAGATCCCCCAGGATCCATTGGCTCTGCGCCCGACCAGAGAAAAGCCGCTGCCAAAACTGGTGCGCCATGCCGCGCAGTTCCTATCCGACCCAGAATTGTCGCCAAAAGGGGATGTATTCGCCAAAAGGGGCACTAGATGGTGTTTGTCAATAGGTATCTGACCACCTCTGCATCGGGGCAAGCAGCACAGCGAGTTATAATAGGCCATATTCCGACCGCGCTGCACCCCAGGCAACCACGGCGTACGGCTGCGGCTTTCGCTGGATATAGGTTCAACGCGCATGGGCCAGATCAGCGGGCCATGCGATTGGCGGTTTTCGGGACCAGAGGATTCAGCACAGGGGCGCATCCCTTTGCGCGGAGGACGGGTCAAAGCGAGCTGCGATCAAAGAACTCCCGAATCTGACGGGGATCCCACTTGTCTTTCTGCGACCGCGTTGGGCTGCACCCTGCGATCAATTTGCTGGGTCAAAACGGCATCCTGGACCGCCCTTTACGGACGGTCAAAAGCCGACCAGTGCATACGCCCGCGCCCAGACAGCAGCCGGACGAAGCACGATCCCCGGCGCGCTGCACCACGGCCACGGCTAGCGCGACAACCGCAAGTGCATCCCGTAGCGGCGATTCAGCTGCCAGCCCTGCCCCGGCCAACGTTAACAAGAGATTGCGAAGAACATTTGCCCCAGGGGAAGCCAGTAAACAGATACCCGCCGCGCATTTTGCGGCGGCAGCAACGAGATCAGCGGCAAAACCTGGACGGACACCTGCGCGCGCCAGTAGACGCCGCTGCCAGAACAGCGCCAAGCCGCGAGTCAGCCCGACTACGGCAAACGGGCCATCCGGGCGTAGCGTTTCGGATTCAACCATGAGGGGGCGACGACCAGCGCCTGACCAGCGTGGATGAATACCCAAGCCAAAACCCAGGCCGGATCGGCAGCCGCTTGGCGCGAGTTTGCCAATGCGGCGTAGATTCAGCAGACCGTGCGAGGGCGGCGCAAACCAGCGGCAGATATACGGGGCCTGCCGACAAGGCGCGAACAACGCCGGCAAGCACCGCTGCCCCGAACCGCATCCAAGCGGCACTGCGCGGTGTCATCAGTGAGATCCGGCCATACGCACGACGCAACCGCTTGATCCGGCGGGGATCCGGCATCGATGACCTCGGAATTCGGGCGTCGGGGTGCAACAACCACTGTCGCCGCGCGCCGGTACCGAACCGACAAGCATATAAAGACAAACCGCCAAGCGTATTTCGGATTTCCTCTTCGTTCCACATTCGTCGTGTCGGTAACGAAACGTCCGATTTCTGCCATCGAAATCATCCAGCGGGTTCTTGGCCAGCGCAAGGTAGCAGCCCGGTTTTAACGGTCCAGTATTTCCCTTCATCGACGTCATTGTTCGGTCTTCGATCTCGACCGATCACCTGTTCGATGAAGGTCTTCGATCGTGACAGCCCGTCGACGCCGCCATATTTCGTCAATCACCGAACGCCATTGTTGAACGCCGTTCGCCTGCATCTTGGTCAGCAAGCACCGCACGGTCATTGATGGCGGCACAAACAACAAGGGACGGAAGCATCGCATTGAGATCAAAACTCGGCGGATCTGCCATTAAACCGTGGTGTCAGCGGCCAGGTCCTTGAGGTGGGCATTTACCACACGGGCGTTCGAGGTGCCGTCGTAACCGGCAACGCGTAGGCGCTCTCTTTGAACCGCCACCAATTCATCCAGCGTCGAGCCGACGGGATATTGGCATGATATCCGCCTTGGGCACCGCAACGTCTTCGACCCGCATACCGGCGAGGTTCATTCATTTGCCGCGGGGAGAAGCTCGGCGGTCTGAGGCCGCATCTTTCTCCTCTTTCCTCGGGGTCTGACGCGCTGAAGTGCGCCCATGACCGGGAAAAAAGCCACCGGCATTTAGGGTATCTTCGTTTCTTTCAGCTGCGGAGGCGTTTTATGTCTTCCAAATGCGCGCTTGCGCCGCTAGATGATCCGTCTGTATCGCCATCGGGGGTCCTGTCTTATGTGGTATGGCAGGCAGTGCGCTGCGTCGTCTCTATTTGGGTACATCACCTTAATTTACCAAGTATTCTTACTCTAACCGTTCCATCAGGGCCGCATCCCCGTCCCGTTTCGTGGTCATAGACCCAACAATGGAGACCCCGTGAACGAATCAATGGGTTACATGATCAACCTCGGCTTGCTGCGGGGCCTCTGCCTCGGCGTGGCAGTATCATATTGAATCGCGATATCGACGAGTTCCAGGGCATTTGTCGAACCCCGGGCGTGCCGCAGCGGTATTCGCCATCCTGCGCGGCACCGCGTTCTTCCGCGGGCCAGCTCAGTACATTGGTCGGCGTGGTTGTCGCGGGAATCAGCATTCAGCGTTTGGCCAATATGCGCTCGTCACGGCCGACAGTTTGCCTCGGCGGCGCTGGCCTTCAGCGACAGGTGCGCAGCGTGGCCGATATCGCACGCGGGCACAGCGTTCTCTAGGTCCAAATCGGTCCAACGCGGATCTTTCCTCGATGACGTCCGGCGCCTGCATCAGCGCCGCCGGGGGCCAGCCCCCGGACCCCGGAGGTTTATTTGGCAAAATGAGCAGCGGCATTACGCGTGGCCCGTTCTGCTTCGTAGGGCTCGATGTCGCGGGCAGACTTTAGCGGGTGACGACCAGTCTTTTGGAGTGAAGTAATTAAGTGCATCTTGGGGTCGTTCTGAGCGCCGTTCCGCGTCTTGCAGCCCCGACGCACGCCGGTGGCAAGTCGATCTGGGTCGGTCGCTGTAATCACCATACGCGACCCTTCGCCCAAACGGGTCAAGAACATCTTATCTGCATCGAGGTCGCGTTCTGCGCTCGGTCAATACAACCAAAAGCATTCGACCAGGTCGCCGGCATAAGGCCAGCGGTGCGATCTCGATCTTTTTTCTTCGATCTCTTGGCCAGCTGTTTGCGGGCAAGATCGTTCAGCGCATCATAGAGCGGTGCATGTAGGATCGACCTTGTTCCTGTCATATCGCCGGGCAGATAGCCAAGTTTTTCGCCTGCGGGCCGGCGGGACGCGACAGGTAATGCGATCAACATGGGCCGCATATGAACATCGACAACCAAGCCACGGCCAGATAGGTTTGCCCGTGCGGCGGGCCGATTGCCAAAGGGCCAGTTGCATTGTCAACCAGCGAAGTGCCACTGGGCCTTTTGTGCCGCGGTGCGGGGTTCGACACGGTTTCTGCGGGTCTGGATTTCAGACGCCGCAAGATTGGGCATCTCGTTCTGATCGGCCCGGACGTTACGCCTGTTCCCTTGTCGGAATCAACCCATTGGCACAGGCTAGTTTGACATCCGCAGGTTCGACGCTGCGTCCGCCTTCAAAGCCGGGGGCATATTAGCCCGTTGCAGCACCGCCACGGCACGCGTTGGTCCGGGTTCATCTTCGCCGATCACGGGACAGCTTTTGATTGGCCCGGCGCCACAATCTGCACCTCGAGGCGCCGTTTTCACCGGCGGGTCAGATTGGCGGTTTCATTTAGGGGCCGCACAGGTCGAATCAGCAGCGCCGGTTTTATCGGAATTTCAAGCTTTTGCTTTGCGACGATTAGAAGCGGAGGTGTCATTGTTCCACTAGATCGCAAAAGCGTTTTCCTAATTGGATGATGTCTTTGATCCAAGTGTGGACCGATATATATATAGATCTCTTACGCTCCTGGGCACGGCAACATCTCTCTCTT
>Ga0163217_1016699_pt1 | contig 16067 bp, 4 predicted proteins | sample SynspAceP_FD_185933 | JGI IMG/M metagenome (GOLD analysis project Ga0163217, IMG submission 185933) | Saline lake microbial communities from Ace Lake in Antarctica - Synechococcus sp. Ace-P (PacBio error correction) | ecosystem: Environmental > Aquatic > Non-marine Saline and Alkaline > Saline ... | reverse complement strand
CTTCTTGCATAGTCACAGGCAATTTTTGTTGCGTTACGCGAATTTTTCTTTGCATTTTTTTCGACGATTGCAGCTCGTTTCTGATGTGAAAAGTGGAATTGGATGCAGTTAGACTCGTGGCGGATATGATTACTAAGCGATGTTCCGGGTATTGTAATTGTTTCAATTGTCAGCCATGTCGCAGACGTAGCGTTGGGGAGATGTGGTTTTCATTTTTTTTATGGAATCTGGGAATAAAAATTTATACACTTATTGCCCATTTTTTTAGGTTTCGTAATTTACTATGGCTTCTGCGTATAGCATTGGCTAAATTTAATATTGATGAAAATCACACATCCTCGTTTATTGGCGTTGCCAACTCCGCTAATGCCCTTTTTAACAATTCTATCATTACCCACTTATATTATTATATCAGACAATGATTCTTTAAATAGTTATGATTCTTAACCAAAATGGTTCTTAATTATACTAACATTTGTTAGTGCATTCTCTAAATGCTAATCTGCCATTATTCGGCTTTAAAATTTAAAATACCCAGGCTTTAAGATAATTGCCATGCGCTATATCTTTTTAATCTTAGCCTTGTTCCTGATTTTACATGAAATTCATGGCTATTGTTCCATTGATTATTTCTATTTTATAGTAGTAAGTTCTGTCATTCGGAGAGACTTTAATACAGGATATTTATTAGGAGAATTATGGATAATGAACAGAACAGTTGAATTTTGGTTAGCAGGCCCTTACTAACATACAGATGCTTTACAACTGCAGCTCATGCACTTTTGCAATCTGAGCGTGAGTGGAAAAAGTATATGCAGAATTTTCCAAAGAACTTTGGGCTAAAGTAGGCGGCAGAGCATCGGTAGTTTTCATATGAACGATTTTAACGGGTTTTGGATAGAATGTTGGACGTATGCAAAAGTTGAATCCTTAACTGCTATGAACAGTTGCTTTTTAAAACAGGGGAAAGGTGCTTTTTAATTTGGGAACTGAAGTTGCTGAAGACGTTCTGCGAAACAATTTTCTTTAAAGATTGCTAAGCTTTAGCATATTTTAAACCATCTCAAGAACATAACACTTACCGAAAACGAATGTGGTAGAAAGAAATTACCATTCTACGCTAATAGGTCTCCTATTTCACGCTGCAGAGCATAGTCAAAGACATATTGGTCAGTTATTGGTTACCACAAAGCTTGTACTGCAATCCAATATCTCATAGTTCATATTTAGATCAGAACAAATATACAATGAATAAATCGGTCTTAATTATCATGTGCAGGTTTAACCGGACATTTAAACAGCATACCGCTCAAGAACTTGGTTTATAGCATAACGTTGTAGAGGCAAGAGACCGAATAGGGGGTAGGCATCCATACCCTAGAATCAGTAAATGCCAAAGTGGAAATGGGAAGAGCACTTGGTTTCATGAAAGTCGATTACCATTTGTTAGATATTCTTCACGAGTTTAAGGTTCCTTTTTTTGAAACAATTTCTAACAGGTAATCTTATTTTCAAATTTTCAATGTACCACCGCCAGAAATTGCTGTGCCCAAATTGATAGTCTCAGTTACCGATATTTAAATAATGAACAAATCGGATTTGCTGAATGCTATTATATACTAGACTAAAACGAATACGGTCTTTTTTGAATGAGGGTGGCAAAGGAGGTTTTAGTGTCTGAAAAAGGCTCAAAGTTAAAAACGAATTTCTGAACGTTAAAAAAGCAGATGTAGTAATTAACATTTACCACCTGCCCAGCAATTATTGACCATAACATTTTCACCTTCATTGCCAAATTGAGTTGGGTTCTTGGCTGAGCAACCCAACTTGGATGCAAAGATTCCATTAAAGTGGCGCTACTTATAACAAGCCATTTTGGCCGAGAACAAGGAAATCGGGCACTATATTTAGAATGTGGTCCGCTAACAGATTCTATGACCAATCTAATATAGAAACAGCTTCTTATGACTGTAGGTTTTGCATCTGGTAACTGTGCACGTTTACTAAAGAAGGAAACGTATAGAGAAATAGAAGGGCAATGAAATCGTTATTTGTGATGAGCGTTGCAGTATGAATCTTATAATGAAACTGCCTGGTATCAAGAAGATTCACCAAATCGAATAGACAGGATGATTAATTATTTTCCATCAAAATGCGAGGACATTCCTTTATCAAAGAACTTTATTCGTAATAAGTTGTTTATTCTGGGTCAGAAACATTCAAAACATCACTCTGGTTACATGGAAGAGACTGCATATTTTTTGCAACTGAATCTGTTGTTTGAAAACTTAAGAGCTTGCACATTAACCAAGTCGTAAAATACATGTCAGTTTACCCTTATTTTTCATCATCCTATACAGGGCTTGTCAGCATTTTAGTTTCCGAAATGCATTCCATAAATATTGTGGTGGCATTGATACATTTTATGCGCCTACATTAGATTGAATGGGGAAAATGGTCATTTAAAAAATCGTATCAAAAAAGATTTACAGGAGGAATAATACGACCCACTAGAGGTCTATACACAGTAATGACAGGTGATGCCGATGAATTTTGTTTGTGATAAAGTACATTCAGAGTTTAGGTATAAGGAGCTCAATGGAATTTAGGTTGTCCTTACCCTATTTGGTTACTAAGCAGGAAATTGGGTATGCGGACTTATTGTTAAATCATTGAGAAAATTGACCATATTTCATTAAGCGTTGGCCCATGAAGAAACGATGTTGGTTTTCATGAAAATGCGATGGGTTATGAAAATGCAGAGAGATTTTTAGAGGTTTTTCCAATTTCTAGATTCTTACCGTTAAAAAAAATATTGCATTCAATGCGCGTATAGGTAAGCAATTGTATAAGGCGGAAGTAGATTTAGAGTCTTCAACGTTTGTTAGAACAGTACAAGCAATAAATATATTTATAACGGAAGATATTACCACGGTGGCAAAGTTTACCGAAATGCAAAGAGCGATTTCCCTACCATTGGACCATTTTATGATGGGTTAGAGTCTCATTTGCCGACCCAGTTTTTACCGAGGCATGATTACAAAATAATACCACGATACCAAAAGATCGTTGGAGATTTTTCTGATTTCATGATACTAATCTATCACAACAATATGATGAAAGACGTTTCAGGACCAAACCGGCCTATTAAATGAAAATGCAGGGCTTTTGGAGTATTTTTTCACAATCAACTTCACAATCCGCTAAGGGCATTCAAGAAAATAAAGAAAGCCGAATAATCCTAGGCATATTCAAAGCAATCGGTACTGAGAGTATTGAATAATGAATTAAGGTATTCGCTATCTTTGTGCTATAGTAACAAAAATTACCTTGTGAAAAGACCTCTTTTTGATAACCACCATTTTTACTCAATTGAATTAACCCTTATCCGGGCAACGTCAATATAAAGGGTTTTTTTGAAGACAAGGATATTTCATCTTTTTCAATCAGATCTAGAATGAGCGTTATTTATCACTCCTTTAATAAAAATACGTTTCAGAAACTTTTTTTGAAATGGCTTTTGACGCAGATGTATATTGTTTTTTCTGAAAAACAGCCAAGAATATATGCGCTTGTCAAGATGTATTTGAAAGACGTTAAGATGCTGGTTATTCTTTTTCTACCAAGGTAAGAACGATTACGTTGGCTAGCAGTTGTTGTACCTGATAATTTTCTTCCTCAAGCATCGCGTTTTTCAGCAGTTTAGATGATATTGGAAATGGGCTTTGGGAATATGGGTATGCAAGATAAAGCCAAGCATCTTTGCGGCGTTATATCTAGAGGATTTATCCGATTTCATTGTAGAATGTAAGATGCAAATTTTGGCTTCAGTAGATATGCGTAGCGTTAGGGCGTAGGCATTGTTTGATGAACTCTTGGTACCCTAAGATGAACAGCCCAACTTTTATAGTGAATTAACGCTTGCTTGCTGTCAGAGGGCGCTAAAAGAATATCAGCCTACTGGTTATGTTTTTCGTTCCTTTTCGGGAAATTTATTATGGGCTTTTAGATGTTCACAATTTATTACGGCAAGTTAACCCATCGGTCAAAATTGCAAATGGGTGGTGCTTTTCCCAACTACAGATTACGTAGTCTTACCGACTGCGTGTCTTTGAAATTCTTCGATTTTTCGTTAGGGTGAGTGGGAACTTCCTAGAACTATTATCCATTATTGATGAAGGGAGGCGAGAGAACTAAAACGCACCTTATTTAGAGTGATTAATCAAGTTGTTTATAAAATGACAGTTTAACGACCCAGCATTATAAGCAGCAAGATGTGGTTACTCCGGATATTCAGATCTGTTTTTTGGAATAAATTACATATCGGTCATAGAAATTGCCAAACCCTATGCATAGTTGTGGGTGATTGGTCGGCTGGAAATAAAGTGACTCATGGCACAGTGGGTGCGTATTGGGGTAAAATGTACTTTTTGCGATATTCATAGACTATATTAAAATATACGAACCCTTTGTTGTTTTTCGGTTGACCGTGGTAGAAACTTTAATAGCACAAACGGGGAGAATTATTGTTTCATTTCGTAGACTGATTGGCAGTTGGGTGCTTTATATATGTGGACAAATATGCGTTTGAAAGAACTTTACTCAAGATCTGTGTTATCATCGGGTTGTTATCGCCCATTCTGGCGATTGGAAGGCTATCTGACCGTTTTACTGAAACTAATTGATAGGGTGTTTACCAGTTGACACAAGTGGCACAAGTACAGCAAATTTTTACCGAGTTTAATTGTAGGTGCATTCGTATTTGAGATGTACGGCTTACCCAAACGTGGGCAAAACGGTTACAGAAAACGTATATCTGCTCTTTTCGAGTTGGGAATTATATGTGCGGCATTCCGGGGGGGTTGTATTCCGGTTGTCTTACATCGCTGAGAATACGGGGTTATGCCTAGATTTAAAATTCCATTAGCGTTTGCCAACGAACGATAGGTCGACTTTAAATGATAAACAGGTATAGGGAGCATAGCAAATTTAGATTTCGGATTAATTTAATCTTACTCTTCCAATTTCATGCCATGGTATGGCTTTGATATGAGTTGCAAAGAAGTTCGATTTTAAAATCCAACTCAACCAATATCCCCAGTATATATATACAATTGCCTAGAAAAAGAATTACTTCTGAATACAAAATCGACAGCTAAGTAGCTTGGATTGGTCCCATGCTATGACCAATGAGCGTGTAAGAAGAAAAAAGGAATGACTTGCCAAGCAGCTTGAATTAAAGTTTTCATACTAAGGCTGATTTGTATGAAATCCAGTAGATAAAGATAAAGGGGCTTGGCTGCTTTCTAAGTTTTAGAAAATTGAAACCAGAAAACTCAAACCATCTAAGTTACGGTCAGCTAAAAAGATTATGAATCTCAAATTGAAGATTTTGGAATTATTCTGGTACTCTAAAACAAGTAGTAGGTTTACGCGAAACATGGCCTTTAGTTTTATAATTTAATTCCATATAACATGGTTGTTACAAAGAATGTTAGACAAGAAAGAATATAGATGAAAATATTTCATATTATATCAATATAGGCATACTAATACCAAAAAAGTAAAAAACACGTTGTCCGTTTGGCCTGATTTCGATCGTTGAAATGGTTTCATCGGGAAAATAGTTAGCCAGCATAGGCAGTTTAAGTTACTTATTTGTAACGAGATTGCTGTATTTGCGGCCTATTCACTTTGTTCTGATGCCCAAATCTTGGAAAAAAACGAAATGAAAGATCCAGCTATTTATATTCATCGTTAGTAGCTCGAATCCAAAGTTCGCAGGTCATAATTTGTTTGGTGCAATTGTTAGATTGGCTAAAGATTATGCCAAACTTCATACAAAACAATATTCGTTAGCTTATAGGCGAAAAACAGCTCGGCCTAATTAATCATTATTGTATTGTGGCTTTGATTTTTTATGCATGTTAGACTCTGCCGAACGTTGATGGAATGCACGCATTTATAAAGAAGTCCTGATATGTTTATTACGGAAATAGACTAGCTAAAAAAATGAAAAATGGCCACAATGGAAATAATAGAACTGACAAAATCTAGAAAAGTAATTGGCATATCTCAGAGATGAGTCTTGTAGATAATCAGACATTTGAGCTTTGGAAAAGTTTTAGAGGTTCGTTTGTAGTTGAAATAAAAAATGAGAATAATCTGAAGATTTGTATTTCTCTTCAATTATTCACCATGGTTATTTTGATGTATTTACACCTCAGAATCGTTTTGTAAAATGGGGCATGTGTTGAGGTTTGGGAGAGTTTATTTGAAAACCTTCCACATGAAATGTCTTTCTAACGATACCCGGTGGTTCATATGCAGTTTTTGAGCATAAAGGGGTACTGGTTTCGCCCCAAGAGATATTTTTTCAATAATTTATGGAGAATGGATTCCTAAATCCAATATCAACTAGACCGACGTCCTCATTTCGAAGTTTTGGGAAGCCAAGGGATAAAATTTAATATCCCACCTCAGAAGAGGAAATTTGGATTCCGCATTAAGGACTAAATGAGAAGACCCATTGAAAAAAGCCACCTTGGTATTATTTTATTTCTATTGATTTTCAGCTGGGGGAGGCGTTTTTATATTACCCTTTGTTCTGCAACGTGTGGTTTAGGCCCAACCAGTCTTAAAAGTTTTTGAAATTAGGATAATGTAGAACTTGGACTTAGCTTCTCAGTATTATGAGTTTTGTGGCCACTAATATCTTACTTTGTGGGAGGCCTTTTGGCAGATAAATATCAACCTAGAAATGTAGCTATTGCTCTTTGCGGATGACTGCTCTAGGTGTTTGGTTCTTTGCTTTTTTCAGAGTATTCACCCTTCAAATTTTTAAGATGCTTTTGGGGCTTTACACGATTTTTCTTTTTTGGTCACGATGATAAAGCAACACGGGTTTGGCGGTAAAAATCTCAGCAAAGCATTTGGATTTTTAGATGGTGGTAGAGGATTTTGGTAGGGTTGCTCTTATTTGGTACTTTTGGGTGTTGTTGTTTTTTCTCATTTATGTCAGCAAGATTGGAAGGTGGCAACTTGCAAGAAAGTAGGTTTGCATTCGCATATTGTAATTCTAAACCTCTTTTCATTTGTTGGCTGTTGTAGGCTGTTGGTTTGGATATTTATGAAACTATTCGAACATTAGAAAGAATTATAGTTGATAAAATTACCGTTTCGCAATTAAGAGTAGTTCGCCTTTCCTTCCGTAGTGTATTAATTGGTAATTATACTGTGTTGCTTATGGTTGGTGAAATACAGACGTATTTTCGTATTGCGCAAGATGTTATGTTTAGTTCTGCTCAGGTGGGTTACTTTTTTGTTATTTGCACGTTCGGTGTGGGAGTTTTTATTGCGTGTTTTAAAGCTGACGTTCTAGAACCTTATGGCTATTTATCAGTTTTATAATTACTTTTTTCGGTTGCTATTATATTTTTGCGTCTGGCTTGGTATCCAATATTCATATTTTGTATTTCTGCTCTCGATATTGTTCAGTTTGCTATTGGGAAGTTTATCTTTCCTTATATTTTTGCGGTTATGCAAAGTGGTAAATTCTCTAGTATTAACAGGCACTGCTTTAGTGGGATTTTACTCCTGATATTTTTGCCGTCCTGCTATGGATATTTACTTGATGCTTTCACCGAGGTTTGGAGATCATCAGCAGTATTTTGGATTGTTTGGCGGTTTTCATTTATTGGTGCGTTAAGCTGCATTTTAGATATTTCAACTTATGTGGTAAACCAATCAATTTGAAATTTCCAAAAAACCTTAACCTCCGTTATGCGGTATCATCTCATATTGCCGGCTTGGTTTATGGTGCCACCACGTACATTATGCCAGAGGTTCTTATTTTAAAAGTCGAGGCATTAGATATATGTCGTGCTTGTAATGGGTATTATTGGTCATTGGAAGTATTGGTTATTGAGGTGCTTTTAAGCCCAAAAACTTTGGGCGTTGCCACATTTAAAGTTTAATGTGCCTATTTATGGAGGTATTTCGTTGGGAGAATTGTGAGCACTCTGTTTGATGGAGTCTCACAATGTTTACTCCGCCTTAATTTTAGAGCTTTTGTTTATCGTTTGGGGACTGGTCATAATTTTGAATAAATACATTGATTAAAATGAATGGTAATATTCGCAAATTTACAATGTTTAAAAATCTAATTTTCTTTTTACGTAGCTTCAAAATTTTGCCCTAGTATACTTTTAGTACCATTTTCTCATCTGTTAGGCCACGTCTGTCGTTGTCTCGCAGACGAACGATTTCCTACTCGGTTCGACATTAAATAGAACGTTCCTGTAATAGCAAGCGTTCCTGCACTTGTGGTCGTGGTAATAAGAATACCAATGTTTTTATCTGTTTATTGAGCTACAATGCGTTGTTATGTATTCTTACGGCTACCGGGTCGACACCCAGCAAAAGGTTTCATCAAGTAGATATTGTCTGTTGCCAAAGGCTTGCTATTTCAGTTTCTTTCTTCGTTCAACCACCGAAAGTTAATCGCTCGGCTTTTACGATTAGTATGACGCTAACCACAAATTCTTTCAATTGAGCGGACTCCATTTTCTATGTGTGCTCTTTGCTTGCTTAGTTTGGAAGTTGAAGTACGCTTAGAATTATTTTTTTTCAATGCCTAAGCTTTCTTAATAGACCGAAGCTTCTTGCGCAAAATAACCAATACCGTTTCTGGGCACGTTGGATACCATTTGGGAAATTTAGTGATTTTCCATATCAATCTAACCAAATACTGCCTCCATTAGGTTTGATAAAGACTACAATCATATAGAGGAAGTTGTACTTACCGGCACATTAGGCAACCATAAGAGTCCTACGTTTCCTTGATTAACTTCCAAAGGAAAATTCCCTTAACCACCTACGACCTCTGTAGGACTTCCATATAATTGTCGCACGTAACTTCATGTTTATTCAAATCTATTGGTTGATTTGGTCTGTTAGAAAAGTAATTAGGGGTTTATTTTAACCCTTTGATGGTTTTCTTAATTCTTCCAATACTCATAGGCGTTCTTAAATGGGAGCTATAACTATGTGCCTTGCCTACAAGGTAGCAATCCCAGGTTTCCATTATCTTCTTCCTTTGTAACACCTTCTTTATGCGAACTTTCTAAATGATATTTACACAATCGTCGCAACGAAAAGAAACAGTAAGAGGCTACAAAGCCCTATAATTCTTTGGTTTTGACGGTCTAAAATGGCTCCTGCAGCAAAGGCATTGGTGCTAAATTTAAAAAATTCGTTTAAACAATTTTATTGTTATCTGCCAACAGCTTTCTCGTCATTTTGAACGATAGGCTTAAATTCAGTCAATTTGATTTACATTTTTATTTGATTTTTTTTTCTTTCTCTGCTTTTTTTCTTTCTTTTCTAAGCACCATTCCAGAATATAGATACTTACCTGATACTATTCAGGGATTGCTACAATTATTTTGAACTTGCACTTAATAATGCTTGATAAATTAAGTGACGAACCCAAAGAAATTTTTACTTCTTCATTATCTCTGGGTTTACAAGACCCATCTTTTTGTTAGAGACAATTTATACTCGGTAGTTCGAAAGGGTATACCACACGAATTACAGAAGCTCTTACGGTGATATATATTGCTAATCGATCGTTAGTCACTTGAACTTACGTTGATAGCGGTTCCTAAAAAAGTTTTATAGATTAAGCGGCGGCTACTACATAATAACCATAGGGACCACCATGAAAAATCATAAAGAAGCATCATTATAAAGCCTACGTGTGAGCTTTTACGTTCTTTTTCATAAAGGCAGGGCGATGAATTTCCCACATTTCATATTAAAGCATAAGGATATATCCGTCCTCTGTGTATGATGCTGTTGTTGAGATGTCCAATGTGGCAGAAAACTGCGCTGACATTAGAACCTGGCTTTGAATGGTGAATGTAATTTTTCTGCACAGAACGCTGTGTTATCGAAACCAAAAATAAGTTAGCATATCGCAAAAGAGTTTATCGTTGGAAATCATTTCTTTAGGCCCGAAAATACTATATAAATAAATCTTTCATTAAAGGTAGCCTATTGATACGATTGCACAGTAGACGAATTAAATGGCCATTCTTATCTTCTATATTATATATTGTTGTGAGGTTAGTAGGCTTGGAACTCATTTATAAAATTACCTTCGTTAATAAATTATGTAAATGATAACACAACATTTGCCATTATCCATGGCAAGTAATGTGTTTTGAAATTCCTTTTCGTGTCGTGTGCCCAATTGCTTTAATAGGCTAAGGTGTTGCATGTAGTTTTATTTATTCTAAGTCTTTAATTATATCATACTTATTAGCATTGTCTAATATCACCATCGGTTACGATATATTATGCTCTCGCTATTATTAGCAGCGTAAACTGCCAAGTTGAAATTCTACATAACTTTTTTAACCTCGCATCTTTTCTGAACATTCTTGGCATTTGATTTTTACTTACAAGTCGCAACTCTTAGATAAGTTCGTTTGGTCCCAATGATCACTCGTGGTGGTTATTTTCTAAATTAAGAACTATAGCTGAATATTAGCTAGATTGGCAGTTTGGTGATCGTGGTAGGAGCCAATTCCGTTATGGTCAAGCTTCTTTTTTTCCAAATGTATTCAGAATAAATCTGTTTGCTAGAAAGATTCAGTGTTGCCAGTCATGGCAATCCATTTATTCGCATCCTCTTGTTAAGAAGGGAACTACATTTTAATTCAGGAGTATTGCCACTATTAGAAATCAAATAACTACTCATTTGTCTATATATTTAAGTCACCATGAATAGCGTCTCCGGCATGCAATAAAAAATTTTCAGGAGTCCGTGAAGTTTAAAGTGGCTACTATTTTTGTGGCAATTATGGCGTTTTTCCAATCCGGAAAATATTGCGCCTTTTGATTCAATTACTGCAAGTTACAACCTTCGAAAATCGTTCGATTGAAGTGTTGAAAGAGTCATGTTCTATGGCATCACGCTCAGTTTCAATGGTTTTTTTTTGCCAAGGTCAAATGTGTCCGTAAGCTATCATTCTATTATTCAAATTTATGGATTGTAATTCCTAAAAGAATTGTGTTATCTTTAAGAATACAAAATTTAATATATATACTTAATTTTATATGCTGATTATCGTTTGATATTTAAGATAGCCAGACAAGGTAATATTAATATTTTTTGTTCACTTATGAGTTTTAGTATGACGTGTGCCCCCTTAAATGTAAAATGTGGACAAGATAGTAAAGATTTTAGAATTATAAGATTTACATTCCCTCATTAAAAAAATATTTTGGGTTTTTCTTAGTTCAAGGGACGTCAAGAAGAAGTAATCAAAATGTTTTTTACGACGGAGTATACGTTTTGATTATGCACAGGTGGGGGTAAATCACTTTGCTTACCAATTGCACGCGCCCTATGCAAGAAGCTACCGGATTGTAGTACTTCTCCTTTTAATTGCTTTTAATGAAGAATCAGGTTGAGGGCTGATGCCATTTCGCTTCGTGTTTTCCTCTGGAAATAGGATTGCCCTGTTTTAATTCCTCATTGAAATAAAAGTGAGATAAAACCAGTTAAACAAAGATATTAAACCGATACGGTATTACTAAGTTGTTATATGTTGCCCCGAGTCATTAACGAAAGAAGAAATGTCGAGTTTTTAGGTCATGGACTGTTCTTTTGGTTGCAGTCGATGAAGCACATTGTATTCGGATGGGGAATGATTTTTAGACCTTGAGTATCGTAAACCTTTTAAATCGATTGTTAGCGCTTAGGAGATTAATATTCCAATAATTGGCTTACGGCAACAGCGACACCTAAGGTTCAAGAGGATATTATTAAAAATTTAGGCATGAGTGGGTGCGAAGTTATTTAAAGCATTCTTTTATCGCCCTAATCTTTTCTATGGAGTAACGCAACTTAAACGAAAGGTAGAAGCTGATCTTATTAGATTTGTTAAAACAAAATTCTGGAAAATCTGAATTATTTAGTGCCTAGGCCGTAAAAAAGTTGAAGAGTTGCTCAAGTATTGCAACGTGAAACTGGCGTAAGTCTGTGCCAATACATGCAAGGTTTGATGCAAGGACCAAGGTCTAAATATCAAAGACATGTTCTGATGGAAGGATGTGGATGGTCGTTGTAGCAACAAATAGCTTTTGGTATGGAAAGAGACAAAGCCCGATGTGTTTGTTATTTCATAATGATATTCCAAAAAGTATTTGAAAGTTACTATCAAGGAAACAGGTTTTAGAGCTGGTCGTGATGGGGGTGAAGGTCACTGTTTGGCCTTATTACTCTTATAAGGCATATTGAGAAATTAGAAAAGTTTCATGTCGGTTAACCAGTAGCTGAAACAAGAAATTGGGAAATGCACTGTTCAAGAAGTTGTCGCTTATGACTGAAAGTCTAGTCTAGACGTTAAATTTTATTGCTACACTATTCGGTGAGGGAGTTTGATGAATCATGGTTGATGGTTGCTGAGATGGATGATAATACTAGAATCCAAGGAGAAAGAAGAAGCAAAGATTAATGTTGTTTAAAGCTACTTAAGGTAGTACGGTACAGGCTAAAAAATTTAGAGTCTAAGAGTTGTCAATTGCATTACGTGGTAAATTGAATGCATATATTCTTCTATAACCAACGAAAAAGAATTTTTTGCATGGCTCTGGATAAGATTAAAGTTATTGGAGCATTAGTGCGCCAAACTCTAGTACGGTCTAGCTAGAAAAGAAATAGAGGGCAGTATGGTGTCTTGCATTTGACCTGAAGAATGGAAGAAATTTTGAAAACTCCGGTTTCATTTATGATGACCAAAGATCATGTTATATAATGCTGAAGAATGATTTAATGCTATTGTAAGGGAGCTGCGAATTTGGTGGTATTGCAGTGAGCGACTTTTAAAACAATTAAAAGATTTAAGAAAGCACAAAGCTAAAAATTAGGAGTTGCCTCCATCTTGTTAGTGTTTTCAAGATCCTTCATTGAAGAATATGCATGAAAATACCCTAATTACTCATGATGAATTGTTGAATGTTCATGGGTAGCTTTGAAGGTGAAAGCAAAAAAATACGTAAGCTTTTCATTACTTTTATTAATGATTGATGTATAACGAAGATGATATTATTAGCCAGATGATTGTGGTTGTTACAAGTACTGGTGCTAAATTTGGCTTGAACTTTATGTGATTCAGAACGTGGATAGAAAAATTAACTTGTCGGATATTTGCTTCCTCGAAAGGCTTAGGAATTCCGATCTATGTTAAGAATGGAGCAAGACTTATAGTGGTACTAAATTAAACTTGATTATTGGTTGATGAAATCTTAGTGAGATAAACAAGAGAAATTTCATGTGAGACTTCTTTTAGAAGCTGTACCGATGAAATTCTTGGACGGAAGCATGAGTGAATTGACGAGGTGAATACGAAGAAGAGGAACTTCGCTATACCGATGAATTCATCAGCGAGGTTTGCTAATAGAAAGTGAATTGTGATTTAATAATCAATATATAGTAAAAAGTATGTCTCTATAGTCAACGACCTTTAGAACATATTATTAAGAGGTGATGTACCCAATAAAACGGGAGGAATATCACCTCTTTATAATTTAATGCTATTAATCATATAAATTTTCATGAAGATATTTATGGTTTTAAGACTTATTAATGCTATTGTAATTCTTAGATTAAATTTTACTACAAAGTTAGTTTTTTATCGAGTAATTAGTAAGCTTTCATTTTTTAATCTCCTAGTTTTCTAGCGAGATAACTTTTATAATTGTTGATTTTCAGTTATTTTAAATTATGTTTAACATTAATTTAAAATAAATTAAACAAATTTAAGATTCTTTTGAATGTAACAACTACATTTACAGAAATCTAAAAAAAAATATGAAATTTTTAAAAAATTACAACGTTAAAGTGCCTTTTTATTATTTGTTTCTCTAACTGCATTCGCGATCTGAAACAATGTCGTGTATTGCGCTGGAATGAAAATTTATCAACAACCTTGGTTCTGCCGTTAAGTGCTGATTTAGTAGAGACCACTTAGCAGTGAAGGGCCATTTACCAGTTTTTGCTGCCTGTAAATAGCTGCTTTTGACGCAACTACCATCTGGTACTGTAGAAAGCTTGTTAGACCTGAAAGTTAAAGTGCTTTAGCTGGTTTGTTAACGTAATCACGTTGTTGCCGGTAAATATATGGTCGGTGATGTCGTAAAAGCTATTAAAGGGAAAATAAAGGTTCTTTTTCCTATTGAAAACTGTACAAGGGTCGGTACCAATTATTATTATCATTGAATGGGTGATAAATAATGTTGGGAAGATGAAAAAAAGGAAACATGGCTACTGGTTGTCTATGGGCAGATGATGGCACAAGTAATGGTGTTATACATGCAATTGATACTGTGTAATGCCTAATATTAGTTTCCCCTAAAATGGAAAAGCCCAATCTAAATTTTAGTGGGCTTTATCAATTTATTTTTTTTTGCCATGGTTTAGATTGTACCGTCAGTATCAACTTACCTCTACGTTAACTGTCGTGTATTTTTTAATGGCAGATGTTCTACTGATTTCTCAGTTCATAATTTATATTCTCCCCAGAAATTTGGATCGCGAAACGATAGATTCGTCACTTAAGATATAGAGGTCTAATTCTATTTTTGACTTTGTATAACATTATCAATATTTTCGTTCCCAACTGTAATGGCCATTTCACAGCTCATACTATTAGACAGAATTAAACAAGCGCTCTGTCCCAGTAAATTCTTGATTCTAAAAGTACTTACTATACCCTGTAATACCATTTTCCATTTTTTTTCCCCGATAATGCCACTCTATAGATAGCTTCAGTTGGCCCAAATTCTGCATTTTCAGGGTTTTTGCGACCAGAAACATTTGAGAGCATTTCTGGTCCCGTTATATTTAATGAGTATACGGCACTAGTTAAAATTTATTTTCTGCATCGATTGTATTAATTTTCCCTTTAAATAAAAGGGTCATGATTTCTGCTTTTGGTTTATAAAATCGACCACATTTAAATTAATTGACATTTACCCGTGTTGATGTACGAAGAAAAGTCATAATAGGGAGGGTTGCTTCAAGTGAAATATAATCAGGATACTTAACCAGATCTACAAATAATGGTTGAAGACCACTTGAACTTTTAAGGGAAACAGTATCTTTAATTTATTGTATCGGTACTCTTTTCTTGCCTTGTATAATTCCTAACGCATCATTTTTTGTTAGATGAATTAGGGAGCTTTATAGATATTACAACGCTTCTGGATAAACTAACATTTGTTCTTCGCTTTTTAAATGGTTTCTCTGTAAAAACGTCAATTACTGTATTCCGTTCAGGTTAATTTTCGCAGCTTTTTCTGATTAAGCGGTTCTCCATTTACTAATGTATTTTTTAGCCATCATTAGCGAGCATCTATTCTTGCTTCTGATAGTGCCATTGCAAATTCATCCATCAAATATCTTGCCTGCTATCCCTTATCCAATTCAAGCTAGCGGAATTGGAACTTTGTTTTAAATCCTAAAATCCAATTATTAAAATTTCCACTTTTACGGCATCATTGGTACTTTGAGAAAGCGGAAAATGCCCCCTCTGAATTGGTAATAGGTACTGTGGATTAGTGTTCTTCAAATTGTTAGGTGTAGCAAAACTAAAGGTTTCATTGTTCGAATCGAGAAAAACTTTTCCACCTTACTATTTCTATTTGAAATTTTGGATTTTGTGGCAAAAATTAAAATTGCTCTGTACCCTAATAAAGAGAAAAAATATAAGTAGCAGGAAACTTTGTTTCTTATACTTTCCTTTATTTGATTTTTGTGCTGTTTATTTTTTTTCATTTACGTATCTTTTTTCATATTTAAGGGTGAATGATTTTAGTGAATTAGCTTAGATTTATTTGGAGCAAAATGAATTTTGCAACTGTTTAAACCTTTTTTGAAAACCATAAGAATTTAATTCAAATTACTTGGTTTTGGATGGTCGAAAGTTTAAAGGGGAAGATTGGAACTTACTAGTCTAATTTTTTTAAAATTTAATTCCCTTCTCTCCCCCGAGGGT
>Ga0163217_1041300_pt1 | contig 16072 bp, 7 predicted proteins | sample SynspAceP_FD_185933 | JGI IMG/M metagenome (GOLD analysis project Ga0163217, IMG submission 185933) | Saline lake microbial communities from Ace Lake in Antarctica - Synechococcus sp. Ace-P (PacBio error correction) | ecosystem: Environmental > Aquatic > Non-marine Saline and Alkaline > Saline ... | reverse complement strand
TACAAGGTGAAATTATAATCTTTACCTGTAAAGGTATATCGTAATTTTGAGGAATAGGAGGCGCGGTTTTGCTCCAGCTAAAAGTGAATTTGCCTTTATATGGCGCTGTATACAAGCTAGGTTTTGTTCCTTGCGGACTAAGTTTAAAGACAAAAGAATAATTGAAGCATATACTACTCGTTAAAACCAATAATTTTCATTATGAGAAATGCTTTTAATAAGGGGGATTTGAAGGTGTTTTGAAAAAATAGGATGCTTTTTTCAATTGAGTATGTTGTTTCCAAATTTGTAAGAATCAATCAAATCAATCCAATCCAATCAATGGTATTGGAAAGTTAGGCAGAATTGAAAGTAGATTTTTGAAAATTGTATTTTTGAAGAGGAAAAGTCCTCTTTTTTCAAGCTGAAGTAGTAAGTTGATTAAGATCATTTTCAAGCTTAGTAGATGGTTCATTGCCATTTCAATAGGGAATTTCCAAGTTAAATGCAAAACGATTAAATGTGCTTATCCGAGTTATTTTTAGTTCAATTATGCCTAGGATAAGCTTAAATGCCAGTATTAGCGACGGCGATTAATCGTAAGACGAGTTTTGAATTAAACCTTACCATTTGCACGGTTTTTAATTTTTAGAAATTTCATGGGAAATGCGGTAGTTTAAACAATCTGGTACGATGGGCAGGAAATGTCTTGGTAAGGTCAGTTCGGGAAGAGATCGATCGTGTAATATCTTCTAGAGAAGCTGGTTGGAAAACGGACAACACTGTATTCGAACTTCCAGAGTAAAAAGAGTGGCCTTGTAAGGCAGTGGGCCAATTATCTAGGCCAAGCTACTAAGTGAGTTTAAAACGCGCAAGAAAAACGCCAGCCAAGGCGGCCCCAACGCAAAATGATAAGCCGCGATAAGCACGGCACGGGTAAGAAAACAGGATAAAGAAGTGCTCGAGAAGCAGTTTATTTTTGTAGCCCAATTTTTGTCGGCACCACTAAGGAGACTTTGGCGCGCTGGAACTGGAATCCCCTCGAAATTGTTATGTCTGTAAAACGTACTTACCAAGTTACAGCACTTCTATGATGCCATGTGTTCCCAGAATGTGGCGATTTTAATTATGCTAAACGCTTTCAATCGCCGCCCTTAGCGGGGGCAGTAGCTATAGTTACCGTTCTAGGTTAAAATTGGTTATCAACATCAGTTTAATATTGTTTTAGGGCGGGTGCAATAGTAGTGCACAACAAGGTTTTCCGGTAGACTCAGCATTGCGTTTCTCCAAGGAAGAGGATTTTCACGAATGGGGACACAGATTAAAAAATTCATGGCCTGGATCTAAGGCACATCCCAAGTGTCGAAATCTTTTGACAATTTTATAGAACAACAATACGACCAGATTGGATAATTTTATCAACCAATGCTGCCCAAACGGTGAGAGGCCTGCAGATTTTTTACCAGATCGTAATGAAAAACCGAGGAAGTGCCTTTCAGGATTACCTCCACGGGCACGAGAAAGTATTGTTCCGATCACGATTTTTTGCTTACAGGCATTAATAGCCTAACCAAAGGAACCGCACAGTAACCCAAAATAATGCATTGCCCGGTTTAAATTTTGGCACGGCACCAGAACTGAATTGAATTAAGGGCTTCTGCCAAAGCTTTCCCAGATTCCTTATAGTTTTGATAGTTCCTTTTACCAAAGAAGTTTTCCCGAAGGAGGAATTGGGGGACCCCCCCCGGGGGGGGGTGGGGGGGGCCGGGGGAACTTTTTTTTTTTTTTTTTTACAGCAGGTAGACCTCGCAAGACAAATAGTTGGAGGATTGAAATAGGCGAAATTGAAACCCCGGAGATGATAGAGGTACAATTAAGTTAAATGCCCATTGCACCATTGTACTCTGCAACCCGCTTATCTAAACTTATGCTCGGGAAAATACAGTTAAAAAAACATATTATAAACGTATCCGCTATGGAGGAAAATTCCATCAGTTTTATTTAAGGAGATCAGGCACCCACATACCAATATGGCCAGGCAGCATTGACATGATACAACATTACTTCCGGCATTGGATTTTGCCAAGGATGGGGTGTTATAGAATGCTGTGGATAGGGTTGGGTAACGACGAGGATCCTATAAATTGTCTAAAAAAGTAAGGAGGAAATCCTGATTTTCAACCGCCGTTGATATTGGTGTTGATGGTGTGCTAGGGTATTGGGATCCGGGGATAGACGGCATAACACTGGTAAAGCACTGTGCGGTAAGGTCCTTAAAAGATTACCGTCCCATAGATGGTTAATAAGCAATATTACTTAAAGTTTTCCTTCAGAGTTGGGTCTATTGCGGTATTTGTTTTTTGGGAAGCAGTGGGGATAACCATATTTTATTACCGAAATCTTATTATAATGGTCTTTGGTATATCAAAAGCAGAGGCGCTAAATATGTATGAATGTTCTTATGAAATACTGCCCTACCAAGGTGAGGGAAATGGGAACCTTGGAAAGAAACTTCCGGAAAAAACACTACAGGATAATGTTAGGAACTAAATGGACAATCGGCTACAACAATTATTGTTTTGATTTGAATATTAAAATTTAGGCACAGGGACCAAACTTGCAACTCCATAACCGCAAGCAATAATATTCCCACATTTTCAGAATAAAATTAAAGGTTCAATATGAAAGTTTGTTTGGCCAGTATATCCGCTGGACTCAATCCGGGGAAAATTTTAGTACGCCAAAACCATAGGTAGACCAATACCAAATACTTATACATTAGCATTCTGCCCACTTTTGGGTTAATCTCAACATTTATTACAGTTTGTTCTTTGATTGTCTAGTCAGATAGTAAATGTTCCGGGTTAATGATAAAGTGATCTTAAGAACATTTTACTGATTGTCGTTGTTACTTCCTTTCATCTATCACTAAAGTGAAGATATTTTTATAATGATTTGCCTCGCTACTTGTCTTTACCGCAACTCCAACCGGCAACGGTTATCGGCCATGAATATGATATCCTCCCATAACCTTGAAAATAACCTGCCATTTCGGCTGTTTCGGTAAAAGTCGGAAATTTATGATAACTGGTTCATCCATTGTTATTAATTTCGGTAAGGGCTCTGGGACCCAATTCAACTTTCTGCACCCAAAATACTATCCCCGGTAAATAATCGTAGAGTTTCTGCACAACCACCACTTATGGTACTATGACGGATACGCCCCCCCCCCCTGCTTGGGAATTGGAGACCAAGGAAAAGCATTTCAGGGGAATAAGGTCGCCAATTCCTTCCCCTTCATTTCAATCATGCCTTTATCGGGGCCACCCCAGCCTTGATGACCTTTTCCTGATATAATCGTGTACTTTAAAGGCAGTTAAGGACGGGGGTATAATCATAGTACCATTTTAGAATCCCAACAAGAGATAAAAGCTCCATGGCTAACCGATCTACTAGAAATACATTTTCAACTTCCTGGTCCAATGTATTGTTGTCCCTTAGGAAGACGGTCTTGGGCAATTGTTAACCACATGCCCTGCTTGTTGTACGATTTGGGTCCGTCTTCTCATGTTCTACCAAACGCCTGTTTTCTGGAGTTAAATTTGCCTGAAGGTCAATTACCTCCTGAACTGTCTTCTTCCAATTGTTTGGAGGCCTACCATAGGGGGAGGTCCTGGTCTAACTGATCACTGTCTCAATAACAAAAGGTTTAACCTTTTGCCAATAAGGCGGTTAAGCAACCAGGATTGGTATTTGTCCTCTTCATCGATAAAATATTTTGGTTGCCATTCTGTTGAGTCAATGTTTTTATCCAATCATTATACAGGGCTTATAATTGGTATAATCAAAGTATAGCCGTGCCATTGGAAAACTTCGGACTTCTCCATATTGGTTGGAAACCGTACTCTACGAGCCTGTACACCATATATGCAGCTAGTTGCCAACTCCCTTCTGGTGTGGATGGGTCCAGGATTATGTTATCAGGGTCTAGTCCCAATTGCAGTCATTTTCCTAAACAGAGTGCTGCGGGAATAATGTATTCTATTAAGCTCTGATGCGCATAACTCACTGCTATTTCTTTATTACTTGAGTATCTGTCCTTTAATGGGAACGCTCCACATTTTTCAGTACCATGGTTGCGCCGTTTATCGGAACACGTGTTCCAGGCATCAAACCATAGCCGTAAAAATTAATCCCAGATATCTTGACGGAAACTGGTTGGCCTTGGCTTAAAGCGATCAGTGTGTTTGCAGTCCCTTCCCAAGGCCATATAGGCCCATTGGAAGGCAAACTTATCCTTTCCCCGTGGTTCGTCCGCGTTCATGGCCATTTCTGATTGTCAGCCATGGCTTTAGAACTGTTTGGACTGGTCTTTACAGGCCATCAATCGGAAAAATAAATTAAAAAAGTTGGTGTAAAACGTGACTTGAAGTTCATGGTTGGTTGGTTTTATGCACAAACAATGTAAGAATTTTAGATGGCCGTAAAAATTATTTTTTTACGAATGATTATATTGCTTTATCTGAAATGGGTTAATTTATTGCGATAAGACCATGAGGTGTTTTAATTATTGATGATGATCCGGTTGATTTGTGATTTACTTGAGCACTTTTGCAGTAATCAATGAATGGAAAGTGTTAACCACAACAGTATCGGGTTTCGAATCCCTATTAAATGCTTTTAACAGTCACTTCATTTGATTCTAATTTTTTGGACTTTAATTTACCGGATTTTATGGGAGGATCTATTTTTGGGACCTGAATCCCAAACTCTGCGGTGATTATGTTACCTCCAACAAGAATATGCACCTGTGGATTCCTTATTAATTTACCAAAACAATTGTGGATTATTTGTAAAAACCTATCGATTCCCTGTTCTATAAGGATTTCTAAGGGCTAGGATTACATTTCCGCCCATAGGAAGCAGCCTGAAAAAAGACGCCCGTCTATTTATAAAGGAGGGTGGGGAAAATTGGTTGAAATAAAATTAAAGGAAGTCCTCTTTTTAATCAGAGGCCAACTTAACATAGCCATTGTCTTAAAAAACAAGAAATATTGACCTTAATGGCCTGAACAGATTAGAAGTCAAAGCTTCCGATTCATTTTTCAACGTGGGCATCGCTCTTTATATCCTAAATCTCAATAGGATAGACGTGATACACCAACAGGTGCCGTGGAAAATAATATGGAACATACCGTAAGTCATAAGCTATGCTCAGGAGTTGCTTAGGAAAGATCATCTTTTAAATTGGATATAATCTCTACTCTAAAGCAGCCATAAATAATGGGAAAAGGCATTATTTATGACAACCAGGTCATCGCCATAAGGAAATAATTTTTTCAGGGAAGTACCTTGAAGGTAGTTAATCCAGAATAATTGATATGGGCGAGATTGTTTGTGCATTTATGGATTCCGCATATATCTGGTCATTTGGGCCTCCGTATTTTTGTTTTATTTGGTTGATATAGTCTTTTGAATTCTGGTCTCCAGTAATTTAAGGACCTCTATTCAATTTTGAGGGTATCATTGTCCATTAATTTCTTATAGATACTTGAAAAAATTTTGGGATTCAAACTCATTGCTACCCAAAATTTTATATAACGGGTATCCTTAAGCGCTCTATGGAAGGGTTTTTTGAAATAATTCACCACTTTAAAGTCCCTTCTTCAATGAGGTCTAAGGCTTGAAACAATAATAATGGGGACAGTTTATTTTTTTAAGTTTGATCCAGCGTTTAAGTCATCCTGTATTTTTTCATTCTCTAGCATTAGCATCACTTATTTTAAAATCTGGAGAATCTGCCGATGGAGGATGTTCAATGCCCCTTCCAAAGATATGAGTCTGCAAAAGCTAATGTTCCCGGATTTCAAAAACATCAATTATTCAATCGGAAGTGGAGCTGCATCCGTCTCTATGTGCAGAATGCTGTATTGGCCACTTTGTTGCGGCAGGGGATAAAGGCGGACAAAGGTCAGGTTAGGGCAATTTAAGCGATGAGGTGGAAAGGTTGGTAGGCTAATCCAAAAATTCAGGGACCCTATTTCATTTTTGTGAAGCAGGCTTTTAGGTACCTCGAACAGTGTTGTTAATTGTTTTACAATGGAGAGGCAATGTCCAATAACTACCATATCTTTCCGACAGATTATTTTTTCCATAAAAAAACGGTCATTTGATCCTATTAAGGTTTTTTGGAAGTACACCTACAACCAGTATCGTTCACTTATATTTAACACTTGACTTTCAGATACCATTAATATAGGCAGACAGGTTCTATGGTACCCTCTTGTATATTATTATGGCATTCACCCACTCAGGTTGTTGATTTAATTTTTTAATCTTCAAAGCTCAGTCTGAAATAAGAAGCCAGTTTTAAGTTTTCCTCAATTGCAGGGATTGATGATTAATCTTTTTGAACTGCTTCGGTATAAATAAGTAGAAGAATATCGCTCAAGAGTTCTGCCAATTATTGGTGGGGTTTCCAATTCAATTTGAAGTTTTACCTTAAACCAAATTTTTTGGTGGTCTAAAACGTCGTAAACCAACCGGCCAAATCTATTTGGAGGCTTCTTTCCAAAGCATGGATTAAGGGTAAAATTGAAGAATCGATGCATTTTTATGTAACAGTTTTGTAAGGCCTAAAATGGCGTTAAGGGGTGTACGCAATTCATGGCTTCATATTTGGCAAAAATGTGCATTCCACGCTGTTCTTCTGCAAGTATGGTTCCTTTTCTAATTGCAAGTGTTCAAGTCAAGTACATTTGATCAATTCTTGACCCTTTTTGGAAAAGTCAATTGGCAAGAATTCCTATTTTCGTCCTTTCTATTGGTAGGCAGCGCAATGTTCCTCTGGAATACCAAGGTCATAATTTGCTGATCGCTTTCTGGTAATCTTGATCAGTCATTTTTTTTAGAAATAGATTGTGAAAAACCAGGAAAGCGAATGGAAAAAACAAGCATACCCATAGTAAGGTTTGTATTACTTTGCGTGCGTACTGTAAGCACATTTTTTGTAAAATATTCTGTTCCTATTGGAATCAAGAAAGATAATATTAATTTTTTTTTTTTTTTTTTTTTTTTTTCCGGGGCTTTTTTTTTTCCCCCAATCGAAAATAACCCGGTAATCCTTGAGTAACTAAATAATTGGCCTGGGGGAAGAATTGTTAGCTTTGATGAAAACCCTCTTTTAATGGTTCATGGGAATTTTCCCAGTATTATAATCGGAGAAAAAGTTTTGGAAATCTTTGGTCTGTTAGGCCAACTGCTGAGACCTGTCATGGAATTTAAGTACTGGCCCTTGGATCTAATTAGAAAAATTGACTGTCACTACCGGCCTATTATTATCAAGTTACGAGTATAACGGATTTAGGTATTGATTTAAGTGTTGATACCAAACTTGTTTTGTTTTCACTGTTTAAAAATGGATCTCGACTCGCAGGGTAGGGTGTATGGAGAACTGTTTACACCGTATTCTTCCGTTTAACATAATATTGGAAAAGTAGTGCTCGCCTTTATTTATTTGCGATGGCCTCTTTTAAAATATTTTTCACGATCTCCTTTGTGTTGTAGGTTGTTGGACTTTCTGAAACTTTGCTCTGATTTCGCTTGTCAAAACGAATAATTTCTTTCCATTTTCATCGGCGACTGTCCAGCTTCTTGAATTTGAACCACATAGGTTTTTTCTTTTTGTTTTCTTTAGCCCAATAACACTAACATTACTTCCCTTGATCTAGTAGTCGCTGTATTTTTTTACAGAAGGGACGGTGTATATGCTCTTGAATCCCTAAGTTTGTGTATGTACTCAAAGCTTATGTCTGCGTAACGGTCATGTTGTTACTTCTTAAGTAAAGTCATTCTTAGCATACGTATATGTTCCCATTTTAACAAGAAGGCCTGCCAATTCATATTTCCGTTCTTTTTGAACTGTGCCCCCGTAATAACTTGGGATGCTTCTGAAAAAAAAACCAAATTACCCAGATAGCGATGGAAAAAAATGACTTTAGACCAGTAAATTAAAAAAAATTAGGGCAAAACGTTCTGTTGTATTACGTTAACATTATGGATGTCGTTAATTTCATTTAATGGCCAATATAAGGTGATATAAAAGTAATTGTTTGTATTCTTTATGGATTGAAACAAAGCTTTGTGAACCTTCTTTGTAATGGATTTCACTACCGTCGAATATTTTATATAACAGTGTGGGGAATTTCTGTTTCCTATTCCCATAATCTTAGATTAACGCTGTGTGGTGTCTCAAAGCTGTTACTTATTATGAGTGTTTGTGAAGGTGCGTAATGACTTAATATGTTGATATAAAAGAAAAAAAAACCATTTTAGCTATATTTGTTAGCTGTCTCCCAATTAAATAACTTTTGTATTAATGCGAACCTACGCCACGGCACTTTTTAGTGATTGGCTCATGCCTTTTCTTTAGTAATCTCTATTTTTGGACAAGATAGAGTATCCTATGCTATTTTGTTAAGAAACAAATTGCATAAGGTTATGGGGACACCGTTTCCAGTATGAGTTCGGGATAACCTTAACCAAAACCTAATAATCAAGGAATAACTTTAGGGCCTTGCATGATTGTGGTTTCTTATCCATTCTTGTTGGACATTTGGGCAATTATTCAGAATTTATAAGGCGTACCTGTGTCCTGGTATTGAACCATGCTATTTATTTGTTGCTCGATTTATGGCGGAGTTACTGGAAACCCATAAGGTTAAGTTCATAGATTCAATATTTATATTGAAATCCCCAGCATGTAATCCTGATCATCACAGCAGAGAATTTAGTTTAATTTGCATGGCCCTTATTTCAACCAATTGTGAACTTAATAGCTATTTTCGTTGTTTTTGGTTTCCTTCGGCCGTTTTGGGGGTTCCCCATTTAGTCATAGCTATTTTTGCTCCCATTACATTTGTTTTGCCCAGTTTTGGTACCATACCAACAGATTGGAATGGGTTGCGTCTTTAGAATATGTCTTGGTAATCCCCTTTCCCATCACAGGGTTTTGCACCATTGCCAAAATCCGGAAGTACATAGTAGTGAGAATACCGTAAAGTGGCAGGTGTAGCTATTGTTGTTTTGGGATCCCTATATGTTTCAGCACCATTTAGTAGGAAGTTGGTACGACGTTGTAATCGCCCAATATGGAGGTTTTTGATAAGCCGACCGGAAACGGTTTGTGAAGAATCCCTTTTGTTAATTTTATCAATTTTTCAACATTTTTGTGGGAGTCCGCAGGTAGGCCTGGATGCAGGGTACAAAAAGTTTTCGGGGACAAATGCGTATTTGGTTCATGCCCACGGCTGGGGCGAACTGATGTAAATAGGTTCCAAGTATCCCATTACCATAATCCGAATATGATGTGTACACGTTTAAAGATATGAATCCCGTGCTACCCTATAGTGGATCAAGTTATATGCTATTTTTTTCAGATGTTCATAATTTGGTATTAATGATGTTTATGCTCTTAATATATTCAGAAAATAGGTTTTGGGTCTAATGATATTCAGTGCTATTTATTTTTGTTGGAATCTATGGATATTACGACTTCTCATGGATAGGAAAAATTATCTGCTGTTGCTATAGAGTTGATCAGGAGTCTGGCCGGAATACGTGGATAGCTTATTTTTGGGATTGGTTTGGGCTAATTCAGTACCTTACCGTGGGCCATGTCGTGGTATGGAGCTTATCTCCTACTTACCATTCTTGTTAGGTTGAGTTACTTTACCTATTTTGAAAGGGAGGAAGGGAAATGATAAATGTTCTAACATTTGAAACAACGTTCTCTGAAGTGAGCTCCTACTTTACTTTGTAGCTTTTGAAAAATAACATTAAGGTATGATAGTTTCCTGGGTATTTCTGGAGCGCTTTCGAAGCTTCGTATGTCCACTAAGTCATATAGCTCCTGGCGTTGGTGTGGCATGCTTACATTTTTGGCTTGATAAGTGCATTGGCTTTAAAAGAGCATTTATTAATGGGGTCCTGGCTTCCTGGATGGCTACATTGGCTGTTGGCAATGTATAAAATAAGTCAATATTTTAAAAAAAGATGTGGCAGGAGAGGCTCAGTGTTAATCATTAATGAAATCGGCACCGCCCTATAAATTCTTTCATTTGAGTTTGTCAAGTCTGTCATTTTCTTTTTGTACCCTTGTAGTAAGCAATACATGTCTTCGCCCCTTTACTTTTTTCGGTGCCAATTTTTTACGGTGTTTATCGCCTATTCAAAGGTAACAAATCTGACTCTAGAGCCAAATTTTAATGAATCCTGCATCTTCGCCCTGATGTGAAACACTTTCCCCAACTGTCCGCATAATTAACAATACGACGGGGCCATACTCCTGCGATTTGCGGTATAAGTATTCCCCAACTTCGGAGGTATTATTGGAAACACCGTATTCTTCGTCTCTTCACTGGGATTAGGATGCCAGGCCACAAGATATTTTCCAGCATAGGTATTAGGAACAGAGCTTAATAAGGTCCACTTACGCGGATATCTTGTACATGTTACATTTATGCGGGGGACATAAATTAAATAAGAAACTTGAATACGTTTTGCCTTGAAATATTCCGTTTCCTCTACTCTTCCAATTAACAACACCTTACCATCTACGGTGCAATATTTCATCGAAACTTTTGTTTGATTCTTTTAGGGATTTCTAAGGAAATTGCAATCTTTAAAACGAGGATAAGCAGTGAATTATTTGGAAGGTCCAATTAAGGCCAAGTTAGTATCTACGAAAATAATTGGCCAATGAGGAATAATGGAATACCAGCATATTTTTAAAGGTGTGTGTAAATAATATTTTCCTTCTTATTGAAACATGTGAAAAAATAATTAAAGTTTAAAAAATATCGCAAAAGTGCTGACAACACCAACTGTCCTCGAGAAACTGATGGTCAACATTCACCATGTCCAGGTAAAGATACTAGCACACATCTTTACCCCGGCGGACCTTTTAAATTTAGATCTTTAGCGTCGCCCAAACACCTGTCAGGGTACAATGACCGATGTAAGTATTAACCATTGTGTCAATGAAATTATTGGTTTCATATTTTCGACAAATTATAATATGCTGTGTAACATAGCGCTGCCGGCCATGCAAAAACAATTCCTCCTTTATTGCTTCCCTCAATTGTTTTTTCGGGGAAATGGACCGGAAAAGCAATTTATTGCGACCCTTATATTTTGCCCACCAAGTAAGCAAATGTTTGTCGCTCACCAGATAAGGAGTAAATCGCCCATTAATTCGAGAAACTGGGCAAATTCATTGTCTTTATATGACATTCATAGTTAGGAAATTAGTACAAAAACATCCCGCTTAGTATAAATAAAATTCCTATTATAATTTTGTCGAAAATGTGCTTGACAATTCTTTCCTTTCCTGGAGGAAAGAGTAAGTACAAACAATATTCAAAGTTAATTGGTTATTGTAATAAACATCAATATTTGTGAGGTCTTATCACGTCAGATCATATTAAATTGCCCACCAAAGTGACCAAATAGGCAATAAAAACTGTTTATCGGGAAGGTTTACCATACGTCTTGTATTCGTATAGGCAGGCCAATCAAGGTCATAAACAAAAAAGCAAAGCATTCAGAGGCTCAGAAATACGGCGGAATATTTAGCTTTTAAAATTACACATAAGTACCGCACCTGTAAGTAAGCGCTTAAAAATTTCTCTCATTTATAAGTCTTTCCAGAAGTAAACAAGATTAAAAGATTTTAGAACTATTCACGTAAGTTTAAGAAATCGTCTGAAAATTTTCAGGGCTGTGGTTGAAATGGTTTAATGGTAGTGGAATTGTTCGCTGGGGAATTACATTGCTAATGTACTTCTTTTTAATTGTTTTTAAGGTCCCTCACCATTGGAATTCTACCATTTGGACTGTCCGAGTGGCATATAAACAATTAACATTTGATGGTAATTTCGTTGAGGTCTTCTTTCCTTTAGGTTGGTTGGAGCAAACTAAAATGGAGCCATTTTGCGCGGTATTTAAGTTATTGTCTTCACGAGGTAAGTAAAAAATAGTTCACTCTTATTGGGGTGGTCGGGGTGAAATTTATTTCCTGTTGTTGGCAAATTTATCTTCCAATCTCTCCCTGATACCGATTGAAAGAAGGTCTGATCTTGCCATTCGTTCTCAATGATAATAGTTGTCAAATTGCTAAATTACCTCGCTAATGGAGTCGCAATACAGAAACTTTCCACCGTTATGGATTAAAATTATGGTAAACTTTTCGTCAACGGGTATTTAAAGTCGGCATTATGCTGCCCTCTTGTTTCCACAGTTTTTCCTTTGGAAACTCCTTTTTCCCTCCCCCAAAACCGTTATTTCAAATAAAGGCTCGCTGCATTAATATCTAATCGTCTCCTTTGTTTCCTTACTTTTCTATAAGAACAACGAATTATTTATTTTTTATTTTTTTATTTCTGACCTCCGATTCCGAAGGATTATTCCTTGTTAGCTTTTTCTTCTTTTTTCAGGCGCGCAATAGCTGTTTTGCGGTCTTTTTCTTCTCTTTTTCTGTTCGGAACTTCCTCAGCTTCGCATCCTCTTATCTCATTTCTAGAAAAGGGGCGTTTTGTTACCGAATATCTTTTTCCTATAAAATCGTAGCTCCCTTAAAAATATTAACTTCTTTTTCCATTATAATCGCTCTAGTCCAATGTGCTTGTTAAGTGTCTTTAGTCTTTTGTTTTCTGGTGTAAATAACTCAACCGCTGCTCAAAGGCGATATTGCTCCTCAATTAAGTGTTTTTGAAATCATCTTTGATCATCTTGGTAATTCGTCTGTTCGCTAGTACGTGGGGGGCGGAGGGGGAGGGAGGGGGCTTTGAGAAACCGGAATAATTCAATTATATGTAGACCAGTATGAAATCGTATAGGTGAGATTTCCTGGTATCTCATCAGTTTAAACCGAAATGGTTACCATGGCCCTAGCTTGTTTGGTTACTTTTTCCAAATCGCTAAGTGCACGTGTAAGATATATTTGGTTTAAAGATTGACTTTTTCTAGCAGCCCTTTTCGGGCGAACGGTAGCGGCACATTTCATCTTTAAATTTGATCTGGTGCGTTTAACAATTAAGCGTTCTTTCAAGGTATTAAATTACCAAAGCTGCACCTAAAAGATTTGCCCTCTATGGGTACTTAGTAGTTACTTTTACGAGTGGTGCTGCCTGTTTCCAAACCATCACAGGGACTTACCGGTTTGTGCGGTGTCCCGCTTCGTGATAGGCAATGGTTTTCTTTTTCAACCAGTGTTGTTGATATTTTATTTTTTTTATTTCTCAGTAAACGCCAAACGATTCTTTATCCACGGCATCCAAAGTCTTGGTTTGTTACTGCTTTCTTTTCCTTATCGTGCTGCGATCATGCCGTTCGTTACAAAGCATTGACAATATCGGCAACCTGAAAAACCAGGCGATTTAGATTTCGCTAGACAATCCATATCCAGCTGTTCTGTCCGCTATTTTTATTTCTGGATCTAGGGTGAACTTCGAAAATTTTCTTTTACGGGTTCCATGATTGAGAAGATCAACATAATCTGTCTGTCAAAAATCGCTTCTGCTCTTCATTAATGCCTAATTGTTCCCGTGACATCGAACGCGTTGCGTGTGTGGCTAGCCAATAGCAATAACGTTTGTGTTGGTACCAAAACCATCCATTTCTGTCAATAATTGTCAAGGTGTTTCTCCCTTTATCATTGGGAGGGCCTGCTGAAGGGTTATTTATTTCCTACTGCCCTAATCCCATATTAGCATCATAATCATTTCAATAAAAATTCAATGCATTGTTGTAGTTTGTCCTTTGCTTCTGTGTTAAAATAGCGTACTCTTACCCTATGGCTCCGTAACTCTCGTACGAACATTGGCTCTCACAAAAATCCTGCTCGCAGAAAGGAGAAAAGAAAGAAACTTTGGCCTCTCCTGCACATGCTTGTGCCCAATAAGGTTTACTAGTTTCTCCGGGAGGTCCTACGTAAACAGGGCTCCTTTTAGGGATTTCCCTCCTAAGAGGGGGTAATAGTTTATCGGATCTTCTTAATTGGGAATTCTACTATTTCCTGTCTACGTCTCCCGTTGGCACCTTCTAGTCCAGCAAACGATCTTTAAATGGGGTTCTCTGTATCTGTTTTTTTCGGATCCAAATAAGTTTGGGGTGCTTTTTTGATTAGCTAATATTAATTATTTTGACCTTCGCTATGCACACCTCCGCGCCCTCGGCCGACTACGGAACGCTTAAGTAAATCAAGATTACTATGAATCAACACAAAGGGCAATGGGAGGTGGGTTAACGATTTTCGTTCGTGAGACCATTGGATTCCCCTGAATCCGCTTGTTATGGCTCATATATTGGTGTTAGGGACTGTTTCCCTTTTTGATTATCATTGATCTCGTTTGTGGAGGAAATTCTGCTGAATCCCCATAAGTTTTTAACTCACCTCGATACTGTGGTGGCAGCAGATAGCCTAAAGTTAATGACAAGGGGTTGTTGTCGGAATTACATCTCTTGTGAAACTCTTTATTTAAAGTCCTCTTCTTTAAGGAAGATTTTTATTTTTTGCTTGATTTCTCTTATCATGGTGATAAACCAATATTTTCTAATATCCCATTTTAAGGTTTTTCTTGTAACTCGGAAATTGTGTTGTTTTTTGGTGTTTGAAAAGTTCCGCTGCCGAAAAATTGAAAAAATGCGCAAATTAGGACACTCATTGCTATTAAAGGCCCGAGATCCACAAGTTTTTGTGATTTGGACGTATATTTTGTGTGTGGACCATGTATTTTTTCTTTTTGCCATTATTTTTTTTTACTGTGAAGCTACTTCAAACTGCTGTTTAACTTTGGCATCTCCCAAAGTCCTTCTATATCATAAATATTCTCTCATTCTGTGTTTATTGAAAAATTAGGATACCATTATACCACTACGTTTTACGCTAGTCCATTGTAATTACCCATTTCAGCATTATCCAAGAAACCCTATCTTACATGCAAGGTTTTGGTCTTGTAATGCTGGTTACTAACGGTTTTTTGGATGGAGACCTACTATGGACATTTACATGTAGTGTTGGAAAAGTCCATTACAATAATAAAGAGTAGTCACAAACAGGTAATTCTCTATTATCTCTATAGATCAGTAAATTTTATATCAATGATCCCTTTATTAACCTCTTCTGATCTCCGGTGGGGCCTAAAATTAGGCAAATAACTCATCTGCGTATTTTCTTTTTGCATTCAAAAATTTAATTTTTACAAAAGTTATTATTTTTTTTGTTTTTTAACTATTGTTTTTATAACAAAATTACCTATTTATATCTAATAATTCTAAGATTGTATTATTGCATTAATCAAACTTAGTGCACGGACCCACAAATGCCTATTTAAAGGATTATGTTCAATCAAAGATCCGGGGGCTTTTACGGTGTAAATGGCCATTCCCTAATTGAGGGATCGGTTTGGCAAAAATGGGGAACACTTGGTCTTTCTCCGATGCCCTCGGTAAAAAACCTGACAGTAGCGTTAAGTGGTTAAGTCTATCGTGACATTTAAGGGTAGAGCCATTCTTACTTATTATTTCTGTTCTCTTGGCAATTACGAATTCACACTTTCCCAACGTACCATAGTACCTGATTTGTTAAGTTAAATGGTTCTGAATGTTGTAACCTATACGACATATGTCAGGACATTCTTTAATTTGTTATATCTTATCGAAATATTGTTGTGCCGGACAAACATATTCAAGGCGCTTCAATTATTGGAATGTGGGTTTTAAAATTGTTATCAATTAAGTTGTAAAAACCTGGCCGAAAATGTAATCCTCATTGAGGAGCTATTATTGGAAAAGAACATTAGAATTTGGAAGAGCTATCCTTAAATGTGGATAAGGTTTAAAAGGCTTTCTTGAAACAGGTGGGCAGAGGATCGTGAGGGGCCTATTTGATAGGTATGAGACCAATTGTTTTTAGAAAGACAAGCCCTTCCACTTTCAAGCATCATTAGATAATGAAATGGTTTTATGGCTTTTAAAAGGGGTTTCTAGTGGAGGAATTGACTGCATTAATAATTAATGGGAGATAATTTTATGC
>Ga0163217_1102127_pt1 | contig 16074 bp, 17 predicted proteins | sample SynspAceP_FD_185933 | JGI IMG/M metagenome (GOLD analysis project Ga0163217, IMG submission 185933) | Saline lake microbial communities from Ace Lake in Antarctica - Synechococcus sp. Ace-P (PacBio error correction) | ecosystem: Environmental > Aquatic > Non-marine Saline and Alkaline > Saline ... | reverse complement strand
AGCCGCGCGACGACAGGGTTTTGATGCTGGATATCACGGGTTTCTGAATACAACAAAACGCCTGTTGAGTGTGTGTTCTGGCTATCTGGTCCGCGAAGGAAGTGTTGGACCAGCAACTGTGCGACTACTGCATGAATGGATCACCCGTCAGAAAGTGATTCAAATCTGTTTGTCGCGCCAACGAATCCCCTGTTTCGGAGCGGAAAACTATTTCGCTGGTACTGACACCTAATGGTGGCGACGAGGCACTTCTTGACGGGCACCTTCGGGCGCGCAAACCCCGTCGCGATGATCGAGATGTCGCCAATCGACGACGGCGAAATGGGGCCTGTGACCCAAAAAAAACTAGCGGAATGTACAAGCCCTTATCGTAAAGGACATGTGGCCTGATTGCGTTATTCGCAATGTGTCCGGCCCCGCCGTAATCTAAGCACGGGCGCATGATGTATAGTTTCGGCAATCCGCGCTGATTTTCACCGCGATGATGAGCCGTTCTATGCACCCTATCCTTCGAAACCAAACCGGTCATTAACCCATCGACTATTGTACCAAGAAGATGCAGTCGCGCACCATGAATGTGACCCTTGCAAAGTCGCGGCGCAGTGCGCGCTCGCGGCACCCCACACCAGCTATATGAAGCATATGCCGCATTCACATGATTGACGGCTTTTTCCGATGGATTGGGCCAAAGGCTGTGTCCATGCCATCTGATACGCCATCCTGCGCACGTAATTGCAGCTTATTACTGCAAAGCGAGAAGCACCGAATTTTAAACAGATATCGGCTATGGTCAACAAGACCGTCGCTTTGATCAATTTGGCGAATGGTGATTGATTCAGCAAGAGATCAGGGCGAATCCGGAACAGATTGGCTGCGCAAACTTTGCAGCGCAATCGACCTGCGTTTCGATCCGCTATGCTTGTCTTGGCCGCCGGTCCCGGCGCAGAAGACGGGATCTGGGGCCAGCGCACATTTGGTTACGGTTGCCGTCATAAAAGCGCCGGGTTCGCCGGGGAAGGAAGGGCCTCTTTGCCTACGCTCACCGGTGAGGCCCCGGGAAACGCTGTGCGCGCAGCAATGGCCCCATTACCAAAAGGCTTTATGATCAAAGACTTAGAGTGAGTAATGGCTCTAGAGAAAAAGGCGGAGTATTCGAAACTTAAATCTCGGTGGTTGGCGTGTCTATTCAGACAAGTTACACACAACCAGGGATTTAACATGAAGATGTTTGCAGCAAACCGCACTGTCCTCACGCTTCATCGCGGGCACGCTTTCGCCGCAGCCCACAGCAACGCTATGGTAGAAAGCGATGATTCAAGATGTGTCCAACGCGTCGTCAGCGGCCGATAAATGAATGGCCATCGGGAAAACGGTTGGATGGTCGTGCACCGCACCGAGCCAGAGATGAAGCCGGGCCGGTTCGTCGGCAACGCACCCCTGGCGTGCCGGTGAGAACATCGACGTCAGGCGCCATTCTGCAAGAAACGTTTAATCCGGCGGATATGTGAATGCTTATGGTTCCACTCAGAAGAGGGCGGCATGAAAAACCGGTGGCTTCGAATGACACTTTGGGCGCAAAGGAGACGCCTGTTCAAGCCTGATGGTAAAAATTGTGATGACGGTCATCACGGCGAATAAACCCGTTTTAAATTAGAAAAGGCCGGAGAGATTATGCTCTGTCCGGGCCTTTTTTATCTTTACCTTTGAGGGCTTTGTGCACGTGCCGCCAAAAGCTGGTCGAAGCGCGTTAAATCTGATATGAAGCCCGCAGCGGCGTCTTTTTGAGTCATAGGCCACCAGCGTTCATCTTCGAAGGTGACATAGCGCTTCGGAATATAGCGGTAATGTCGACCAGCGGGCCAACCGTGCGGACATGGCCTTTGTACAATTTCAAGTCTAACTGTACCGGTCACATGTGGCTGGGAGCATCATCGGCGGCTTGCAGCATGGTTGCGTTTCGGGGCTGCTACCAAAAACCATTATAGTCAGCTCTTTGCAATTTACGCGGCTCAGCTCGTCTTTAGGTGCATTGCGCGCCGCGGTCGAGGGTAATCGATTCGATGCCGCGTGGGCTTCGAGCAGCACATGTCCCGCCGGGGCGGGTCCAATAGATTGCCACGGGACTTTTTTCATACCGACAAAGCCGCCCTCAACAAGAATCAAGGGCGGGCCGCAGCCGTGCTTGCGCAAGTTCGTTCAATTGTAGCCAAAAGTTCGCTGCGACATGTTTTCGCCATTGATGACTGACCGCTCGCCACACCGGATTCAACCAACTCGAACATATTCGGGCGTGTCGTGGGTGCCTGCTTCTGGCGAAACCGTACGCCTGATAACATTCGGGGTTGCGTCCCACGGCCGATCTTCAGCACCTTTTCCTCGGAGGACGTTTGTGAAGGAGATTTGCACCCCCACTAAAGGGTGGCTTCGCCACGTTTGTCTTTTGCACGGGGATCTGATGTTTTTCAGCAAATTCGTCAATTTTGTCCGGCTGGGTCAGAATTCCCCACTCACGCCAGCGCGATTACTTGATGGTCAGGTTCAAGCATAGGCAACCAATTCGAAACGGACCTGATCTTGCCCTGCCCGTCGCACCGATTGCGCAAACCGCATTCGGCTCCGGTTTCGGCGGCAAATTTCAACCAAGCGTGTAGAACAATCAACGCCGAGCGATCCGAGGTGGAGCCCAACAGTAAGCCCTTCGTAGACGGCATTTGGCGCGAAACATCGGGAAGACGAAATCTGCGCACGAATTCTTCGCGAATTCTTTCGACAGTTAGGATTTCCGACGCGCCCATTCATTTCGCTTTGGCCGCCGGGCAGCTCAAGTTCTTCGCCTTGGCCGGTGATCAGCGGTTAAAGGTCACCACTTCGAGCGATAATTCGGTTGCAGCCATCTTAGGATATCGAGGTATCAAAGCCCACCAGAATTAGGCGAGCACACTTTTTTTGGGCGCGGACATTGATGTTTCCTTTTTCGGTTTGCACCGCGAAGTATCTGTTTTTCCCCCCCCCCCCAAATTTTGTTATGAGCAAGATGAGGCTGCGTTGACCTCACGCGCGGGAATCGTATCGAAAGGTTATCCAACGGCAAAGCGTCAATGAAATGAACGGATCTGTTTCAAAAACTTTGCGGCTCGCAGCCGCTACCGCTATCGTGCGCGAGGTGTTTTCCCGCCACCCATGATGCGCAACGACATTTGTCGAAAAAATATGACGCGGATATTGGTTGAAGCGAGAAGAACCTAGCCCAGAGATCGCAAGATAACGGTCCGATCATATAAGCTGCGCGGCGCGCGCGTTTCAACGCGATGCGCAAGGTGGATCCCCGAACAGTCGGTTTTTGTTTGTGGCAAAGGCAGGAAATCATGCCCAAGTGTTGCATTATGGTGCAGTCATTTTGGTGTGAAGGGCGTTATATTTATGCCCGTAACGACCCCCTCAGCAGAAGTATCCCAGAAAAAAATCTTTGGCGAGGCTTCAGGTGGAGGCTGCGGCTGGGTTGCGCGGACTATGGTGGGATAAAAAACCTGCAAGCGGCGCGAGCAATATTGCACGGAAAGAGGGGCGCTTCCATTGGGTCTGTCTTCCTTTCCGATGATTGAAGGATGTATCGAGGGGCAGCCTCTGTTGCGGCTTGAAATAGAAAAGCAGTTGGGCCGATGTTCGGACCACATCATGCTGCCCGTTGCGGCGGCCGGATTGTCGTCGGGGATCTACAGCTATTTTCAAGATTACATGGTCGACTGATAGCTTCGTTGAACCCTAAAGGCGCCTAGTTTAGCTCGGCATTGGTGCGGAGCTTCCTGATTGATGGTATTCCTTATCAATAGTTTTGTTGACGTGTGCCTCCTGTGGCAAGATTGGTGAGCGTAATTTTAAGCGATTGCGCACTGGGCCGGTTGAGAGCGTTGATCCACCTGAGCCGAAGATCGCATCTGCGTCACGATCATTGAAAGTGAAGTCGAAAGCATCGTCTTGAGCCTGCCGGAGCTCTTTCAATTGAAGCCTTGGGTGAGGTTTCTGAACAGATAAAAGGGCAAGACCGTCGGTCTGTGTCGCATCAAGGCCGGGAAACTTTGATTTTGAACGTCTCCCTGAGGTAAAGGAACGGGCCTCAGCGCTATCCTGCGGGTTAAGAAATACTTCATCCTGCGGATGCCGCAGCGGCCCGGTGCGCTGGAAGGCAGGTTCTGGGCACTTTCTAGCGGCGCTGCGATGACATTTGCCGTTTCGAATATCTGAAAAAAAATCAGCACCGCTAATTTCGGGGTTCCAGTCCTTATCGGGATCGAACGCGCAGTTCGACTAGCTTCCTCCTTGGGCTTGTCACAGCTTAACCGCAGCTCGTGCGATTCACCTATACCGACATCACGCATGATGAAACTTTGCGCCGCAGTTTTGTGCTATAGCGCGGATTTTGACCCACAGCTTGTCAGAAACTGCATGCTTGGAATTTGTCGTAGGTCGGTATAAAGGTCCCTATAAGGGGCTGCACGTCGATTTGCCTAACGCCTGAGTTCCTTTTTTCCCGCGCGCCAAGGCAATGGTTCCGAAAACTCAATAAAACTAAGCTTCAGCGGCACTTCCTTTAACGAAAATGAAGAAGTGGTCCTGAATGGTTAGTAGCCCTGCTGTTCCGAAGTTTGCTTTTGCTTCTTTCTACCCTCCAAAAAAAAGTACCACGATAATTTCTTTCGAATGTTGCTGGGGCCAACAGCTTCTTCAGCACAAGAGATTTGCTCCCAGTCCGATCAACGATTCGCCTCCTTTTCTGCGGTCACCCTCGACGCGGGAAAACCTTAAGCAAATAGTTCCGTCCCTGCTTATTTCTGATCGTAGCGATCAATCTTTAGCGCTTGGCCGCTGCGTCCTGATTGAATGAATCGCCTTGGAAACCGAGAAGGCCCCATCGCAGGGGCTATCGTCCGTCTGCCGCGAGGCCGTCGACGATATTCAATGCTTTCGTCACGGATAATATTAGACAGGATTCACGGTTCTTTAATCCGACATCCATTAGGCTTCCGAATAAGAGATATCGAAAAGCCTCTTGTAGATGCTGTCCAGGACACGCCGGAAAAAAAACACAGATACTACCTGAATCAGGGCGCGGCTTTCGCGCGGTAAAAAACTTCATGGGTCGTGACGACAAGCCACTACAACGTGCATTTAACCCGACCTTGACGCGATGGCGGGTGTCACCCGTCCAAGAGCGGCATCGGCAGTGGACGCGCCTAAAATGTGCCGAATCGTCTGACCAGATTTTGATCATCAGCGATTGGATTATCGGCCCGGCGATGTCGGGGCTACAGTTTTCTGCCGTCGACCGTTCGCTTGAACCTCCTCTAAGGATGGCGCTACGGATATTCCATTCTACGGACCGCAAAAATCCGATTAAATTCAGAGGTGTGTCAGGGGGCTCAGATAGCGGCTGCGGATGATTTCGTCAGACAAGCCCGAGTTAACGTGGTGACGAATTGCCGCTCGCCATCATGGCGGGCGAAAAGAATTCTGAGCAATGCAACGCGTAACTGTCATCGAGAAATCGCGTCATCAGTGAAGCGCTGTCTGCACTGCAGGTGGTACATTAGCGCGCTTTGATCGATCTGATAGGCGGAAAATTTCAAGGAATCCCTGCTGCAGGATCCGCTGCACGACTTTAGCCACGGAAACCGATTTCCTTGATGCTTGCGTATTTCAAGGTCACGTGTCTGTGGTTGGCGACTTGGTGGGTATTTCGCCGGCCGGCCGCGCTTGGGGGTATATGAGTTGGATGTAGTCTGGGCACGTGTCAGCTCCGCTATCTGATGGCGGCGCCGGGCTTGCCGAACCTTCTCTGCGGTCGCGCCGGAACCATACCATTGCTTTGGACGCGCTCAAGCCAACGGATGTAACAGGATGCGGTTCGCCCGATCGAGGTGGTGGCAGACCTGAACAGGTTGTCCTCTCTGATATGGAGACGGCAGCAATACTTTACGATCGTTTTAGCCACGATATGACTGGCATACCGCGTTATACTTCCAAGCGACGCAGGCCGGAACACCCTCATCCATATATACAAAGAAAAAAATTGGTTGTTTGGTACAGTTGGGGCAGGGGGGCTGCCTGTCGGCCTTGATACCTGATTGCGCATTTGACACGACGGCTTGCACAGCTTTAGAGACAGGCGATCGATTATCATTTTATTTCCGATAGGTGTACGGAGTGCCCTAACGCATCGGAGCAAATTGCTGGACGACGACGCGGGTGAGGCCCGCGTTCTGCGATGACCTATATTTCCGTTCGAGAGCGCGCAATTTTTCGACGCGCTTTCCACCCCATCTGGAGGAATATGCGGGCCCGGTGTTAGATTTCCCGGATGATGTGTCGGAATTTGCTCGATTATCAGGGTCGCGACGCGCAAAAATCGATCAAGGAAATACACCTGTCTCCGGTCCGTTCCCTAGCAGCAAGGAATGCTTCTTCCCCCGACATAACCAACCGTTCGCCGAAACGTGGTCCGGAATCGATCGGCTGACGCTACCTGATGGACTGGATGGGCGGACATTACACTTGGCAGATTTCCGGCCCACATTAATCATACTCGGCATATAGGCGAAACCGTCGCGAAACGCCCCCAACCGCCGGGGCGGGCGATGCCACCCGATTTCCTCACCATTACCTTCGCGGTGGACGTTTATGGGCGGCGTTTACCAGCGGATCAATTCCACGCCGAGGAGTGAACATCGACCTCGGGCGCGCAACTGAGGCATAGTCAACAAAAACCGTATTCCTTAAGGGCAAGATCGCATAGACACCGGGTCCGAGATCGATATGTTTTGCCGGGCACGCGCGGTTCCCTACACGTCGCATATCATTTGACACCCCTTTCGCACGGGTTGTTTGCGCTTATTATAGGGGACCGAGTATGCCAACCGAACGGCGGTTAAGGAAAGTCAAATGACCAAGGAAACAAATCAGCGTGGGGACGATACTGTTCGTACCCTTTCACTCGTGCCTGGAACATCCGGGGGCGTGTCCCCGTCTCGATGGCGTGTGGAAGGGATCTTGCGCTCAGCCGATTATCCGAAAAGGTCTCGAGCACTGGGTCGCGGAAATGGCCTTGCTTACGGCGCTTGTCGGCAGACGATCAAACTGCGATTGGAAAAACTTGCAACTGCCAGGTTCAGTCGAACGGCCGGCGGATTGATTGCAACGACTATTATGGTCCGCCGACGATGGCGAACCTGGCGCGTATCCGTGCTTTACGCCCCAGCTATATGCTTGACGGGAGGATCACCGAAGGGCCGGGCGTATTGATCAGTCGGCGAGGATATTTCGCCCGTTTATGATCGGTCAAGGGAACGGTATCGGACATCCCTATCAGGGGGGATGTTACGCCGCTTTAACTGGAAATCCCTCTCCGAATGTGCAGAGGGTATTTCGCGCAGTCCGAGCAGCTGCCAACCCGGTTCGAGTTGAGCTTTGGGCAAATCCACAACGCGCTGGTTTCAGGATGAAACACTGCGGGTTGCTGGCGGTGTTAGCTGAACATAGGCCAAAGCGGTCCGCCGTTTGCCGCGCCAGGCAAGGCAGCGGTGACGTGCTTCTTGACCTCTGACCTTCCGTTGACGCGAGAGGCGATAACTGCGCCGTGTGATGTGCTGTGGATACAGTTAGAACGAGTTTGAACTGATTTCGGGGCCAAGGCTGCACCGACCGACTTGCTGAAACGCCTGCGCTTTCACGAGAAGTGCCGCGGGTATTTCCGACGCGCAGGGCATGTTCGATTTGGCTGCACCTGCTCGGCAAGAATCGAGTTCGGCAAAGCCTGTCTATCTATTCAGCGGGCGATATTTAAACGATGACAACTGACGACCGGTCGTCACCGCAGTATTGTCAATTTCTGTGGCGCGGCATTACGATCTGACCCCGAAAAACTGTCGGTTCGAGGCTGAAGGATAAACAGTGGCAGCTGATCAACTGGGCCCATTTTTCGGACGCGTTGGCGCAAACTTGGTCGTCCACGTCGTCTGGACTTTGACCTGAATAAAGGACGTGCTGCCGGCCAATCGCACCTCTGCGTTCCTGCCGGCGTGCTGGCCCGTTATCGAGCTCGTGAATGGCCGTTTACCTGTATCCTGACAAGCGGTCCTCGCTCAAAGCACCATCCAGGACAGAAATTTCTTTTCCGGTGTGGCAAACAGGATGGTGACGATGCTTTGACGTGGTGGCGCAGCGTTGGCGTGAGGCGCGGAAAGAGATCGGTTTGCCGTCGCATTCTTGGTTGAGTGTGGGGCACGATTGTGCCCGCCGCGATGAAACATGTGGACCACTTTTCTAGTGACCCAGTGCATCGCCTTTGTGAAAGAGATTTCAAATCGTCGCTGAACCGGGGGGAAAGTTGAGGAAGGGCTTTACCGTTCCGTTGAGAGGCATGTGCTGAACGCTGACAATTAGTTGGTTCAGTCACCGACGATGGCAGGGCAACGACGGGTATTGATTACACTGTTCCCTTACGGTCCCTATTACATTTGGGGGGCAACAGCGCGTTATAGTTACCGGGGGCATGGACCGAACGTATGATGTTGACCCTTGCCCGCGAGTACCCGCTGGCTTGTTGACCCTGACGCCCAAGCGTGTGTCGCGATGCATGGGAAGGAGATGGGGGGCATGTGATCTGGTATTTCGTTGGCGCTGTCCGTGCCCGCCAATGCGCTGCCTGGGCGTGGCCGACAGGCGCGATGTCGATATGTCGACCAACTCGCATTGCCGGACAAAGACGGTGGATGGCGCTCGCGGCGCGCGTGGGCTCAAAGCCGTGCCGACGGGCGGTGGAACATGGAAACGGTCACTGTGGTCAGTGGCGCCCGGCAAAGGTTTCGAACGGTAACGACCTTCCCCGGCGCGAATGTGGGAAACGGATGCCGGCGCGCCGTGGTTTTAGCGTTTCTCTGAACAGTATCATTGACGACGCCGTTGCGCCCGCGATTTCACCATTGAATGCTCTTTATGCGGACAGCGCCAGGGTCGGGTCATTGATCGCTTTGAAGTCCTGCCTGATCTTGCGGGCGCGACCGGGGTGCGATTTATCGAGGATGCGGGCGTCAACGTTATCGCGAGGAGTTTACCTGCGCACATTGCGATTATTTCCGGTTTGCGGTGGTTGGCCGACCCGGCAGAGGGGTTTAGTCCAGATGCTTTGGCCGCGATCTGCAGCGCGATTACGGATGGCTGGAAGCCTGTCCGGCCGAAGCGTTCATCGGGGCGGATGCGAAACTATTGCCCGCCGGATCCTGCGCCTTCCCGGTGCAAGCGATGCGCCAAACCGTGTGTTGTGGGCTTTGTCCTTGCCCGCCAGCGGGACGATCGCTGGCTGCGATGGTCGCTGCATTCTTGAACAATCTTTTGCAGCTGCTCCTGATGGCGCACGCGTTTCGAGCAGAGCGCTTGGCCGGACCGAAAGACGTGACCAACGGTTACGGTACTGAGCAAGGCAGATATGCGAAATACCTTCAATCGTTAAGGAGGCCGCCTTTCGGGAGGCGCGAGGACCGTCGCCGCGAAGTGCCTATCTTGATGGCGAGGGATATCCGCGCGCGGCCCGGCTCTGTTTATCCTGCGAGGCCCTGCCTTTCTGAACGCCGCCGATCCCGCCGTTCTGAGGGGATCTTTTCAAGCGGAAAATGCTGTGTTTTCCGTGAAAGCCCGCTGATTTTGATGCCGCGATATCGGCGGCCCTGAATTTGGGGAAACGGCTTGGCGCGGGTAAAAGCGCTTTGGATTGCTTCGGGTTCGCCAGCAACTCGGGAAAGCTTGCTGGCATGCGCCAGAAAAGCTAATGCCACCTGGGCCCTGCTGACGCGCTCTTTCCTTATTGTAGGTGGCGGCGACACGCATGGCCTATACCAGGATGAAATTACATGTTTCGCGATTATCTTCGACAAAATCTTGGTCGATCCCTACGCAGAATCTACACGAACAGAGCACCACCCCGCCACCCCACAGGCTGCGGCCCTTTTATCCGAAGCTTACAGTGGGCCCGTGCTTCAAACTGTAAGATTCTGAGGTGACAGGCCGTATTGTCTGATTGCTAGGTCCGGCCGCGATCCGAGATCGGCTCCCTATAATCTACTTATGGGTCGCCTCCGTCGGATCTCGCAGTGCAGATTAGACAGCCCCGCGAGGTGTGACGTCAGGCTATGCGGCGGAGTTAATCGTCAGTTGGCCGTTGCCTCGATCCTAATCGCAGGCGCCACTGCTGTCCAAAGCCGAGCATGTGTTGGCTGCTTGAAAACAAATGCCGTGTTGCCGACACCTAACGGCACACTGTTCCGCTGGCCGGCAATCGGGCCCAAGTGTTGCGCCACATGCGGATTCGGCTGGTTTGAAGACGACGTTTGCCGCGAACGCATGTTGCCAACGCATTCATGCAAACGCCTCCCCAGCCGCGGGAGAGAGTCGTGTTACAGGTGTTCGACGCGATTATTCCTTTGCAGCTATGCCTATTGATGGCGCCGGCTAAGATCCGTGTTAAACCACAATCGGAACTGGCAGCTGTTGACGGTCCCGTCTGGTGGCGTGGTTCAGCGCTTTATGCAGCTGCTTACCCGAAATGGACGATAAAACGCTTGCTCGCCCGCTTCGCCTCGCAGCGGGGCAGTCGTTAATGCGGCCGGTCTGACGCGATGACGGGGCAGATGTGGTCGACAAGTATCAGCAAATCCAATCCCCATATCGGTACACAGATGGTTCGCCCATCAATGACGCGAAACTTTGAATATCGCCCACAACGGCAATCGGAAGCAAGGCAGCGCGTACTCTTCTCACACAACGGAATGATGCGATATCTTCACCCATTCATGGAATATCTGTCTGGTCAAGCATTGAACGGTTCTGTCTAATCGTTAAGGGGTCGCTAGGCGTGGCATTCTACTGTGAGATCCCCGGGGCAATGCGGACCGGATGGATGTTTCGGTGACGGCGGGCGGACGGCCGCTGACACTTCGGCTTGAATTCTTATCGACCGCGCTGGATCATCGGGCAACTTTCGAACCATTTCTATTTCAGCAGCACATTAGCGTCGAATTGCAGAGGGGCTTGAAACCGATTGCGCAGCCAGATCACAACTGGTGGACGAACACGAACGCACCAGCCGTTCGTATCGACCGAACTGCCTGCGGTGGAATTGCCAGATCCCTAGGACCCCCCCATCACTCAATGAGCGCGGGTCAGAGCGGGATCTGCAATCACATCGATATCACAGTGCGCCGGAGCGAAAGACAGATTGGCCTGAATTGGCAGTCGGCGCGGCGTTAATCGAACCGTTGAGTTGAAGCTGCTGTTGCGCTTTTACGATCCTGAAGGCGGCCACGATATTCTGATTAGATGGGCAGGGATATCACGACCGTTTCGTCAGGACAGTCTTGCGGCAAAGCAATCGAGATGGGTGAGCAGGACAAAGCTTTGTTGCCCGGTCGATCCGCAAAGGAGAACATCCTCTTATGGGACGCCCCTCCGCCACCGAAACCAGAGGTGAATCCGCCGCCGCAAAAACGGGCACAGGCCATTGATTATCAATTGCAGGATTTAAACGCTCAAGGGCAGGTCAGGCATATGTTGAATGGCACAAGTCGGGGGGAGCGAGGTGCATTGAAACTGTCGGGGCGGAACAGCGCAACCGTAGACGCTAGTTGGCAGCGTGTTATCTTGCAAGAAACGCGCGATCCTTTATAGCTGGACGAAGGCCACAGCGACGCTGGACAGCAGAGGTAGAGAACCCATAAGCCGAAGACCACTTATATAGGCATGATGGAAGGCAAGAACCAGTGATCGCCATCGCGCATCGCCTATCCACCATCGCCGAGAATGGACCGGCATTTGGTCGCTGGCGGAGGGCCGTATTGTCGAGAGAAGGCAACCCGACGAGGTGCTTTTGACCACAGGGCGGCTATATTCAGATTCTGGGACGGCAAATACCGGCGGCGTCCTACCGCACAGAAGCAGCCGGACATCGTAATGCCGCTTCAAATGGAATCGACCCGTTTTCCCCCGCCGACACGCGCTCGACCGACCGCCGTTCTTGGCAGGCTTTCTTTCGTTGGCTTATAAAGGCAGCAGTTGCAGCGCTTTTGTGTGGCGGGGGTGCCTTCTCCAAACGTTGCGCTGCGTGATCGAGTACATGGCCCGCAATTTGGTCCTTGGCTGGGTTGTTGACGCAGCACCTTGCGGCAGGGAGGCGGGGGCTCGTTTTTGTCGGACCATACGGGGCTGCTGTTGCGGACTGGTCGGTCTTTTTGCTGACTTGCCGTCCAGGCGCTGATTGGCGCTCAGTTCGTATATATTTGACAAGTCGATCGTCGTGGCACCACAATGTGTTCACACCTCGTCATCATAGCTCCTCTCAGCGGTCCGTTGCATCGCGCTATCCTGCTGGGGACACACGCACGGTCCAGCGTCTTCCGACAATCGATCGCAGGCCCCGGGACTTCCCAAAAAAGGGACAATGCAGACCAGCCGTGCGCTGACACCGAGTTGTGACACGAGTGCTGCACACCGGTTGCTGTTCGCGGCGCGTCCTTTATCGGGCTTCGGTGATCGCTTTGGGGCCAGCGTTCCGACTGCGTTATCGGCTGCTGGTTTGGTGTTGTGGAACCGCGATTTCACGGCATTGGTGGGTATGTCTGTTTGTATCGCTCATTTCACTTTGAGCCTCGGGTGCCGCAAAATTTCAAAGGCCAGGGGCCAGGCGCGCGCGCGCATGAAGTGACGGGGAGGTGGTTCGATACGATCACAATATCAAAGACCGTGAAAACTGTTCGCCCATGCCGGCCACGAAGACCGCGCCGCACCTTCAGGCGCGATTGCGCAAATTTCTGGACACGAGCCTCGATTCCTTGAGGCGGTAGTGTGTCTTTCCCCGGTTCTGTGTGATGGCGTTGCAGGGGTTCTGCCGGTGCTGCTGGTGGGCGGGCGCGCCGTTTGGTATGGTCACTTGGGTGCCGGTGACGGCGGGTGAATCGCATGCAACGGGGCGGTGTCGCTGCGGCTGCCGCAAATGACTGGCTGTGGTCAGTTTTACCCGCTCATGGCGCTTCTATGGAATTACTGGGCGAAGGTCCGAGGACGTTTATACTGCGCACCCGCGCGGCCCCGCACGCAGCTGCGTGACTCGCGATGGTCGCCTCGCGCGATTCTGGATGTTCACGAAACGCCGAGGGCGAATCCAGTTTTGATGGGCTGCGCTTTAACCTTATGCCGCGACACAGACCGCCGGGCATCGAAAGATCTGAACCTGTCGATCAGCGGTGGCGAAAAAATTGGGATTCGTAGGTGGCCAGTCTGGCGCACGTGTAAATCGACCTTGGTTTCCCTCTCGTGACGCGGCTCTATCTGCGGAACAGGGTCACATTTGTGATCGCCGGGCAGGATGTGAGCCCAGTGACCAAGCCAAAGCTTGCGGCGAAGATCGGATGGTCACGCAGGAAACCGCTAATGGTTCAACCGGTCGGCGTTCGACAAATACGTCTTACGGTAAGCCCGATGCGAACCCAAGCCGAAGGTTGATCGCCTGCGCGCCCGCAAAGCCGCAAGCGCAATGCGTCATCGAAAGTCATGCAGGACCACCACGGGCCCGCCAGCGGCTATGACGGCGCCATTTGGGCGACGTGTGCTGAGAGCATGTCGGGCGGCAACCCGTCAACGCATCGCGCTAGGCACGGGCGATCCTGATAAGACGCACAATCCCTGTATTGGATGAGGCAACCAGCGCGCTTGCGATAGCGACGGTCGAAGCATCAATCCTACTAAGTTGCACTGACCCGGGTGATGAAGGCAAAGAGCCGTGATGCCATCGCGCAACGCCTTTCAAAACCCTGACCGAGATGGACCGCATCGCTTGTAGATGGACGCTGGCCGCACTCGTAGGGATAGGGACCCGAGGTGCGCTTGCTGTCCCAAAGACGGGCTTTATGCGCGGTTACTGGCAGACGCGCCAGTCAGGCTGGGTGTTTGGATATGAAGGCCGCAGAATTAAGGCTTTTGCTGCGCACGGCTTCGCGTAAGCCGCTGCGCATGGACCAGAATATACAATCAGCGACTTGGGCCACCTGGGGCGACGGCCATTGCGTCCGGCCCTTTATTTGCCACGTGATGACCCTGCCGGGCGGAGGGTCATGTCACAGGCCGCCTGACGCGGCAGACCCTTGAACGATTTTCGTATCGTCCAGACGTCTGAAAAACCGGGTTCGCGCCCCCGTGCCGTGCACTTTCAAGGCCTGTGAGCGTAGATGTCAGTTGCAGCATGCATCAGATGAATTTCGTTGCGGAATTCAAGCTGGGCGCGTGGTCAAAAAGCGTCGCTGGTAGATGCTCATGGGATTAGAGACCTGTCTTCAAGGCCTCGCCAGACCTCGCCAGCGCAATCGCGCCGCTGGGCGCCTTTGCAGCGAAGCGGATCCAAAAAGGGTTGCGCATGGCCGGTTTCCACGGCGCGGGGTCCGATGTCGTTGATGAATTCCAGGGTGTCAGTGTTGAACCCTGCCGTATTGGGCGCACTGCAATTGCCGAAAAAAGGCTGGCCGTGATCGACCAGGCCGCAAACGGCACCACTGGCCGCGTGACAGTTGACCGCATCGCGAGGGCGGGCTCGATGATTTCGGTCCACGACGGACAAGGAACTTGACGGCCGCGCGGCAAGAGCTGGCGGCATTTGTGTGACAGTCTGGGGGCTGGCCGCGCTGGACCTGGGGACGGAGACGTGATCGCCATGCGCACGCCGCGGACCAGCGGTTCGGCGCGGCCAATGGTGACGCCCCCGCCCGGCGTCGTTTCCTGCAAGCCACCCCCCCCATGGCGAGGCCGCACTTGATCAGCTGCTGTGCGCGAGGCTGTTTGGCGAATGGCGCCACGTGATCGATCTTTTTGCGGGATCTGGCACGTTCAGTCTTGCCCTTGGGCTGATCGTGCAGAGGTTTACATGCGGTCGGAGGGTGACGCCGCCATGACCGCGGCGCTGGACCACGGGTGGCGGCTGTCGCCGGCCTAAACCCGTCACGCACGAGACCCGAGACCTGTTCCCGCCGTCCCTTGCTGCCCGAATGAACTGGGCCAAGACCGGACGCGGGGGCGTAATCGGACCCGCCACGTGCCGGCGCAGAGGCCGAGATTGCCGAGATCGTCCAAAGCGATGCCGCAGTTTGGCTTATGTTTCGTGCCAAACCCCCCGGTCACCTTTGCGCGGGATGCCGCTGTGCTGATTGGCCGCCGGTTAACGCTGAATTGGGTGCAAGTCGTTGATCCAATTCCCGCCTGATGGTCATCCCATGCTGGAGCTGGGCAGCCGCAAGTTCAATTCTGCTGCCGAGAAGATACACAAAACGGGACAAGGCGCAAAAGATAACGCACAGCTAAGGTGAGGCACGAAAAACATGCGGCGAACGTCTGGGAAAGATTGGGTTCGATAAGCGGACGGAGCGTCAAGCAATTTTCATTCATCGGGTAGTCATTGTGTTCACGCCGCCTGGGCTGGGCATGGAAACCGCGCCTTTCGTTGATGGAGAAATACTGGCGCGGTAATCCTGTTCTCGGACCGCGTATGTCTGTTCTTTGTCTCGCTGAAAATCACGCTCAAGTCTCATTTTGCCGCGGCGGGTGATCGGGTTCTTTTTCGCACACGGTTGGATGTATTCGACTTAACCGTCGTTGCCCAATTCGCCGCTGGTTGCCTGCCCGTGCAAGCGCCTGGGTCCGTCGACTGCGCGCATGAGCGCTATGTTCTGCCGGGCCTGTTGCCGCCGTTCTTTGCAATCCCGTCGCCCCTCGTCTGCGGGCCGCGTCGGTCGTAAGGTTTCATCCACCGCGCTGCCCGGCATGGGCCGGGTCTTTATGCTGGATTGGGACGGATTTATATCTTTTTTTCATATCCGAATTCGGTTTGAATCGGACCAAGCTGGTTTTCAGCCCAACTCCAACTTTCCTGAAGGTTTCGGGATCCCCGCGCCCGCAGCGGCCTTATAGGGGCCCTGTTCCAAGATCCATTTGGAACCGCCTGGGGGGGGAAAAAAAGGCTTGGAATTTTTCCCCTTCTTCTTTTCCCTC
>Ga0163217_1077688_pt1 | contig 16077 bp, 26 predicted proteins | sample SynspAceP_FD_185933 | JGI IMG/M metagenome (GOLD analysis project Ga0163217, IMG submission 185933) | Saline lake microbial communities from Ace Lake in Antarctica - Synechococcus sp. Ace-P (PacBio error correction) | ecosystem: Environmental > Aquatic > Non-marine Saline and Alkaline > Saline ... | reverse complement strand
TGCTGATCGTCAAGCGGCATGAACCCGCTCCGAGGATCACCAGCACCCAGATCGAAATGAACACGGCCACCGTCACTTGGCCGCTGTGAGCGCCCGCACTGCCAAGCACCGCCTTCGTTGGGATTGATGCCAAAGCGCCAGCACGCCCAGATACTTGCCATCACTCACCATCGGCACGAAACCACATTCAGTCACCTGGCATCGGGCTGAGGTGCTGGCGAATTCAGGGGGTTCTGGGGCCGGCGGCTGCAGATCGGGCGGCAGCTCCCAGGCCCGACTCAACAGCAGCTCACTGCACCAATGTGCCGGCTGATCGGGATTTGCCGAATAGATCACGCCATCGGTCGGCGGAAAAAGATGTATCTGAAGGCCTGCGGGACTGGGAGCGCCAGAAAGCGTTCAGCCACCGCCGCCAGCTCCCGGTCCTTGGCCTCGGCCACCAGGGGCGTGACATTGGCGGAGAGCACAGACCAAAATCCCAACGGCGAAGCGGGTGTTCACTCAATTCCGGCATCCCCTCTGGATGCTGTTGGAAGCGAAGAACGTGATCCCCGTCATCATCAAGCTGACCACAGGTGGCCACCGGCCAGGCAGCTTGGTCTGCAAGCTGAACTCGGCCCACCAACTCAGGAAATCGCTCCACAAGGAAGACGTGTGCTCACGTCAGCCTGGGGCGGGCGGGCGCCAGGTTGGTTGAGGGATGGGGGCTTGCCCGGTGAAATTTATCGGCGGCCACCAACCCAACCGTCGCTTTAGCCCACCCTAGCGAGCGCCGCACCTGATGGCCAATATTCGCGGCGATTAAAGCCATCCCGTCGAAGCGCACCTTGCTTCGAGCCCGGGAGTAAGCCGCCGAGAAGCGGCCGTCGAAATCCTTCGCCATGGGCCACCACGGCCAACACACGCCCGCCCGCGGTAACCGATCGCGCCACCAGGCTCCATGCGGCTGCCGCATTGGAAACAAACTGACGATCGGCGCTGGCGGCCAGCTGATCCCGATCACATCCCCGAGCGAGCTCATCGGGTAGGCCGGCAGCGGCGGCCACCACCAGGGCACTGAAGCCTCCGCCACGCCAGGCTTGGCGCCTCGGCAAGCTTGCCGCTTGGCGCAGGCCAGCAACACCTGCGGCCCAAGGGGGGTTCGGGGGGGCCCCCCTTTTCCCCCCCAAGCAGGGCATCAGGGTCTGACATTCAGGGTCGCCGAACGCAATTTAATTCGAATCAACCTTTGAAGCCATTCAGGGTGTGAGCATCAGCCCGGCATAGATGGACGCCGCGATAGTCGATTGGCCGCGCCGCCCTTAACGCCCTCAAGTGGCTCGAGCACAGCTGGAGCGCACCCTCTCCAGGCCATCGGCATCGAGGCAGGGGGCAGGGGCATTAGGCGGCCCCATGCCGCCGGTGTCGGACCCGATATCTCCTTCACCGATTCTTTGTGATCCCTGGGATCCGGCGGAAGCAAGCACATCGTGCGGCATCGGTTGGAGAGGCAAACACCGAGACCTCCGGCCCGCTGAGCCGCTCTCCAAGGCACCAGGGCCGTGGCTGGTGAACGCGGCCATCAAAAAATGTCCTCCAATGGGCCTGCCGGGTTCGTCGCCAGGCTGTTCGGGCCACGGTGGACCCCCTTGCCGGCGCCAGCCCATCGGCCTTGACGACCAGCCGGCAAGCCATGGCTCTCGACCACCTCCAGGGCCTGCCTCACGGTTGTGGGGGGCCCAGTAGGCGGCCGTCCGGAACCCGCCAGGCCTCCTGCATGAGCCTTGGCCACTGCTTGCTCGACTCGAGCTTGGCGCCAATCGCCCGCCTGGCTCCGAAAACACGCCCAGCCCAGCTTCACGCAGGCGATCGGCAATCCATCGGCCAGAGGCCTTCCGGTCCAACCCACCACAAGCTGCACCTGACGCTCCAGCAGGCGGCTGATCAGGCCGGCCGTGATCATTCGCGGCCAACGGCAGGGGCTCGCAGCCCAGGCTGGCTGGCCGTTCCACCGTTACCGGTCGCCACCCAGACCGCATCGACCCCCGGGCAGCGACGCACAAGCCAGGCGAGGGCATTTTCCCGCCCCCGGAGCCCACCACCAGGACCAGGAGGGGGGTGGCAGCGGTTTGCAGGGTCAGTGGTGTCAATCGGATCAATTCGGAACGGTGGGGGCGGTTCCTAGGTTTTGGCCTTGGATCGCCCGACGTGTCGTTCCTTCTTTACATCTGGGCGGGCCGCGCCGGGGCGATGGCCATCCTGGATGGGCTGCTGGGCTGCTCCTGCGTTTCCGGCCTTGCTGGCCTGGTGGCTCTGCGCTTGGCAGCGCCCCAGCCGTTCCCCCTACCAGTGGAAACCTCTGCCATTGGAAACCCCTTGGCAGCCGTTTCCAATGGCCATGACGGACGAGGGCGTTTGCGGCCGTCCTGGCTGGCGATGAACTACCAGCCTTTGAGCAGGGCCTGTCAGGAGTCGGCCCGCTTCGATCTTACCCGAGGCGGCTGCGGCAAATGCGGGAGCGGTACTGGGAGCTGCGGCGCCCCCCAAACCATTCGATGTGGTTGATTCACCAACGCAATGCCCTGATCAGCTGCCGGGCGCCCGGAGGCGGCCCCCCTCACCGTGCTCGATCGCCTATGGCCCGGCCGCAGGAACCGAGCCGTCAGCAATGTTGATTCAGCAATGAGCGCGCGCGCAATGCGGGGCTGAACCATCGCCGCGCTGCCGGAAAGCCTTGCGGCGCCTGCCGCCGGGGATCTGGCCAGCCTCGAGTTCACGCCCCTGCCGATGCGGCGCCAGGAGGACGGCAGCCTGGAAAACCCAGGCCTGCCCTTGACGTACTCGCCGATTCATCTGGCCCGTGCCAGGGCCATAAGCAGGCAGGGCCGCCGCCTGGTTTGCTGGCTGGCGGCTGCTGGGCGGTGGCAAGCCCAGCGACTGCAGCGGGCGCCCCTGGTGTTGGAGACCATGCCGATCGCCGAACGCAATCGCTTGCTGGACATTGGCCCCTGGACCAGGGCCGCCGCGGCCGCCGCCTGGGTTTGGCGCCGAAACTGCTCGATCTGCAGGCCAGCCTGCAACAGGCCGCTGGGGCACCAATTCCAGCGCCAGTGAGGCGCGGCGCCTGCGGCTCAGTCAGCGCCATCGACGATGCCTATGCCGAATGGCTGCTGCGGCGTAACGAACCCGGCCGAGAGGGTCCGGGGCCGAGCAAACTGGAGCGGGCCTTGCCTCGCCCCGCTCCGGGTGGCGGGCACACCCCCACCCCGTCCCCTTGGCCGTTCCCTTGCCGTCCCCCCTGCGCATTGAGCTTACCAGCTTCGGCCCCCTGCTCTATAGGGGCAAGGCCAAAACGTGTTTTTCGCACCGATTTCGAAGCCGACCGCTGGCCGTCGAATTCAAGGATGACGCCACAGCCTTCAACGCCCTCAAGAAGGCCAGTTGCCAGGGGAAGGGCCACCTCAAACTGCCGGATCTCCGCCCCTCTTGCTCGAACAATCTGCGGCGGCTGGGGTACCCACCCATTTACCGGGGATCGATGGCGACCGCTGGATGTGGTGCAAACCGGGTGCGGGTGATTCCCCCTGGAGGGGTGATTCGCAATCTGGCGGCAGGCTCATCTGCCCCGGCCAGCTTACCGATCGCGGCTGCACCCCGCTGAAGCCACCGCTGCTCGATCTTACTACAAGGACGACGCGTTCGAGGGATCGCTGCTCACGAGGCCAGGCTGGAATGGCTGGCTTGGTGACGGCGAGCAAACGCCTTGAAAACTGGAGCGGCTGGGTCCGCTTGGATCAAACGCCCTGTTGCGAGATCTGTTCAGCGGTGTGCAGCTTGAAATTAGTGGATTTCAAGTTTGGAGTTCGGCTTCACCACAGGGGCGGTGGAAATGGTGCTTGCCGATTGAGATTCAGCCCGGACAACTGTCGCTCTGGACTGCCAATGTGGAGGATCCCAGCGATCCGAATTCTGGACAAGGATCGCTTCCGGCAGGACCTCGGTGCGTTGATCGAAAGCCTATGGGGAGGGTTCCTGAAACGGGTCCAAGGGTTTTGGCCCTCAACCCCGCGTCTACCGTAGGTCACGGCAATTGCCGCGTTAGCCGTATTTGCCTCGGAGAATCATGGGTGGCACCCGCAACGCCCCGAGCACCGATTCCCTCTCTGGTGGATCCGTCGGCACGGCACTGTCGGGCCTGATGGCGCCCTGCCACTGCTGGCTTTCTGTTCGCTGACTGGCACCCGGCGCGGGGTTCAGGCCCAGGGCGATCGGCCCGAGCCAAGCCGAACTCGCCCAGGCCCAACCCGAGGAGCCTGAAGCACTTAACGCCTGAAGCCCTTGGCGCCTGAGGCCGAAGCAAGCGAACCCGAATCCACTTGAGCCCCAATCGAGCCAGCACTTGACCCGCTCGATCGGACCAGGGCCCCTGAGCCAAACCCCGAGCCAGCAGAGCTGCTTGAAGGCAGGCCAGAGGCTCCAGCAGGAGTGGACACCACCATTCCGTCTCTCCGCCCCAAACAGCCCCGCTTCACGCCAGGCCCCGGTGCAGCCTGGCGCCCGAGAGCCCAAAACTGAGCGAAGGTGCTGATCAGTGAGGTCGTGGTCGAGGGTCTTGATGGCCACCCCGAGGCGGAAAACGGGCTGGAGCTGGCGTCTACGACGCCATGGTGTCCGACCCAGCCGGCGTCTCCCGTTTCTGAGCTTTCAGACGATCTCGCCGCCAATCTATGCCAGCGGCTGGTTTTCGGATGTGCGCATCCAACCCGGTTGGGACGGCCCGCTCGGCGTGCAACTTGTGGTGATCGCCACGGCCAACCCGTGCTCCAAGAGGTTGGAGTTCAGCACAAAGCTGACATCAAAGCTTCCCCGAGGTTCTCGAAGACACCTTCGCCGCCGACTCGACAGGACCCTCAAACCCAACACCCCTGCAGGCCGCGTGCGGAGTTGCAGACCTGGTACTCGGACCAGGGCTATTTCGCTCGCCAGGAATCACTGGACGAGTCGGGTCAGCCCGAGGGGGTGGTTGGAACTGACCGTTCGCGAAGGCCACGTCCAGGGGTGGAGGTTTGCAATTTCTCAACAGGAGGGTTCGGCACCAAACGACGAGGGCGCGAACCGATTCCGTTGGCAAAACCAAGCCCTGGGTGGTCACCAGGGAGATTCTCGACGAAGGCCGGGGAGATCTTCCAACCGCCGCAACCTCGAGGGAAGACATCAAAGCGCCTTTACGGCACCGGCCTGTTCGGCGATGTCAAGGTGGACTTCTGCGGCCGTTCCTGCCACGCCAGGCGAGGTGGTTGATTGTGCTGGGGATGTCGAGCAGTCCACTGGCTCTCTGCTCAGGGGGTTCGGCCTACAGCCAGAAGCCAGGGGGTTGTTCGGCCAAATTCAGCTCCAGGACACCAACCGATCGGCCGCCGCCTGGGATATGTCGGTCAAACTTCCCACCCTACGGGCAGTTCTGCGGCTGGCCGATATCTCGTTCACGGATCCCTGATCAAAGGCGACAATACGCACAGCTTTCCGGGCCCGGTGTTCAATCAGTCGGGGACGTTCCCCAGATCTATCAAAAGCCAGGACAACGGCAACATCAACACCGCCTCGGACTTCTACGAAGCCTCCCGAGCACGAGCGTTGCGATTACAACATCAACTCCAGGAGCAACCCGGAAGGCCGCTCGGCTTCGATTCCCGTCAATGAAGCCGAAGACGAAATCCCCAGGGGAACAGCTGGTTTGACTACGACGGGCAATTCGATCGGATCAGCGGGTGGGTTGGCAACATCCAGTTCGTTGCGGCCTCTCAATAGCGGGGCGACCCGTTCAAAGCGGGCGATGTGGAACATCGTGCTGCGGGCGGATGCCCGGAAGTTGAGGGCCGAATCAACTTCGCCGGTGAATCATTGCCATTCGGCGTGAGCACCAACAATTTCGACGGTGACGAGCGCCGATGAGAATGTGTCTGTGTCCGCCTTCAATTTGCTGCCAGGCAGCAACCAGTTGGTGGCTCTGGCGTGTAGCCGCACCCGCAAACAACCCTCACGACCCGCGCAACCCCACTCAGCAGCTTTCTGAGCGTCAGCACCGAAGCAGTTTCGTCTTTCGGTGGGCCCGATTCCCCTACTTCCCCAATCGCCTGCGCGGCAGCTACTCCTTCTGCATCCGGTGAAACATGGTTGGAAGTTCTTACAGAGGCTGCCGGCCGGAGGCCGGCGAACCAACCGATGCAAACAGGCCCTGGCCTTTCAGGTCACGGCGGCACCAACATCGCACCTGCCTCCCTACGAAGCCTTCTGCCTGGGCGGATCGGAACTCCGTTGCGCGGCTTCTCCGACTGTTGACCTCGGGTTGGGGGCAGCAGCTTCGGGAGAGGCCCAACCATCGAATACGCTTTCCCCTGTTCAGCATCATCAGCGGGCAAGTGTTCATCGATGGCGCCACCACCTCGGCACCCAGTCGAATGTGCAGGGCAATCCCGGCGGCCTGCTGAAACAAAGCCAGCAGTGGCTTCCTCGGTGGGCAAACCGGCCTTGATTCGTGACAACGCCGGTCGGGCCGTTGCGCCTGGGAGGTGGCCAGCCGTTGACTGCCAGCGGTGACTGGGCCGCTTCAACCTCGGGGTGGCTGGAAAATTCTGAGCATGATCTGGCCTGAGACCTATGCCAGGCCCTACGCTGACGGCCCCGCTTGAATGCCATGGGCGTGGGCCGCACAGCGGCACCACGTCAAAGGTGCGCCGAGCCAAGCAACCAGGCCGGCTACCGCGGTTGGGCTGGCTGAATCAGCCCGTGCGTGCGCTGACCCCTCTCCATCCCTCCCAGGTCGCGAAACCCAGCTTCTGCCACGGCGCCTCAGGTTCGATCAGGCGCCGTCTGGCCACCGTTGAGCATCGGGCTCGCCGCCATCGTCGGCACCGGCCTCACCACCTCGACATCCTCGTGGACGGTGAGGAGGTGCCCCTCCTCGACGCTCCGCCCTCGCCTGGGTGGAGGGCGAAATTCGGCCAGAAGGCAGGGCTGACGACCCTCGGCGAAACGGGCGCCCCTGCAGGAGCTCCAGGCCCGATCACCCTGCAGCCAAGGCCAGAGCTTCGCCACCGCACTGCCCAGCCACCATGCCCCTGGATCGGCGCGGCGATCGAAATTCAAGCCAGCCGGCGATCGGCGGGCAGCTCTATTCCCTCGAACTCAACCCCCCGGTAGTTTTGTGAGCGAGAGGCGCACCGGCCCGCACCTTCGGCTTCCGCGAGCAGGTGGAACAGCTTCAGAGGCTGCCTGATCAAGGGGCGGGCGACCTCAGTAACGCCCTGGTCTGCGATGGCCAGCAGTGGTTGATCCCACCGCTGCGATTTGCCCAGGAGCCGGTGCGCCAAGAGCTGCTGCGACCTGCTGGCGATTGGCGCTGGTGGGCTTAGCCCCGAGTCCAGGTGTTTGCCTTCCGCGGATCCATGGGCTGCACACCGCCTGGCGCGGCCCTGGCTGCACAATCCGACCTGCCTTGAAGCCCGTGACCGTTTCCCTCGCCGGCAACTCCTCTGCTTACCAGTGAGCAGATCCTCAATCTGTTTTGCCGCACCGTTACCCCTTTGCCCTCGTCGAACCGGGCTGATATCGAACATGAAAGCCGCGTAAGGCGTGCCGTGGCCATTTCAAGAACGTCACCCTCAACGGAACCCCACGTTCCAGGGCCATTTCCCTGGCCGGCCGATGATGCCCGGGGTGTTGATCTTGTTGAGGCGATTGGCCCAGGTTGGCCGGCTTGATCCTCGTGCAGATGCGACTGCCAAGGGCCTGTTTCGTCTTTGCTGGAATCGATGGTGTTGCGCTTTGTCGGCCGTGGGTGCCCGGGCGATTCAGTGGGCGGATCAGCTGCGAACTCCTATCGCTCAAACGCCAGTAGCGCGTTTCGGCAAAGTGAAGGCGAGGTCACGGTGGACGGACAACGCGTTGTGTTCCGGAGACCTGCTGTTCTCGCTGGTGGACTGAGCCAATGACCAGCCGCAGCCGTGGAAACATCGATCCATCCACTGCCTGGTGGACCCCCACGCCAAGTTGGCAGTGGGGTGGAAATCGGGGACGGTTTGCCGTGATCGGCCCGACGTGCAATCGGCCCGGCAGGCAAAATCGGCCCCCACGTGGTGAATCGAAGGGCGGGTGCACATGGGGCGCGCGCCAATCGCATCTTTCCTGGCGCCTGCATCGGGCACTTGAACCCCAGATCTCAAGTACAGCGGCGACCCCCCACCGAAGTGGTGCTCGGCAACGACAACACCATTTCGCGAATGCGTTCACGACAATCGGGCCACCGCGATGGCGAAGGCAGACCGGTTAACTGGCGGCGGCAATCTTGCTGATGGCGTATTGCCACTGTGGGCCACAACTGCTGGAGCTTGTGCCGATGGGATTGTGGTGGCCAACAGTGTGGCGATCGCGGCCACCGTGGTGATTGCGATCGGGCCTGATCGGTGGGGGTGCTGGGGCATTCAATCAGTCGTCCACATCGGCAAGCTTGCGAGGTGGTGGTTGCAGCCGCATCGACCGCGATGTGCCTCCCTTCGCGATCGTTGAGGCCATCCGGGCGCGGGCTGCGAGGCTCACCGGATCGGGCCTGCGCCGCCCAAGCGGCTCTCAGACCGCTGCGATGGTGCCGAAACTGAAGCAATTGCAGAGGTCTTGGAACCCGCCTGTACCGCGCGATTCAGGTGCTGGCTGCAAGCCCTGGCCCGCATCCGCCAAGACCACCTTGTTGCCGGCCGCCGAAGAGCTCTGCAGCTCTTGAGGCCTCGATTTCACCGCAGGACGGCGCGGCCCCTTGCCCCACCACCGCTGATGGCCAGGCTGCTGATCAGCACGGCGAGGTGTCCGGGGGATCTCCAAGGCGGGACTGCTGATCCAGGCCCTCCATGCGAAGCCGCCCGGCGCGGACTGCGTGGAGATCCTGGCCTTAGGCGGCGAGCGCATGAACGGGCCGTCTGGGCCCGGGCTGCTGGCGAACACCGCACCGATGGGGCGATGGGGCTGTGGGAAGCGCTTTGCCGTGTTGCTGCCCACCCGCGCTGCAGCGGCGGGTGGGCCGGCTGCTGCGCCAGACCCCGCCCGATGGTGTGGTGCTGATCGATTACATGGGAGCAATGGTCAGCCTGGGGCTCACCCTCAGGGGACGCCGGCTGCCGAAGGTTGTCGATCACGTACTACATCGCCACCCCAGGAATGGCGCGTTCCGCATCGGTGAGGGCGGCAGCACCCGGCTGTCGGCTTCACCGACCATTCCTGCGATCTTTCCGGAAGAAGCGCGCTTCTACGCCGAGCGGGGAGCCGACGTTGACCGGGTGGCCACCCCCTTGTCGACACGCCAGCGAGCAACCCCAGCCGGGAGAGGCCCGCCAGCAACTGCGGGAGCCCTGGCGGCAGGCGAAACAATTGCTGCTGCTGCTGCCCGCTTCCGCAGCCAGGAGATGCGCTATCTGGGTGGCCCCACCCTGGCGGCAGCGGGGCTGAACTGCCAGCGCCAGCGCCCTGGCCTGCGGTGATAGTGCCGGCGGCCAGGGCGGCATTCGAAGCCCCGCTGGCCGCCCCTGCTGGCGTTAGGCTTGGCGTCCGGGGTGAGGGTGGTGCCCGCCCGCAGCGGCGGACCGCCTGCGGCCGCGTCCTCTCTGCCGCCGCCGACCTCGCCCTGAACAAGTAGGGACTGTGAATTGGAAGCTGGCCCTGCGCGCAGGGTGCCCCAAGTGGTCGGATAAACCGCGTCAAGCGCCCCACAGCCTGGGCCGCCCACCATCTTCTTCACTTCCGCGTCGATCACATCTCACCGGTGAATTCTGGGTGCTCTCTGAGCGGCTCGTCCGGAGTTGCTCCAGGACAGCTTTCAGTGCCGAGGCGTTGGTGGCGGCCGCCCTGCCCACTCCTGGATCCCGGCCCCCAGCGCGCGAGCGGATGCTGGATGGCTTACCGCGGGGCTGCGGAAGTGCCGGCGCAACCGGGTGTCACCGCCAGGGCGGGCCAACCGAAATCCTCGACCATCTGCCCGGAAGAACCCCCCGAACCTCGAGAAGCCGTCGCCCCCCTCTCCCACCGGAGTTGGACAAGCCCTGCAAGATGATCGGACAACCTTCCCCACCACCAGTCTGAGCCGGGCCATGGACGAATCAGCAGCCAGCCCACTCCGGTGCCTCCGCTGGTTCTGGGCTTCGTGCGTGGTCTGCTCTGAGGTCTGGTCGTCCTGCTGAATTTCCGCAGCGCCGGCTCAAGCCGTGATCGAGGAGGCAGTGTTCGCCGGGTGGTTGCTTCTTGGTGCCTGGAGCACGAACCTTGAGGTGCGTCCCCGGAGTGGTCGATTGCGGTCAGTGGCTTTAACAGCGGTGGTCCCAAGACAACCCCACCTATCGCCAGCGTGGGACCGCCGGTGGAAACCGGCCATTCTCGAAGAGCGTTGCAGGTCGCCTTCGAGACCGACCATTATCAAGCTATCCCACCCTGCTTTGCGGGCGTTTCTGCGCAAACGTCGATCCCCTCGATGGTGGCGGGCAGTTCTGTGACCGTGGTGCCTCCCTACCCGCCGGCGATCTTCAACCAGCGGCACACGTCAGCAGGAGCAGGCCCTCGCCAGCCTGCAGGCAGCGGGCAGGAACTGGACCAGAAAGCAGCCGCGATACGGTGCAGGATCCGACCGCCCTCAAAGCAAGTTTACTGGGCAGCCGAGCCTATCACCAGAAAACTCGCCCGCCCAAAAACAAGCTCAAATACAACTATTACCGCTGGTCCATGCGGACGCATCAGCGGCTCAATCAGATTCTGTGGCTCAAAAGCTCGAACCTTCTGTGCCATTGGCCTGAGCAGAAGTCAGAAGGCTACCCAGGGTGAACCAGCCGCTTGCAGAGAAGGATCACTGATTCACTTCATGGCAACGGGTCCCAGGTTTCTGGCCTGCTCCAGGCCCTGCCTAGGCAGGGGATTTGAGGCCTTACGCTGGGTGGATGGGGAGGAGGTTGCAGAGTATTTACTGACGATCGCGATGTGGTTCTGGTGGACCCGCCCATCGGTCCCTTCGCCAGCCCCAAGCATGCGGCCGATGCAATCTCGATCGCCGGCGGCGGTTTCGGCGAGCGGCCGTGAGCTGGCAGATCCACGAAAAACTGGAACGCCCGAAGCCAGCCTGATGCAGGGGGCCTGAGCAAGTGGCTGCCTAGCGGCTCGTTAGCGGCCAGGTGTGCTGGTTGCATACGCCCCTGGCGCGGATTAAGCCGCCGCCAGCAAACCCACTTCCACCAATCAGACCCACCCCGGCTGTCACACAGGATCAGACCCAAAACGTTCCTACCCAGAACAGGGCCCGGCCGGCGAGACCATCTGATTGAGCAGCACTTCCTGCAAGGTTCGCCGGGTGATCGCCCACCGACGAGACAGATCCCCGACGGCAACAGCAAGCACTCCGAGCTGGGCGTGAGGTACCAGCGGATTTCTTCTGAAACGCCATTTGCGTTTGCGGTTCAGGCGTTTGGGGCCAACTTTAAAGCGGGTCCTCCCTGGCTTACCCACTCGGACAAGGGGTGCGCACGCCGAACCCCGTGGCAACCGGCTGGATCCAAGCCCCCGCCCCTTGTACTCCAGACCGTGCCGGCGATGTCCAGGTGGCCCAGGCCGGTCCTGTTCGGATGAAAATCCATGCAGGAACAGAGCGGCGGTGATGGAGGCCGCCTGCCCTTGGCCCGGTGTTCTTGAGGTTCGGCCACGGGGCTCTTGAGCCCCCCTCCTTGTAGGGAGGCCTGCAGCGGCATCCTCCAGACTGCTTCACCGCCGAGGCGTCCGGCTTCGAGCAGGGCGTCGGCGAGGGCCATCGCTGGGCGGACCCAGAGGCGGCGATCTCTTACCACAGGGCAATCACGCAGGCCCCGGTGAGGGTTTGGCAGAATCCACCACCGATCAGGCTGGAGCCCGCTGGCGTAGACGAGGCAGGCGGCCAGGGTGAGCCGGCCTCGCGCATCGGTTGTTGTTCACTTCGATCGTTTTGCCGTTGGAGGCCGTGCAGGATGTCGCCGGGCGGTTGGATGGCCTTCGCCACTGATTCATGTTTTCGCAGGCCGCCACGATCACGTGCACCTCCACACCGTCTGGCTTGAGCTCGGCGATGGCCCTGGGCGGCTCCGAGCACGGCGGCCACTGCCGCCCATGTCGTACTTCATCAGTCTCGATCTGGGAGCCACCGGTCTTGAGGTTGTAGCCGCCGGAATCGAAGGTCACCCCCTTGCCGATCAACACCAGCCGGCGGCTGGCCCCGTCAACGGCGGTAGGTGGATGGATGAACTTCGGCGGCAACGCGGAGCCCTGGGGACACGCCCAGATAAAGCGCCATTTGCGAGAGCGTTCACAGTTCGGCGCGCTGCCAGCACCTTCAGCTCCAAGGCCTAGGGTGCCGGCGATCTCTGGCCGCGGTGTCCGGCCAAGCCTGGGCGGCGTTACCACATGGCGCGCCGCCACCAGCTGGCGGGCCAGCTCCCGCCGCTGGCAGTCGCCCCCAGCGCCATCCAGACCGGCCTGGGCCGACTCCGGCCAGCCCCAACAGGCTGATCGAGCCCGGCACCCAGCGGGTTACGGACTCGCTTTTTGAAGCGCTGGTCGGCATAGAGGGTGAGCCGCCACCGCCTCGGCGATTCGCCTGGGCCGCCGGCCTTGGGATCGAGTCCGTCGCTGGGCAGGGGCGATGCCGAGAATCGGAGGCTTTACAGGCCTTGCCGCTGCCTGGCGATCGCGCAGCGGCACTTGGCGGCAGGACCGGCGACAGTCGCCAGCCTGCGCCTCCCCTACCCACCACGATTCAACTGGGCCGGTTGCTGGCCCAACAGGGTGAAGCGTGAGCACATCGCCGGCGTTTGCCCTTGAAGCGGCGCTGCTCCAGCAGGGCGCGCAGATCGGGGCCGAAGCGGCTTCCGGCGTTGCAACGGTCCGTGATCGTTCCTGGGCCAGACCCACCGGCCAGGGTGTCACCGCCCCAGTCGCTCAGCGAGACGGCGCGTGCAGCGAAACTCCATGGGGGGGCGCAAATCTTGAGGCCGCGATCGTTAGCCAGGCTCCACGGCCTGCCCTGGACGCGGTTTCAGCGAGGTCGCTTGGTGAAGGGCGTCGCCCAGCGTTGCGCGTTTCCTGTGAACGGGCGGGCGCCAGCCGGCGGTAAATCAGCGCCTGCCTCAAGGACTTGGCAGCGCCCTTGCCGCGACGGGCACGTCGCCCAGAAGCGATTGCTGGCCAGGCCTCTTGAGGGGCTGCTGCAGGGCCTCGCCGTAGGCCGCCAGGTAGGTCTTGCAGTCATGGTCCGCCCTTCCAGCGCAGATCGGCCGCGAGGTTGCGCGATGTACAGCAGCAAAGATGTTGAGTTGTGCGGCTGGTCAATCACCACATTAGAGCGCCGCCCCGTTCTGAAGCCTGCTGCGGCCAGCGCCAGAAACTGCAGGCTCTGGGGGTGAGGGCCAGCGGTGAAGTGGGGCAGCCAGACAGCAGGATTCGGGGCCCATGCCAGGCCGTTCCCGTGGCGAAAACAAGCTGCCCCTGACTGGCCTCTCCGGGGCCTGGTGGGGGTCCCAGTTGCCTTGAACAGCGGCTGCTGAAGCGGCAAGCGATTTTTGCCAAAGGCGAGCAATTTGCCGCTGCCCGCAGCGGCAGCAGGGCAGAAACGGCCGCGGCCGGTCCATCAACGCTGCCGGCACCCGCCGGGAAAAAACAGCTCCCCCTGTCGAGCGGAGTTTGTCATCGCCGCCGGGCAGCTCCGGCCCAAAAGGCCCCTTACCGAAGCTCCCTTGCCAATCAGGCCTTCGACCAGGCAGCGGGAAAGCTGAGCCGTTGCTGCAGATCGGCCAGGTCCTGGAACGGGGCCGCCGGCCCCCGCTCGCGCACCAGCCGCTGACCACGCTCCGGATCCAGGCCAGCTGAGCCTTGCAGCTGGGCTGTGCTGGCGCGTTGAGGATCGAGGGCCAGCAAACCCGTCGCGGGGCTATCCAGGCCGTACAGCGGACGCAGCAAGGGGCTCCCAAACAGTGCACCTCGGCTGGCTGGAAGGCCCCCCAAGCACCGTTGCGGTCGTCGATGCCGTTAGTTTGAACGCCTCCGGGCCTGCAGCCGCAACAAGCAGGTCACCTGATTAGGAGTGATGCCGGCAGCGCGCAGCCAGTCGGCGGCCGTTGCCCTGTTCACATCCAGATGCCAACCCAGGGCAGCCAGCTGACCAAACCCTCATCGGCGTTGCGCAAGCCGCAGGTCCGGATCCTGGCCAGCTTCAAAAGCCAGCAGATCCCGCTCGGATCTCATCGGCACCGCTGAGGGCCCGCGCCGCTGGCCGGTGTCTATTTGGGCCAGCCGGGTTGTTTGCACGGGCGGCGGGCCGGCAACTGTCCGGTCGCCACCACAGGCGGCGGGCCAGCCGCAATCCGAACCACTGCCCCTTGGCATGGCGGCGGCCACTCGCCCAAACGCCACACTGGCCGAAGTTAGCGTAGTGGCGCTCGATTACGTTTCCAATCCGGCACTCCCCGCCCAAGCCATGTTGCCGCCCAGAATCGCTCCTATTGCACCACGGCTAGCGCTTCCATGGGGTCTGTCGAATCGAGATCGTTCAGGGACGAGGGCCAAAACGCCTGTTCCGGCGTACTACCACAGCTCACCCAGCTCGGGGCGACTACGGCAAGTTTCGCGGGAAGGCAAGAAATTGTTCATTTCGAGCGGATGGAAACGCTGATGGATCCGCTACCGGGTGTTCATGAAACGCTTTCCGAGGCTCTGTGGATTTCCGGCGCCAAGCTCACCGTGGAGGCAAGCTGCGCACCCAGCTCGGCCATCGGCATGACACCCGAGCAGAATGTTTCAGGCCAGATGACCAAACCCTGGAGCTGGAATTGAAGCGGAAGCTGGGCGCTGAAGGCTGAACCTGCCCATGCTGAGCGAGCCGGGGAGGTCAGCAGGGTCGCTTTTGCCTGACGACGCCGGCAAAGAGAGGGACAGGGCCAGATGGTGGGGGCGCCGCAAGAGGCAGGGGGTTTGCTTGCCGCCGTGGCTGGAAGGGGCTTGGCCGATCTTTTCCCAATGGACGGGGGGCGATCCTGATCAAATCATGGGGGCGCGGCTCGCCGAAGCAGGAGCAGCCGGGGCCGGCCCCCCTTGCGGAATCAAGGTGGGCATCGACGCCCACCGCAGCGAATTCCATCTCGGCACAGCATCCTGTTTTCGAAGTTGCGGGCGTCCAGGACGCCGGCCACACCGGCCGTTCTGTACGGCGATTTTCACGCCCGCATCGGCGATTCCCAGCGGCCCAAGAAGCGCCCAACCCGGGTGCAGGCTGGTCGCCGAACGCCGTGGACCGCCCAAAACGCCGCCACCTACCTTGGCCCAGGGCTGGGCCAGGGCAAGCCCGCGAGCACCGCCCTGTTGGATTTCCAGACCCCCGCCCGGCTTGGAGGTACGCCGCAACAGCGAATTGGCTCGCCGGCCTGGATCTGGCCCAAGGTGATTTCGAGCTGCTGGGCCACCCGCCCACGGTGGGGGCAGATGCTGGCCCAAAAGAGGAGTGTGCGCCAACCGCTTACAGCTCCGGGCCACGGGCCGATTTCCAAAGCCTGCACGAGTTCTCTACCCGCTGCTTTGCAGGGCACGACTCGGTGGCCGGTTTGCGCTCCGGACCTGGGAGCTGCGGTACCGACCAAGAAAGCCCAATGTGGGCGGATGGGCCGCGATTCTGCAGGCGGCCATTTCGGCCAGCGACCCCCCCAGTCGGGGCGTTGCTGCCCGATCCTGCCGGGGGCTTTGATGGGGTTTGCAGGAAGATGAAGCAAAGAAGGCCTGGGCAAAACACCGTGGGCCTCTTGTGACGACCCCCGGCTTTCTCGATGATATTTCGGAAGCTTGGAGAAAACTGCCCGATGCGGTGGTGGATGAGTACCTCAACCCTGCTTCCACCGGGGGCTGAAAACCTCCACGAGCTTTGCCCGGACCGGCGGGGAACGGGAGCGCCAGAAGCGATGGGCCCTGGCGTCAACCCGCCCGGCCGCCCATGGGCCCAGGGCTGCGCCCGGCTGGCGCGGGGCCCCAAGGGGCCCATCCTCCTTTCTTTTTCCCTGTGTA
>Ga0163217_1040632_pt1 | contig 16079 bp, 9 predicted proteins | sample SynspAceP_FD_185933 | JGI IMG/M metagenome (GOLD analysis project Ga0163217, IMG submission 185933) | Saline lake microbial communities from Ace Lake in Antarctica - Synechococcus sp. Ace-P (PacBio error correction) | ecosystem: Environmental > Aquatic > Non-marine Saline and Alkaline > Saline ... | reverse complement strand
GCAAACGAGTTCGGAAAAACGAAAAAAAGAAAAAAAATAAAAAAAAAAAAAAAAAGAAAAAAAACGGAAAGAGGAAAAAAAAAAACAAAAAAAACGAAAAAAAAAAATAAAACCCCGAAACGAAAACCCTTTTTGTTAGATTTGGCGTGGGAAGTTCTATAAAGAAATAAAGTCGCTTTTTGAAGATGGTTGATCGGTCTAAAAGAATGACACGAGATATCTGATAGGGCAACTTACGTGAACTTAATTTATTCAAAAAGATTATTTCTTTAAAGATGATGAAATCAAAGAACCGAAAGGACTGGTAACTGCATTCAATATATTTGAGTAAGGCACTTGGATAACTGTCATTATAGGATCTCATGAAAAGCCCAGTACGTTTTTTTTGATGAAGTTTCCGATTGGATTGCAGGCCAAAAAATCAGGATTTTTTAGAAGCCATTAGCGGCATTGGTGATAGTCATGAGTACGGTCCTGAAGGATCTGCCGGGCTAAGTGAATCAAGTGATCCAATGGGGAATATCATATGAGGCGCCCTCCATCCGAAAAAAAATCTTATCATATAGTGATTGTGCGGGTCAGCCAAGCTTCGTGGGCATGAGCTTGAACATATCGTAACGCTAAAGGAGGGGCATTCACAAACCGACGAATAACAAAGACTCTATTACATTGTGCCTTTATTACGATTATCAGAAACAAAGCAATTTCTGAGTATGCACAAAATATTGAAATCGTAACTACCAATCATCCAACTTTATTTAGCAATTGGCGGAATCCCACGATTATTTAGAAACAATAGGAACAAAGGGAAAGTGGCAGCACAGAACATACAAAAAACATGTTTGACAAGGATGGAGTTTTTGCGAAATGGAATTTAGGACAATTATATACTCGTGCGCTATATTTGATCAATGGCTGCAATCATATAAAATAATCAAAAGCAACCGGGGGGGGGCCGCCGGTACTAAAAATTTCAAAATAGAGTTTTTTTTTAAAAAATCAAGGGATTAGACAGACAGGATACTAAGAATACAGATAATGAGCGATGGTGAGTATTTTATTCGGAAATTCTTAACAGAACTAGAAACCTTTCAGGGTTGTGACAACAGCTTTCTCGCACCATTGAAATATACAAGAAAAAGAGGATACGTTCTATTATCGCTTGACCGATGAATATTCATTATGTCTACTCTGCGATTTATAGAAGGAAAAATAAACTAGAAACGGAGGATTGTCAAGAATATCCCAAAGTCGGGTTATAAAATATGGCAGTGGTATGCTTTTGAGAACTTAGTGCAATCAAAACCACATTGGAAATAAAGAAAGGCATTAGGGAACTTTTCAGGGAGGTACAAACTCATTAAATAGTTTTTTGCATAAGAAACAAAGGATATGAAAAGGGCGGTTTCAAATAGGATTTACTAATAGATCGAAAAGATGATGGTGCTTAAATATCTGTCGAGATGAAGTTTATGGGGAAGAATTTCAGCATAAAGTTTCAGATTACGCTTAAAACATTAGACAAAGAGGAAGGCTTAAAAAGCGTTACAGGGACAAAAGTGATCCACATTAGTGTTTATTTAAACAGCCTATTGGATGGTTTTACCAAATCAAAACAAAAACAGAGCCTGGTGCGATAATGATTTAACGGATTGAATATTTTGTTTTAAAGGATTAATGACTAATCTTTTAATAAACGCTAAACAACATCAACCATAAAACTCGACTTGAAGCCACATTTTTTTCTAGTCAATCTAAAGCGTACGAATTACCAAGCCATTAGAAAAAGCAAAATAAAGGGATCCTAATTCGTTTTCTTATTAAATCAACACTGCTTTAGCCCATTCATCAATAAGGACATATATAACGTCGTTTTTATAATCTGTGTGGCAGAAATCTTGGAAAGAGACCTTTCAGCAATCACCTGCGCATTCAACTTCTAAAAAGTATTTTATTCGGGTTAAAATCAGTCAATATTTTGCGCCCACATGTGGGCCATTACTTTCTATTGGCTAAACAAGCCGTATTAATATAAATATCACTACAAAACCAGAAAATTAAACATGGCTTGCTTGCTGAGTATCGGTAAAATTGGAAATTGACAAACCGATGCCAAAAATATTCACTTAAATTAAATAATTTGTATAGGCCATATCATCAAGAGAACACCTACCTACAATTGGAATCGAGAAATAACTTTGAAATCACTAATCAACTGTCAACAACATCAAACCGATGACTAAAAAAGGGAATGTTTTCCAAAATTTATTAAAACTGATGTTCTTTATGGGAGTCACGTTGATTGCTCTAAAGTCCCCTTTCTTTTTCAGCACAATGTTCATTTCCTGCCAAAAACACGTGATCATTGGTTTACAACAAAACTCAAAATCCCAGGAACGATAAACGTCTTGTATATTCAAAGTTTCATGTGTACCAGAAAGCAAGGTATTGGTCAGATTTTCTTAGACGCATATCAGGTGACGAACTATTTCCTTGAATAAAATCTGCTTCGAAATGGCATTGTTATAACTAACAACTACCTGCTGAATATAAAATTTTACACTGCAGCAGCTCATCTATGTTCGCATTTATTGCAATTGTCCTAATTGGCCTTTATGTTCCTTTTAATAAGTCGCGCTTCAAATTGAGATGAATGGTTAATATTACATCAATCTCGCCTTAAGCATTGCCAGATTGGCGATCTCTTGACGAAAACTGTCCTTTACTTAAATATGATCAGGAAGCGTAATTTATCCATGTTCAATTCCATCAGCTGTGGAAGAATGATCGAATCCAGACGTAGCCTATTTTATGTTTTTTATCTCAAAGTGCGGCAGTGGGACAGAATATTAACTGAATCATGGCAGCACAAAAATTAAAGGGCAAAATCACTATTTCTGAAATCTGTTTGGAATTTCTTCTGAATTATGATATCGGACATCGTATTCATTTACTCTAGGTTAATTTTAATTAGTGTACGAATACTTAAGACGATGAGAGAGTTGTCATCCCTAACAATATCAATGGTATCTTTCCAACATAAAGCAAGCAACTCTTTTAGCATTACACGGCCTTTAATTAAATGATGATAAACCATTTGTCGGGAATGATATTACTATCACTTGAAGTGGAAGTGGCATACTATGTAATTTCTGAATCTGACAATAGGAATGACTGGCACATTATCCATCATGAAAAATTCATGGCCGTTTGTTGCGTTTCAGAATAGTAGAAATTAAAATTACCTAAAGACAGCGAAGTGATAATGAACAATTACACTTTTCTAAACCCAATAAAAAAGAAGCTTCCCTGCACCGCATTTAAATATTAAAAGATGCTCAGTAATATAATAACCAAGGCGTGATGATGGACAAAAATACATTAAGGATTACTTTTCTTATACATTACTTGATACGGTTTTTGAGCGGAGAAACCAAATAGAATTTCATTGGTCCCATCCTCTTTCTCTTATGGTAATTGAAATGGAGTTCATATGGCTGAAACAACTTAATAGGATTTCATTACACGGGACACGAATACATAAAAACGCTTCTTAAATTTCAGATTAAATTTACCATTTTAAAACTTTCGGGCACAATTTGGAAAGGCAGATTGAAATGCCTGATTGATTTCTTTTGCCGTAATATTCTGTGTAATTGAAGTGATGTACATTGTTAAGGTTGTATTGGCCGTATTGGGACAGTAGCATCGGTAATATTGATTTTTTAGCAGCACTTCCACGTATTTCTTATTTGCTGATCAAATCACTTTCAAAAAACAATGGACCGGCTTTCATTTTCCTTTTCTTAAAGATGGATTCATTCATTTTGTGATTCCAACAATTGCGTTACTGTAAAATAGTCGGATGCACTGATTTTTATTAACGATGGCATTAGTAGACACATCTATTCGAACAAATCTAAAAACCGCCACATTACATTATGGTGATCTCATTGGTAATGGCAATCCAACACAACATAATCTTGGGCATATAGGCATTCCGAACAGGATAAACAGCGACGCCAGGGTCTCTGAAAATGGTGGTTAGAATTCCTTTTTTATAAATCCGATAACTTTTTCACACCTTCGCCGAGGTTTTAAAACACATCGTTCATAAGGAACCTTAAATTGTTCCTTCAGGCCCGCTGCTGGAGTGTCTAGCGCTTTCAATCTTGCCATTTACCATAATAGAAATCGGTTGCAATATTCTGCATCATCATGTAATGTAGTCACAATAGATGGTGGCTGCCTTCATCGTGCAGCTTTATAGGTATTCTCCAAAAACTGTCTTCGTGTAATTGGAATCTACAGCCACCAGTAGGTTTCATCTAGAAAATTACAATTTTAGGTCATGAGGCATTGGGCTACAGAAACAACGAATTTTTTTGCTTCAAAAAACCAAGGCAACGAACCGACCAATTGCATTTTTCACTCCATTTCAACCCCAATTCTCATTATTGGAGCGGGACTTTGTTTGATTTGTCTGACGTCTCAGCCCATAGATTCCACCAAAAAAGTATGTTCACGAACGGTAAATCATCATACAGCGCAATCGTTGACTCATGTTATCCTAATGTTCTTTTTTTTTATTTTTCGATGTCTTCGCAGACGGACACAATCAAAAAACGGCCACTTTAGCTTTGCCAGAAGTTGAGTGTAGAGGGAAATTTCCATGCGCATTTCATCGCCGTCGTTTTTCCCTGCTCCATTGGCTCCTAAGAATCCAAAGATTTCTTTCCTCTTTTTACTCAAAATGAAATTTTCGTCCACTGCTTAAGTCGCAAACGCTTTTCCGTCAACCCGACTACCTCGTTATATTTTTCGCTCTAACACTCTTCTTCTATTTCGCTAATCCATAAAAGCATCGTTTAGGTGGCAGGAGTCACATGGATTATAATTTTCTGTCCATCCATTTTTCTCCAGATAAGCTCTTAGGTCTTCCTCTTTGGACTGGATAGATTGGATCGGTATTAGTAATAATTTCAAATGGATAAACACTGTGTGCCGTAGGATATGTCTTGTACGTAATGAATCAATTGATGCGGAATTTAAGAAGAAGCCTTCACATCATTAAATAACAAATGTGTTTTGAAACTAATCTACATCAGGGGAGTATTATATCAACAACTCCCATTCTTGAATTAAGGCCAAATTAGATCACAAAGTGCGCTTCATCCATACTAAGGTGTAGAACCTAAAATCGTTATTCCCTTTTTGCTGCAACCGTCTTCAGCAATTTCCCAAACTCTTTTACGCGAAACAGGGATCTACACAGTCGTTGGTTAATCCAAAAAACAGCCTTTAGGTGGATGAATTAAGGACCACAAACACAAAGCCAACTTTCTGCTTCATTCACCGGAAAGTGCTCCGGGCTCTCGATTTTTAAATGGTCTATTTGCCACATTAAATATTCTTCAATCAAATGATAAATTTCAGGGCAACCGTCGTATCAAATATGGTGCAAAAAAGGTTCAAATTCTCTTCTACGTTAATCCTGATTAAAAGCGAAAATTTACCAGGCATATATCCCCGCTAGTTGCGGATTCGCATTCATTCCGTCGATTACACAAAACCAAACACGCTCCGCCTCTTTCCTGGCATTCGGCTACTTAGCAAGTAGTGTTAGAATTCGAAACAGCGTTGTCCTTGCCAGCACATTCAGCCCGTTAACCAAAACAACTCGCCTATAGCGCTATTCAAAACTAATGTGTCGAGGCATTTAGGTCTTTAAATGATTTTCGATTAATGTTTCGAACGCGAAATTTAACTCCTACTTAATCAATACAAATGACGGTCTTTTAATGCATTACTTCATACTGTTCACGTGCTGTTCATTTAAAAACCATAATTCTGATTATTGCTGTGGTATCTCCTTTTCAGTGTATAGCAACCCATCCCTTTCACGCAAATGAAAAAAGCAGGAACAGGACTTACATGTTCTTTAACTTTTCTCAGGCCTTATATTTTTAGCGCAAATGGTTCTTGTTTTGTGTCGAATATAAATTATCACATTCGTTTGTACGGCTTCTTTATCTTCTTTTTAATAGTTTTCTTTTTCGCTTTTTTTTCTCCTTTATCACATTCTCTCAGTTAGTAATTCTGTTGTTTTTGCAAACACCCATAATGTTAGCAAAATGATGCAATGATTAATACTTTTTCATAATTGATTAATTTTTAGTTTTTTTAAATTTACTTCTGCTGGCTCCCAAATTTTCAATGCTCGTCATATTTTTACAGATCTTCATTGGCATACACCAGACTTACTCGTTTTTTTTGTTTGGATAATTTTTGGCGGTAAACTCCAGCTTCGCTGAATCCAAACCTTAAACGTTCCATATAAGCAATACCCTTCTTGTTGGGCATATATGATGCACAACTACACGATTGTCCAATTTTTACTTCCTTGGTCAATTGCTGTTTCACTGATGTAATTTCAGTTCCAACTGATCGAATTTAGCTTTTGTACAACGGTTTCCAAAACTCACCACTTTTGTGCCTCGGTATATTTTAAAGCCGTTCCCGAATGGGATTTTTTTATGACACTTTTAGAAATGTGTTGCTCCTCTAATCAGCCAAATTGCAGATTCAACTACAGCGCAAACTCACTTATGATGGGTTTGCTTTGGAGTTTCTACACTTTGTATTTGAGCTTTTAAGTACATCTACTTTCCCGTTTATTCGGTCATTTGTCGTTGTGTAGAAGGCATCGCTTTTTAAACTATTCGAAACTCTTAGCCTGCTAGAATTGAGCTGTTTTTTAGTTTGAGAACGCAACACCGTAATTTGAGACCAAGACATTGCAGATTTAGCTGTAATTTCCGATTTACTAGCCATCAACGCTTCTCTATTCAAAGAAAATCTATGGTATCTATTTAAACCAAGTACTTCTTCCTTTGCCAAATTGCTGCTTTTCTACATTAAAAGAAAGCCACTTTTACCCATCGCCCCCTTTCGACTGAAACAATCACCTCTGTTGCTTCAAATTTTTGCCATTTTGCAGTCTGCACGATCATCAGATAAGAGCACGAAGAATTGTTGCTAATGCAATCCCAATTCACAAAAAATTGATTCCTTTTTTTTATGTTAAATAATTTAAGAGTCATTCCTTTCAATAATCGATTAATTTGCTTCACACATGTCAATTGCATTTCATGCATGCTTTCTATGCTTTTGCTTCATACAAATCCGTCAAGTCATCTAATAACGGGAGCGGTATGACTCCATTTTCCAATTCACTATCTTGATATCGTTTCGCATGTCATCACGGAGCTCTACAATTTAAGGTTAAATCTGAGACAATCAACGTGTTTATTTTTCCATTTTCAGCTGTAGTTCTGTCGATTGGATTCTCATTGTTTTTTCTCAAAAATTGACTTTTCTCGTACCGATACCATGTTCCTTGAGCAAAGGCAGCGATGATTCGTCTTCTGACTATATTCCATCCAAAAGAGTCCCATTTTACTTTAACCAACGACTGATATTCAGTGAATGCATACTTTCCCAACCATATTGAACCAGGGATTCCGTATCCAACTGGGCCAAAATGCATTCAGTGTCGGTGTTTCGCAGTACTTGGAATTTATTTTTGTTGAAATGCGACAATTCTGACTTGTGGAGCTCACACACTTCAACTCTTGCGTCGTGGATGCTAGCATCGGTTATTTATAAAAAATGGGGACGCTCTTTAAAACTTGAGCATCAGGTCAACTCATGAAAAAGTCATTGACTTAACGCTTTACAGAATTGAGACCGACTAGCGATCGAACAGTAATTAACGCTCTTTGCTCTAACTTTGAATGCGTTCTAGCTTTTAGGACTCTTTTCAAACTTTCGCTAAGGCGACTCCATTTGCTACTGCAAACTCTCCAAATTCTCTTCATTTCAAGTTCATTGCTTCTGCTTATCTTCAATTAAACGTCACTTTATTGAAAGTCAATTAAAGTTGAGATGTAATAGTAATGATTCGTGATTTTAATTGATACAACTAACAGCGCTTCCTGTGTTTCAAGCAGACTCCGTTCGGTTAACGCTACTGAAGAATTTACAGCACGCATTGTAAAGTGGGCTGAACAATATCAACTGGTACGTTGTATTGTCCTTGTTCAAACGGCTCTATAGTGTTCACGGAAGTCCAAGAAATTGAATCAACTTCTGACTGCATTAGGTCGCTTGTCCATTCAATTCCGCATTGAGGTAAATTAGATGTTCGGATGACTTCCTTTTGAACCTCTTGATTGTGACTCAAAAGTGCTGCCTTTTTTATCAATGGATAAGTTCTTGATTTAAAAACCATAACAAGTCAGATAGCGTTAACTTTCTGCCAATCAACAGATGGGGCTCATATAATAAGAGGAAGATAGCTTTTCTCATTTTTTATTGAAATTTAATGCCATATAGGTCACATGTTTCCAATCGAGATTGAATCAAATCATCAAAACTTCATCGGTTTTTTGAGTAGGGTTTTCATTAATGGCACGAACCACAATGGAAAACACCACTACAGCAAATAAATCAAGTATAAATTATCTGGATCTAATTTTCTTCATTTCCCTTTTTTTCTACTGCTTCTTGTAATCTTGATTTTTGATTTTTCTGTGCGAAGCTTATGATGCTAAAAAACTGATTTCGAAAACTCAGGTTATTTATTTAATTCCTGAATGTTAAATACTGGCAAATACCGATTCTGATGGACAAAAAGGGGATGTAATGCCGCCACAAAACTGAGTCACCTTTTTGAATGGATAAATCGTATTAAAAAATTCTTGCTTACCCTCCAGGAGACTAATCTGCAAACCTAATGCCAGATTTTAAAAAAACGGACTTTCAACAACAAATTGCTTATTCGAAAAGTAATAATGCAATAGCGCATTTATTGCATTCCTGCTTAATCTGCTATTCTTGGCCATATCGACAGCACCTTTGCAAGCCTTTTTACAGATTGAAAGTATTTCAACTGCAGCAACCCCAATAATAAACTTGTTCAGTATTTTGATCTTTACCTTTCCTTAACCAATAGTTTAACATATGGGTTAACCAAATGTTAGACAACTAGTTTTTATCTAACGACATAAACTAGGTTAGAATTAAATAAAAAATCACATTAATAAGAACTAAAATTTCAAATGAAATAAAAAAAAAGAGCCCGACTAAAAACATAGTCGTCCTCCAAACCTAAAAAACATTTGAAAAAATTATGAGGAACACCCCTTCAAAAATTGCCCTCGTTAATAGATAAGTGTCGTAAGGACACTAGCATAATCCTGTTGTTTTAATTCCCGACTTCTTTTATCGCTGCAAATCCCCAACCTTCCACGTCAATTAAAAATTGGTGATTTCCTCTACTCTTCAGATGGCAACCGCTGCGATCATACTTCGATTAAACCTTCCTGCACAATGCAAGTACCAAAGGTCTTCTCAAGAGGGAAAATTCTGCCAAGTGCTTTATTCAAAGATCAAGTGGCGTTAGTTCGTTAGCAAGTTTGAATTGTGCTCTGCGACTTGAATTACACTTTTCCTTTCCGAACAATCAAAAATCGGATAATGTTTGTCTTTGGTCTTACTTTCTTCTTTTTAATTGAGCATGAGAAATCGTGTCCTACCGTATCGATATTCTTTACCGGATTTTCCAGCGTTCAAGCCAGCCCTCTATAATCCAATCGCTTGATCAAACCCGACACGTGGAAGTCGGCACGTTAATCGTCTTCTCTTCTCTGTCTTTTCCAGCAACATTTAAAATCGGGCTGCTTGTGTATCTACAATCATTCCCGCTACCTACCCCACTGAGCAAAGGAGCTTCCGTCTAAATCCTACCAAAAAATAGACACGTGGAATGCCCTTTCGCAAATCTTGCTGAAGATCGAAAGACGTCCTAGCAACTAATCTCCTGTTTCGTTAGCGCTGCGTCAAAAGCTGCAGGAGATAATGGCTTGTATCTGAATTTCTCCATCACCATCATCTAAGCTTTCTCAATACCCTGAAGTTCATCAATTACAATTTTTGTGGAAATTCCGGGACGGCGGCATAACAAGCCTTCCAACAGTATCTTTATGCATCTAAACTTTGTCCTTCGTTCATAAATCGGACGCAAGGCATAGTGTGTTTTCCTTTTGGCTTCCAATGTACTTCTGGTGGTTTGCCCTTACTCATTGTTTTTACCAACAGCCAGAGCCAGAGCACACACGTGATACGGCCATATACGATTAAAATCATCTTCAGCGGCAATTGATTTTTTTGTAAGAATCGAATAAATAACCTGCGTAACTTATTCTTCAGTCAAATCAGCAACTACATGCTGCGCTAATCTGGACGACCAAACATCACCAAAAACAACGTCACCAGTCTATAATTCCATGCTCTTTTGCCGTTTTGTCGTGATTAATAAGTTGAGCTTTCCATGGTATGACCCTGGGGTGTGCAATACTTTTCACTTGAATTTTCCACGTTAAACACTTTGCTCGTCTTTCAGCAATATCGCATCATAACTTGGTTTTTGCTCTGTCAGGTCAAAAAACGATATCAGCTCCAGTTTTTCTTCTTTTAAATCTAAATGCCACTTTACAAAGTCAGCTGAAATGTGTTTCAAAACATATGTAATTTTTGAATTATCTTCATTTTGCCTCTATTCAAGGTATGTTTTGAAACTTCTTTAATGGATTCAAAATAGCTACTTCGCATCACTTTCTAAATAGTTATTGCTGCGTGTGCTAAACATCCGGTATAAATTCTCTAGTTTCATTGATGTAGGTTCTCTGATTACTATCTTATAATAGAACAAAAGTTTAAACCCGATCAAAATTCAAAAAGTGACATTTTGTACATAATGGAGATTTTTCTACTCTTTAAGATGTCAACCCTGGAGACTGATATTGATCTTTCGCTTACCTACCAAAGATTAAGAGAAGAATTGTCCGTTAGGAGTAGTTGACGAGTATCCCTTTATGAATTAAAAAGAAAGCGAACTAGCCCGACCTTTTAAGTAACGCCCAAATAAAACCTATCCGAACTCTTTAATAATAATGTAAATTCCCATGGCTAAAACAAACCCCAAACCTTTTTGAGGTTTTTTGACCATCGGGACCAAATGATTCAAATAGTCCCTACAAATATCCACTTACATGAGGATAATGAGTTAAATCCTAGCTAGAAACCTCTAATCGTTAGGTCTATGAACTCGGCCTAAGAAACCAAATAGAGACGTTGGCCAGCAATTATCAATAAAGAAGTGGCCAACTGCTTTCTTCATTGGCAAACGGCCATAAACTAAAGACAGGAACAATCAAAAAATCACCTCCAGCTCCAAACTAGCCTGTAAAAACATCCAACATTAAGGTCCTCGTAACGAGCAACAAGATTTGTATCTACAACTTCTTGGGTCCTTCTTGGTTTTTAATCAATGGAATAGGCTGCAACAAGCATCACTAGACGCAAACAAACACCATAATTGCAAATCTTTGTACAATACAAAATCGTTGTGGTGAAATCTGTTCTGTATTTATGAGATAAATATTTCGAGTGAGATTAGAACTGGCAGTTAAAATGCAGGAATTGGAAGACAAGTGCTATATTTGATTAGTCGATATTTTTCTTGGGATATTCTCGAATTCTCCTACCAAAGAGTCATTCCGGACAATTAATAAAGGAATAAGGCAGTCGCTCTTATAGGATCTAACGGTATTTAAAACTAAAATAGGAAACAGTTCAGAATGGAGCACCTTCCTCACGTGAGCCTAAACCAAACCAATCAACAATGCGCATTGTATCCTAAAATGAGTAATATTTCCATGAACAATAATTCTGGCTCAAAGCTACTGTTTAATTTAATCTTAAAGGTAAACTGTTTGTTACATTTGAAAAACGACATTACTTACTTCACCAATTATTATGGAATTGTTCAATTTTACTTGATTTCCTTGAATATAAAGTATATCACCTTGTTTTATTATTTCTTCAGGTCTGATCTTTCTAGCATTTGATCTTTTCGTTTTATACCCAGAATATTTTATGCCATATCTACACGTAGGTTCAATTCATTTCAACGACTTCCCAAGAAATTGTTACTGTATGCTGCGATACGCAAGCAATGAATGTTAAAATCGACGAATCACTTGGTCGGTAGTTTTCGGTCGTTTAAAGTTCACCTATTGAGCAAATTGGTAGTTATCCTGCTTTAACCTTTATCAATTAAACCCTTCTATATCATCTTCGGCACTAGAATTTGAGAGCCCACGGGGTAAATTATTGCAAAAGGAGGTTTCAAACTCTTCAGGGATTACTCGATGGGCGCCAAAGCGATTCAATTCAGAAGTTTTCTTTCACATACCTCGTCTCACCACCAAATATAAAGTGAATCAGAATGTGAACGGAATTTACTTTATTGATATACTTTCGAGTTGGATATTATCTGAAATAAGCTACACTGCTGACCTTGCACTAGGAAAGATGTACTGTTTTTCTAGTATATGTCTTGCTGTGGCATCACAAAAAATAATCGGATAATCATTTTGCTTTTCACGCTATTACGTTTCAGCATTATACTCTTCATCATACATACGGAATTTACTTGCCGCTGCAGCTCATAGCTAAATTTATACATTTTCCATACCAATAAGGACTACATGATTCTCCAAGGTATGATCGTTCATATCTGCGAATATCTTCTTCTGAAACCAACGTACTATCTAGCCCAGCTTTTTTGAAACTCGTTTAAAATCGGTCAGCGATTATTCTCTGAAAAAAATGATCACGAAGGAGAGTAAGATTCAGGAACAATAGAAACGACAAGGAAATATTGGTTGTTCAACGGTTATAGATTAAATTCTATACCACTTTTGAGAATAAGCAAACTCACCCACTTGAAAGTGAATCTGTCAATAAGACTGTGACCGTGCTTAGGATACTTTAAAATAATGCAACAGACGTGCTGCTGCTATTGCAGATTGACAATTTAATACCACAATAGCAACAGTGAAATAATCGGAATGATTCTCAATGAAAACTTAAATCGAGCAACATAACCACAGAAACGAAAAGAACTTACGTGAACAGCTCACGAATGGGAGGATAATTATTGTAGGCTGTGACTGTATCTGATTCGAAACAATCTTAAAACCGCCATAAATGCTCCAATAGCCAATGACACATCAGCCTCTGAGGTCAAGATTCAGATTGCAAAACAGAGCCGTTTAATGTAACACGAAAAGCTCTTTACTATGGTTTTTTGCTACGCCTGATTGAATCGTGGGCACCACATATGAGCACGTACATAAGTAATAACCAATTACAATTCCGGTCTTTGATCACTAAAACTAAATTATCATCCCAAAATCGGTGGATTCGTGCATGCTCTCGCGTCCTCTGTTTCAATTGGCACTACATATTAATGTCTTCAACTTCATCTGTGCCAAGGCATTTCTAGCATGTACGGTTGCACGAGCTTGACTAGTCCTGTCACTAATCTAGTTTTAGCTGTTTTTTTAATTACGATGGCGGTGTTCTTTGACAAAGGGAAAATCAGTAAAATATCCTACAAAAACGGTTCGCTGACTCCCATAAGAATAGTATCCTAAAAGTTTTAATTAAGAATACAAGGCCCTGAAATGCTACAGTGACTCGTGCCAACTTGAACGCTCCTCAAAACGACAAAAAAACAAGTTCTTTTCGATGGAAATGTTAATAGTGACGCTTGCGTGGGGCTCCAAAATTCGAGATTTCCCCAATCAAACATAAATAGGCTACACGGAAAATCACCCCCCAAATTTCCCATGAAATATAAAGGATTGCTAATTTTCACCTTTCTTCATGTTTCTAAACTTTTCCTTACTTTCTGAACCGTTTGTGCGTTAAAAATTACTGATGACCCGCCCCAACTTTTCGTCTATTGAAATTCGAAAGAACCCCCGATTAATCTCCCATTTCTCAAAACTATCATTAGGGACAAGGGCCTTAAAAATCGGTAAATAGTGTTACGCTCAAAATCAGCTCAATTGAGTTTGAATGCGGGGACACCTGTGAGTGCGGGTCATAACCAAATATTGAATATAATCGCCCACTACCAAGAATAATTTATTGTTGGATATCCCATCCAGCAGTGATGTGACGTAAAGCTTAAAATTGTCTCATGGCATGTTTGTGAATGCATAAGTGTACAATCTTTTGCAGGCAGTGCGGACCCGCCTCCGACAGAACCCCAAGGATTGTCCTAAATGCTGAAAACATAGAAAGTCCCTTTCTTAAGCATATTATTTTGTCAATCACTTAAAGGGGTGAAAGGGGCTTTAAAAAATCTTGGATCGAAATGTTCTTCCGTCTCTACAAGGCAGACGAGTTCTCCGCCCAATTCATAGCCAATGTCCTTTGAAAGATGGCCGGGAGGATTGAATTTTGAAATTTAGTATATCCATCCATGCTCCGATCTTTTGGGATCGGTATCGAGATGGAGACTATTAATAAGAAACCCCAAGTGGATAGCACCGTACCACATTTTCAGAAGTCTAGCATTTAAACCGATATGTCGCTAAAGTAATTGCCCCTTGATAGTATTGAGACAAAGCAACTCTTGCGGCTGCCATTGGTTTTGGAACTATAGAAATTTTTATATTTCTGCGGCTTGATCCGGATGTAATGTCCTGTGCTCAATTAGTCACCATCTTACCAATAACTGACGCCCATGTCTGGGCCCAGATTTTTATTCCAGAGGAATCAAATTGGGCCACTAGATTTCCGTCGTCCGGTGCTTAGAGTTTCTTATGTTTCTTATTGTGGGTGTAAGGTCACTAAGCGTTGACCGTTTCGGACAACAAATATTACTTATGGCTCTGATATGCGATTATCACCTAAAGAACTATTCTTGACCTTATACCTTGCTTTTCTTGGTACAATGAAATTCTTGAATTACAAAGACGATTTATGGGATTTCTATCCCTGCGGATTTTAGTTCCATGTTGTTAAATGTATTTGACTGGATTACACCAACATGATAACCGGGTAATGTTTAGTTTCATGGCCAGAGATGATCTGAATCGATGAAACAATTTTAGTGCCGGGTGACATGTGGAAAAAGAGGAAAAGGATCATCGCATGGACCTTCCAGAAGGGGGGGACTATATGTCCAAAATATCCAACACTATGAGCACTGAATCAACGTGACTCCCATTAAGGAACTAATAACCTATTCGAGCTTGTATAACTTGGAATAAATATGTCCCTTGTTTTAGTCATCGGTTTGCATCAGTTTTTGTTGAAGCATGATTTGAATGTGATCTGAGTGGATTCTTTTCTCAATAATAGTTATTTTTCAGATCATTGTAAGTAGTAGTGTGTGTTCTGTCTTCATAGTGATTATGAGTGCTCTATTTGCAGAGTTTATTTGTATATTTTATATGGAATATTTTGGGGAATCGCATTTCGGTTGTTTTGTTGTCGCCTAACGGTATGATCCAATTATTTTAGTTCTTAACCGTATACGCAGTAAGCTAAGCCTTCTAGTGTTTATTTCTTTTGGTTTTTTCTGTATAGAGTGATATTTATTTATTTAATGAGGAACGGTGACGACGTATGTTCTACGCCAGAAATATTTAAGGGGGAGAGTGTCGAATATATAAACTTTTATAGTTTTTTTTCTATTTGCCCAATGGGCGATTATAATATGGACTGGATATTTTATAACCCCCGATAAACCTATACTTTTTGATAGGCAGTCATTTTTTCATCCTTATTAAGGCTAGAATTGAGTATTTCTGCGGACGTATTTGGTTGTGTGCTTTGACAAACAGGATTTTTGTCGTTGGTCCTTTTCCAAAGATAATTTTCTCACTAGCCAATATTAAATATTAAAAAAGGAGGTTATTCTCAAGTTTATTTGTATAACTATGGCGCCATTTACTATGAGTTATTGGTGCAAATTTCAAGATTAGATTGGGAAATGTGAATGGCGCGCTCATTGTCAAGACTTCTTTCGTATTGAATCCCTCTCTTTTGTGCCTTTTAATGCTTCAGTATAAGGGAAAATTGAAAGATTGAGAATTCCCCTTTCCTATTATGCCTTTCTGATTGGCTTGGTAGTTTCTCCAGGTTAGCTTTGA
>Ga0163217_1035602_pt1 | contig 16079 bp, 15 predicted proteins | sample SynspAceP_FD_185933 | JGI IMG/M metagenome (GOLD analysis project Ga0163217, IMG submission 185933) | Saline lake microbial communities from Ace Lake in Antarctica - Synechococcus sp. Ace-P (PacBio error correction) | ecosystem: Environmental > Aquatic > Non-marine Saline and Alkaline > Saline ... | reverse complement strand
TCACCATCGCTTAAACAGCCGGGACCAGCACTGATAAGCCACTTGATAACGTAGTAGTTCTTTGGGCGTGATTTTGGGTGTGCCAAACCATCATGAATTCGGAGTGGATCGGATTTATAGGCAAGATTACAGCAGTCCTCATTAGTGAGTTGTCCTAGAGATGGTTTTGCAGTGCTTGTAAGGCAAACCATGGTCCGGCTCATTAAAAAGCATGGATCGACGGTCTGGTGGCGGCAGGGCTGCGTTGAGATCGAAGTTGATCATGTTGCCAGCAGTTATTTTGCCCAGATGGGCCGAACATGCGAGGTGGTCAGGGGCAGCCCGCTGGGCATTGCGGCTGTCACCGGTCCGTGGCTTGGTGCCTACTGCGAGGGCGCAAGGCTGCTATCGAAGCTGGCGCACAAAAATCACGCCTGCTGTGTGGGCTAGCCACGCCATCGCTGGCAATGTCAATTAAACGCCTGATGACATGGTCCAGAAGTAGGGCAATTGTTCGGCTTCGAGACGAAAATGCGCCGGCGTGTCAATTGAGATTGGTGCATCTCAACAGCGTTTGGTTTGTTTTGAGGGCTGGTGCCAGACGATGACGTCGTGCGGTTGGCCGAGGGCTGTCATTGGGCTGGCGTGAGAGGCGAGGTCTGTCGACACAAGGGTATGGGTAACCCGCTCAGGTTCAGACGTCTGGGTTTAGCGGGATTGTTCAGGCCATTGCGGCGTGCTGGGCTGCACACAATGCACAGACACACGCGGCTTGGGTTGGGCAATGTCTCGCGGCCTTATGACGTTGCGTGCGTAGTTCGACTTTCTTTCGGTGGTTTAGGTGGGTGCCTTCGCGCTGGCGCGTTCAGGAACGTTGTAAGGAGGGATTTGGTGTTCATGTTTGAGGCGATGGTATAGATACTGGCGTTGATTTAAACAAGCTGATGTTGGCACAAGAGCCATTATTTGGTGGTTTGCAGGCGAGTCGTCTACGGGATGGACGACAGAGGCTGGCTTTGCCTTTAAGGGCTTCAAAGAAATCGCACCTCAGTTCCTGGAGGTGCAGCATGTCTGAAGCTGTTGCCAGCTGGTCTGGCTTACGGAGTATTTGGAATGCACTCACATGGTTGATGGGTCCGACGTCGGATGATTTTGGCGGACTTGCGTTGAGGTCATCAAAATCGAACACTATAGGGGGCAACACACGCAGGCTTAATAGGTTCAGGCGCCGGCTTTTTCTTTGTTTATTTAACGCAATAAAAAAGGCCTGGCCTCGATATTAAAACCAGGCAGGACAGGACTAGTCCGTCGTTTGGTTAAAACGGTGGACGTCTTAGTGAGACTTTAAGTAGGCACGATGGCAAGTGGTTTGGCGAAAAAATTGCTGAGATCAATTCCCACGTTTGATCTATGTGTCGGCATAAAGGGATTTTTGCCGGACCCTTATGAACAGCGCACAGCGCTCGACGATGTGGTGCAAAAATGATGGGTGCCTTGCCTTATAGGATGCAGAGGGTGCGGACGCTACGGGCGGGCAGTAGTGTCATGGACATCAATTGGGCGGTATGTTTGGCGCATTGCCGTTCTTGGCGGCCTTATATGAACGCGGCGGAAAACTGGCAAAGGGCATTGCATCGCTGATTGCGATCTATTTGAAAACAATGTGTTTCTGGTAGCGCAACACATGATGCAGTTGCTGTGACGGGCAAGCTGGCCGCACATTGCCAAGAGAATCAGTGCCTGGGGGTATCTACGATGTTTTTACCGTTAGGATGGAGAGGGCAGGTCTTTCTTTGTTCTGTGGTGAGCGACACAATGGGAAATTTTTTTGTGATGAGTTTTGAGTTTGAAGAATTTGTTCGCACATGAAAAACTGACCTCCAACAATACAACGGGTACAGCTCGTGAATGGTTTGATGCCAATCTTCGGCAAGGTTTAGTATAAGTTAAACGGCTCATGAATTGCAGCAGCGTTTTGAGGCTCGTGGCTTGCCTTATGCACCTTACTCGCCCCGAAGAATCTGGTTTGATGACCAGCACTTGAAAGCCAGGGTGGGGCTCATGACGTTGACAGTTTGCCGGCAAGATGGGTCAGCCGCTGGCGAACCCGTTTTCGACTAGGTGCCTTTGTTGCCGATCGTATTCGGATTGGTCATCGTTGGTGGTGACGTGGATGATCACCATCTGTTGGTAACGGCACGGTGTCTGTTTTGAGTAAAGCGGGCTATCAGACGAGAGATTCAAGCGCTTAGGAGGCAAGGGTGATTGCAACCGTGCATGATTCCAACGCAGCAACGTGTGATCAAGTTGGCGCCACGATAGTGCAGGGCTCAACAGATGACCTAAACAGACCGACCTAAACAGGACCGATCCTAAACAGGGACCGACCTAAATAGAACGACCTTAGCAGGACACAGGATTTCTGCTAGAAAACAGACTAGTTGGGTTGTCGTTTTTAGGGTTACTGCGAGAGATTTTTTGTGGGTTACATTAGAGTAGATAACAAAATTGGCTATTTAGGCCGTGTAGACGATGATTTACGAGACTTAAGAGATGTTGCTTTGGTGGCCTGTTATGGATTGGCATCGGCGGCTTTTGCTGACAAGTAGGATAGCTATCAACGCCAGGCCGCGAGCCTAAACGTCTCCACATTTAGCGCGTCTCTGAAAGTTGCAGGTGATTGCTGTATTAGAGATCACGTTTGATGTGGATGCTTTGATAAGTGATGAATGATATTGAACAACTCGAGGATTGGCGCAATAGGGGGCAATTTTTAAAGCATCTTTGCTTGATTGAGTTTCACTTTTTATAGGCTCTAGCGCTAATCTTAGTGGAGGTTTGGTGAGGGTTCGGGTGATCTTATCACGCTGTGGGGTGACAGGCGGTATCCGGTCAGGCAACGGCTTCTTCGGCATTGGCCTACTTAGTGCCTCTGGTGTTCAATCGGATACTTCCAAAACGGTTTCCTTCAGTTCGGTGCTGAGGGTTGCAAGCTTTAAGGTGCTGAACCGAACTTTGTTCGTAGAAGTCCGAATGGTTTTCTCATATCCGCGATGAAATTTTTTTTCGTGTGGACCGGCGAACCCAAATCACGGGCGGAAGAAACGTCAAGATGAAGGCCACTTTTTGCGGCCTCCTCAGCAAGCAGGTTTTTCCTTCGAAGTGTGACTAGTGAGATGCTGGGTGGGAAGGGGCCACGACTCGGGCCAGAAAGGGAGTCGGATTAGATAAACTTTCGGGTTTTGACTTGCAAGCTGGTTTGAGCAAGCAAGTAGCCTTGCTTTTGGTACTTTCTCTCGTTAAGGGGCTGCAACCGGCGCATGGACGCAACAAGAGCGGTTTACGTGGTCGGCGTACTCGAGAGGTCGCGGGCAGTGGTTGGGGACGTCAAACTCAGATCGCAAGCAATGCTCAGTGGCTAAGGTTGTAATACTTTTTCATTTTACGCAGTATGCTGGGCTTCGTGATGAGCGCGTGAACCCTAACACTTACATCTCACCTAGTTGGCGACTCTCTAAGATTTAAGAGACAAATCTCGGGTTCTTGGTACCAGCGCCCATTACTCTTTGTGGCAACATCTGATTTAACAGGCAATGGATCCCCAGCTTGCACAGCTCACAACGAGGGTCAGTCACAGGCTGGCATTTGATTCCAAAAGCCTTCGCCAGCGTTTGGGTGGCTAGGAACGCACTCTCGTTCAGAATTTACTCGGTTGCTCTCTGTCCGGCTATTTTCATTGGTTTACCTAACTGTAGAGGGCTTGTGTTAGCAGATTACATCAGGACCAGGGTGTGCCACTGCTGCTTTTTTGCAGTTGAATGGGGTGCTAAGTTTTGCACGGGATGATGTGTGGGTAGGAGCAAAATTGATTAGAATAGTTGATTCAAACATGGTCTTAGCCGTTTAGACTTTAGCATTCTTAAGGATAGCTCTCGAGCTGCTCCAACATTCAGATCTTGATGGTAACCAACTTTCAGCTTCGGACTAAGGCGTCATGTACTAGACCGACTTTAGAATGATTTAGACGTCAGCCTAAGCGTTTTTTCTCCGCTTTTTTTCAGACGACGTCGGTATACGTTTTGATATCTGAGTGGCGGCAAGGCGACATATGCCCAAATCAGCTAAAAGCGATTTTACGAAGCTATCAAACTGGTTTCAAAAACAATGGCTAACAAGATCGAGAGGGTTCGACCTTCTTTAGACGGTATCTGCCCAAACACTGAAATAGCGAGCACGCTCACCAGATACCAAAAACTCAAGGCTTTTCACTTCATCATGTTCTATCCTAAAAGGTTGGCTTGGGCGGCGTGTTGCCACAAGGTTTGATATCAGCGGATTCATGTGTCTCGCCGAACCATTCTATATTAATTGGAATTTTACTTTAAGACCGCACACCTTAGATTGGTTAAAGCGGTACTTTAATTTTCGTGAGCACTGCTAGCATCGGATCACAGGAATGGCGATCATGATGTGGTGACCTGAGATTGACAGACAGGTATTTTGAGGGTTGCTGGTTTGTCGATCCTAAAACCTTGGTGTGTGTGTGGTCTTTTTTGGTTCGTCGCCCCCGGAGTTTTCACCTTCTTCTGTAAAGAGCCCAATCTGCGTCCCCAGGGTCACAAAGATCGTTGAAGGCGTTTTATAGCAGCCTGTCGAGGCGTAACTGATCTGGATGTGAGTGTCGGTTCTTGTATTGCGGCTATGTTTACACCTCGATCGGGAATCGTTTTCGGGCTGGCGTGACTACGTTGCATCTGCAGCGTTTCACAGCCATTAGGATGCTGGGGTTATTACACCGCTTTTGCGTCGTTGGCTTTTGCTGCTTGGCCACCGCTTGAGTCTGGAGGAAGGCAAGGGCTATTGACTTGATTTCCTTAATATTTAAATAACGGGTTGCTTTGTGGTGGGAGGACGCGCTGAGAGTATAAAAAATTGACCGTCTAGCAACCGATTCATAACGACGAAAGATCGAAACAGGGACGAACGGTCGAATTGTAAACAGGACATATACCGGAAAGCGAACCCCCTATAAGGGGGTTCTTTCGGTCCTCAAAAAAAACGGTTTAAACGCCATTGCTCCTCCAAAGGAAATGTTCACGGGTTTCGGGTTTCAAAAATGTGTCACTGAACCTAAACAAGCCTCAAAGCCTCTTTAACGCGTGCCCCTTGCCTTTCTTAGAATCTTCCCGAGTTTCGGGCTTATCTGGTTGGTCAGCTCAGTTACTTTGGTATAGACCCTGCATTATAACAGTGCTGTAAGGCGTCCGGGTTAAAGATTATTTGGTTTTGCCGTTTTGGGGTGCCTTTGCGAAAGACAGCACTTTGGTCAGGACGAACGACGCATGAACTGATCGGTGCCCGTCTCATCAACACCAAGGGGCACGGATCAACGAAAAAAAAAATCGTTCCAGCAATGTTTTTTCAGCATCCTTGGGCCTTGTTTCCAAGGCCCACTCCGCCTAACGCTCCTTCGTTTGATCTCAATGGTTGCATCAAGCGTTGCAAGAAGATGGAGTGCTCGTAGCCCCCGGGAGGTATCTTTACCGTTGTGTGCATTGAACCAAAATAACTAGAGAATCAGTCAGCGCTCTAATGGGTTTGTTGCATTTTGGGGATGATGAGTAACCCATGTCTTACTTGAATTTTTCGTCTGCTGTTGGCGGCTGGGACTGTTTAGGGGGGTGATTTCGGATCACGATTAGGCCACCGTCTAGTTTGATTCATACTCACAGCCGCGCAAAACTGGTTGGGCTTGACTAGGCCCAGTGGCATTGATCGGGGGCATGATTTGAATGTGTTCTGGCAGGGACTTTTTTTGCATGGCTTGAAACTGCTCCACCTGGGGGGATTCGATTTGAGGACAGCCGTCAAAGCCTTCAGACAAAACGTAGACGACGGGGAACGAACCGTCTTTATGGCCCATAATGAACTTCAGCCCTTAGCGAAATTCGAACGATAGGCAAATCAAGCCACGAGGAAAGTTTACCGCTCCATGGGTCACATATTATTGCTGCGAGCCATCTCTTTGGCAGAATGTTTTTGACACGCCACTCGAATTGGTTTACGGCGTGTGCAGTTCGATGCCGCCCAGAACGGGAAAACGCTTCTTTTAATGACTGGCTCTTGGTTGCGTGGGGCTAGTCAAATAGGGGAGGGCTGCTCGCTTGCCATAGGGCGTAGTGGAGGAAAACAGTTATGTCCGGAAATAGGGCTCGAGCTGGGGCGTAAAGTCTGATCGTTACCTTACCGAACACCATTGCCAAGATCGAAGGGGGTGCCAAGACGTGCTTCAATATGTTATCGGCATGATTAAGTTTGGGGTAGTGGTTGTTTGGCGCTTCTCAGGCTCAAGATTGTGTTTTGCGGAGTGTTGGTTACGATTCGTGGTTGTTTCTTCCGTCATCCAGACCTGCTCAAAGTCTGAACTGCTCTCTCATAAATCGTCCTCATAGCATGGTGTTCTTAGCAGACAAAGTTCAAAACATTGGCGATTTAATCACCTGAGCCTCTGGGCTTCCAACTGTGCAAACCGTGCGCCAGTTGTTACCATGCCAGCATTGATCGCGACGTTATCCCACCCAACTCGGGTAACTGGTGTCTTGGTTAATCAAGGATGAGGGCAGCCAACTTCGTCTGATTTCAACGCCAGCACAGCTCCAGAACCGAACCCACCTTCACGCATTGTGTTTTTCTTTTTTCTTGAGCAGTTGTGCTATTCAAAATCCATATTCGAACCGCTTCCGCCCAATCACGTAAGCGCTTGCTTTGAAGACTCAAATTAATGCTCTGCCTGTTCGCAAGTGTTTTCTGTTGCCATGTGCCATTGGCTGGACCTCAGTTTTGATGTGCTGGGCCTCTGCCGGTACGGGTTGTTTTAGGAGTTACGACACGGCCAACGCATTGCCATCATGGGTATGCCACCAGTTGAGTCTTGATCATCAGCGTTTCTTGTTGGGTCATTTTCATGATGACTGGTAGAAAAAATGGGCTGCTCGACTCCGGTAAACAAGACTGGTCGAACCTTGATGATCCCTTTTGCAGGACTACTGACTCTTATATTTGAGCTTGGTAAGCGTCTCCTAGCGGACTCACATTCATGCGGGTTAGCAGGACGAACTGAGTTTCCAATGACAGCGTCCCTCACGGGGCGACGACGCTGTGTGGAACTGGGCCGTTTGTGTAACCAGCAGCAATTTGTTTCTGGGTCTCGTAGCCATTTGCCTTAGCCACGACAATCAGCAGATGTCATACCCATTCCCCCAAAGTCGAGCGATAGGGAAAAGCGGCGGTAGCTGAAGGTGGACTCTTTTAATCCGCCCATGATTTTTTCACCGCTTGGTAAGTCTCGGGGGTAGTCGTGAGGCCCGGACAGGAGAGGAGCGCTATGAAATAGCTTTCCCTTATGCATCTGAATGTTGTGTTATAAGATGAGAATTCGGCGAATGATTTGAAGGTCTTGGCACGTTCGCTGTTGTGGGCAGTTGTCATAGGTACTTGATCCTTAGGGAAAAATTTAATCGACGAGATTGAACTATTCAATTACGTTTTTTCATATAGTTATTACCTTATATGTGATTTGTGCCAAAAGCACGGAAATTAGTTCGTCGAGGGGCCTGACCGCCCTCGCGTTTTTTTGGAATTCGCGGGACTGGTTGTTTTGACCCGGACCAGCGTTGCGGGGGTCTTGTGAGCTATTAAGCTTTTGACTACCATACGTTAAAGCTCATTAGGCTTCGTTTAGCATGTCACTGGGCCGCGTGAGAGCCCCAAGGCACGTTTTTATTTAGACGGCTTACTAGGGATATTACAACGCTGGGCGACGTCCGCCACTGCCTTCAAGTTAGATCTTGGTAAATAAGCCCCAAGCTCGCCCGCGTTTTACGGGCGTGAAATCCCAGCAGAGGAGGACGTGGTTCATGGGTTGGGGTGAACCTTTGCAGGAATGGAACCGCCGGGCAATACGGCGCGAGATTGTGGGATAATGGCGACCGTCATACCCCGCTTGCCTGTAAGGGCCCTTGTATCTGCTTTCGAAGCTTAATTTAAAGGCCTCCATCAAAAACAAAACAGCGCAACCTGAAAATCGGAACGCCATTGCGGGAGACATGATCCAAATAGTATATGGCGTTTAATCATTTCAATATTTCTGCCGCCCACAATTAGTTTGGGTTTTGACAGCGCTTAAACCTGTTTGTATTTTGCAAATAGTGCAGTACGTCGGTTTCGCACTGCCACTCCTGCCCCTCCCGGGCTATCTGGCTAAAACGTGGGGGAAGTTAGGGGGGTAGTCGGGTGAATGTGCTAGGAAACTCTGTTTTACATGGTTGTCCTTGGAGAAGGCAAGTGGGACGTTGAAATGTGGGCAGCATATCGTCACCTTGGTGATTCGAAAACGTCGTTCATCCAATAGCCCGTAACTAGTCCCATACGCCATACTTTTACGGGGGTCTTTGGAAATGAGGCAAGGTAGGCTTAGGAAAAATTTCCCCCTGCCAACAACCCATTGATTTATGCAACTCTTTATTAGGGATGTTAGTTGCGAGAGGGCAGCTTCCGAACGAAGCCAATTTGATCTTTGGAAAGATTGGGATTGGGGGGTCTGGCGGATTTCATTCTTCGCCCTTTTAAGTAATTGAAAGATGATCTTATTTGGAAGGCCGGATAAAAAACTAGGGGTAAAATGTAAAATTCAGTACTTAATTGCCGGAATTGAGAGGGAACGACTTCCTTACAAGATTTTCGTTTAAGGTTGCCTAATTTCCAACGATTCGGGAACGGGTCGCGATATGGTTCGTTCCACCATTTGCATTGGGCAAAGGGTTGCCAAACGGCGCTTTTGCTTGCCGCTGGCTTAATTAAAAAGGTGGCCAGGACCCTAAAACCGCCCGCGAACGGGCAAAACATTATTTTACCATGGATCGCTTGATAGTCAGAGTGAAGGCCTCCCGTAAAAACGTTTCCCGCAAAAAGGGCCCCAATTTCCCAATTTAGTTCCGGATGTCGCGAACAATTTTTGGGTTGTCCCTGGCCCAAGGCAAGAGTGGGTTTTTCCGCATCCGCATAAAGTTAACGCCAGTCTTCTTTGCTCCCTGACAGTAGGCACCGGATTACTTTACCTGAATTAGAACTTGGATTCCCGTCACCATTCTGTTAATTGGGGCGCACAAAGTAGGTGAATAGCGGAAATGGGAGATCACAAAGATTCAAATTCAGGCGGCCTTGGGGACTGTGAACGGGACATTCTTTTCAGGGCTCAGAGTAGTCGGCATCAAAATTGCATTAAGGCTTTATATAGACTCTCCGACTGACTTACGCGCTTTTCGCTCCCCACCCGTACCCGGGGCTTGGGACTTATAAGGTCAAGGCCGAAATGAAAAACGAATTTGGTAATAGGATTTAGTAGGCCCTGATGGCCGAGGGTTAGACACCCCCCGACGATCGACCCCCGGCAACGGTCTCCCTATCACTTTTTTTAATTGGCCGCAATGTCCTGTATTAGACTCCCAATTAATGCTTTCCCAATAATGTTTAATTGGATAGGAAAGGGACCGGGGGCTTCCGGGGCCGCCTTGGCCCGAATTTGGGGTGACCGTGCGTTGACCTTGTTCTATGTTTCTTCTGGATAGTTGGCAGGACTCAAATCGTCCTCCCGCTAATTTGGTATCTTTTGATTGCTATTGGCGTTAATTTATTCCGTCTTGTTACCTGCTGATTTGTTGGCTCAAGTTGTCAGCAAACTACCGCGACCAGATAACTTTGATCGTGCATATTTAGGGCTCTGCGGTACAATAGTCTTGCCAGTTGCGCATGGGGAAGCGCCTTACGCCGTGGACAAAAGATCCCCCCCGTCTATATGCTGCCTCAACCTTGATTGGCGCCTTATTCGTTAATGAAGGCCAATGCCAATTCCGGCACCTCAGCACGTGGTTCGGTTTTCCTCCCCCCAGCGACCCAATCACTAAAACTTGAGCGAATCCCATGAACAGTGACGTTGGTATTCATGCGTTCTTAGACCCGCCTTATAGCCATTAGAGGACAAGGGTCTCGCGTCTATTGAGAACAGTAATGCTGCTCTTTCGGTCAAGTGGACTTTGCAATCAGTTAATATATCTAACGAAACGCTGGACAAAGTGGGATTCGAGTTTGCTCTTCTTTGCTTTCATCCGACTGGCAGGGGTCATCACCCATGACATCTGTTCGCGACTCGATCTAAGGCCCCTATTACTCCTCGAGGCTGGTCCGGTTGGCATTTGAGAATTAAAAACTCGAGGCCAAGCAGCAAACGCCATTCATCTGGCTCTAGCAGGGGCCTAAATTCAGGCACGTCTTTATATCGGTCGAGCGGCTGACGTGATGTAGACAGGTTTGAATCCTTTGACGGCTTGGGGGCAGGATTGTTTCAAGGATGTCACGGCCAGTGGTGGGTTGTATCCATACTGAGTTTTGCGCGTGTGGCGGACGCCAGGTACATTCAATTAGGGGCCAGGACCCTTAGAGGCGGGTTTCGGTTTGGTATGCAATGGGGGCATTTTGGCGCAAGATGGGTCCGAGTGGGTTCCGATCTCATCAAGGCGATGGTCTCCAAATGAATTTTTTGGGTCGTTGAACGAGATTGTCCAACGTATCGGTCCCTTGGTCTATGGGGTTTTTACGCATTAGGGGACCATTCCGGGCTTTTTTTTTGGGTAAGCGGAATGCACTCAGCAGGCAAGTCCGTTGAATTTTGGGTTTGTTCCAACTTTGTGTGGGCGCAACAACTCGGAACTTCCCAGTGTTGTTTGGGCCGCTTTTCTTGTTTTTTTTTTTTTGTTTTTTGTTTGTTTGTTTTCCCTGTTTTTAGCAAAAATTCATTTCGAGATGCATGGCGCCCGGTACGGGGCTTCCCTTTAAGATTATGTTTGGGTAACACCCCAACATGCAAGGTGAGCGGCATGACAGGGCATTAAAGATTACCTAACCAATTTTATGGCCGTTGAGACTGACGTTTTTAGCGTTAAGCCGGGGTTGGTTGCGTCTGTATATTCGCGGTTGATTGAGACTTTGAATGTTACGGGGTCCCGGGTGGATCCATTTTGTTCATTGACGTTTCCTTTTGATCTTCCCACGTTTTCCCACACAAAGGTCGGTGTATTAGCCCATGGAGGAGTTTGTATAGGATTTACAAAGTAACGTCTTCGGTTATTGGTTACGGAACTGAAGTACTTATTGCCGGTTTTATTTTCGAAGATGGGATTCAATGCTTTAATCGTGGTACAGGGCTATCCCCCATACGACCCAAAAAAAACACTTTTTTCAAAAAGAGTTACTAAGTGTCAATGTGGACGATTGTCCCGTTACATAACGCTAGGTGGACCAGCAGGCACGTTCACCCGATACGCACGAAATGATATGGGCAGATTATCCTTGGCCCACCAGTCCATCGGGTGGTGTCGATACGAGATCAAGATGCGGGGGCGGTAATTCGCGCCAGCGGGCCATTAACATGGGATGGGGGGGAATCGCAAGCCCTGCCGGGCAACGTTAACCCGAAGGTGACGGGAAGGAAAATCGGGGGCCCCCGGACACAGGGGTGGCCGCCGTGAGGCCATGAGGTGTGTAGGTTTTTTCATCTGTGGGTGTGTGGAGCGACTTGATCCCGTGTAACACAACAGTACGGGTGCAATTTGTTGAATTCAAAACCAGTTGTGGCCCCCGCGGTGATTGTAATTAAAAGTGCCCTATTATTTGCACCCTTTTATTGGCAACCTACTTGGGGCTTCTGCTTAGAAATTATTTTTAGCACGGGGCGTTTCATTACCGCAGCAAGCTTTGCCTCGCTGGTTGCGGCCATGGTTATCGTGCCTGGAATCCACTTGTCCCGTGATTCAGTAAGCCTTCTTTTTGAGTATCGATGAAAATCTTGCGCCTTGAAAGCGTATCTTAGTAAGGAAGGGCTTATGTTTGGGTTGACCGCTCCCAGGATTTGGCCGGTTGGTTCTCGGGTTTTGCTGGAACCGGTGGGTTTTTTGGGTTGTGTTTTGTCGCGCACTGGGGAGTGCTGTATACCTGGGCCTATGTCGCGTGGCAATATTCAGGGTTTGCCACAGTCGTTCCATAATTCGATATTCAACAAAATCCCTCGGCTCACGGCCTTCCAACGCTTGTTTCAAATACCCAGTTACAGAGGTTTCTTGATACACAGGGGCTCGGTTTTTTTTGGGTGATTGTGTTCTTTTGACGGGGCCACTTCCCTTTAACACCACTGCCTGCCGTTTTTATAGCGCGCCATGTTTAAAACGGGTTGCCCAAGCGTTATCATGGTAGCTCAGGCATTTGTTGCGTTTTGTACTCGTCAGCGTCTCAATTTTCCACTGCGAGCAGGCTTTATGGCTTCGGAATTCAGGAACAAGTCAGGCCACGTTGCCCGCAGGTTGAGAAGCCTTACAGAGCCAACCGGCTGTTCTTAGCGTACGGGGGTTCGTGCAAGCCACCCTCGCATTCTGGGCCGGCCGGATGCCCCCTAATGACTTCATTTTTGTGTTTTGTCGGCGGGCCATCTAGGCCCTGGCCGCTGTCGTGTCAGCACAACTGGGGACACCGGCATTGCTCGGTCGGGCAGACTAAATATTCCAACTGATCTCCACGCTATCGTTCTGACAAAAAACGGCGGAGTGACCGATGGAATGCCACAGACGGTTCGAGTTCCCCACCTTTTGGACGTAAACGATATCTGGTTAGTTTTGCGGCTTGGGGTGCTTTCCTTTTTATTTCGACAGGCGTTGCTAGAACATAGACTTTGGGCTGGCGTCACATTCAACGCCGCGGCTGCAACGTACCATGTAATCGCCCACGATGTGGCCCAGCACAAGCCAGCGGGTAAGTCACGGCCCATGGTGTATTCCATGCGGCCCCTTACAGCAAGGGGGGGGCGGGGGGGGGGGGGGATTTTTTTGGGGGCCATTCGCGCAATTCAGATCACTAGGCGCTTCCCTGACTGTGACCATGGCGGCACCGTACACTTGGTGACCCTTGGCGCTTATTGGCATCGAGAAAGGACTTAAAGCAAACCAGACTATTGGGGTGATCCCGTGGATGTAAAGAAGTGGAAAATGGCCCGGTTCTTTTGGGGTGATTTGGTGTCACACCTCAAGTCCCGTACTCATGGCCAGCCCAACCCGCTTTTTTGCAATCACTCATTTCAGCCAAGGTTATTATGGTTGGGACTGATTTGAAGAATGCCGGACGTTGGCGAGTTGTAGCGGAATACGCCTGGCGACTGTATCAGTTTGGCCTTAGCGTATTTCGTGTTCGTGGAATCTCAAGGCAAAAAAATCCAGCACGACCTGGTCGGTTATGAGATTTGGGCGTGGGGTTTATAGACGCGGGGTTTTGTAAGACTCGTGCCCTCCCCTAAAGACCACTTTTTCGAACATTCAGTATGCGGACGCCCCGCGCCAGCCCCAACACACTAGTCTTAGCCATTTGCTTGAGTCATTAAGAGGGTTTTTAAGTCCTAATTAATGACATAAAACTTTTAGCGCTTGGGCAAGCAAACACCCAAATCGGCCTAAACGTTTCTGGGTTTTTTTTTTAGGAGACCAATTGGGGAATTTGACAAGTTCATGGCAAATCACCACACACTTAAAGCCGCCAAGGTAGATAGGGTGACACTGGTACTCATGACTTTGGATTGCTCTGTCCTGGTGGCGGGGATCGGCTTAGCTCGGAATTTGAAAGAACCTCCGAGGGGGTAATTGGTTGCGATGGGTAGGCACTGTGCCCGCCTGCATTTACTGCAGAGCGTCCCGGCCGGTGGTTTTCTTCAATATTCGGACACGCAAGCAGTTCAAAGTTCAACGGCATGATTTGGCGCCAGTGTGCATTGGATACAGTCGCCATTGGGGTCTGCCCTCGCTTCACGCACCCGGAACTAATGGTATCTGATCTAGCCGTCGCAAAACCCTCCAAAAACGCCAAAGCCACTCGTGCCGAGAGGCTTTGGGCACAATCTTGCTTAGATAATGCCACTTGACTGGTTTCCCAGGCTGCGATCGGTATGGTCAGAGCCGTGTCCCCAAGTACCCTCTTACCCATCAAACGAATGACAAGGTTCCACTCGCAGGATGCCCGGTGTTCGCCTAAAAAATTGGCTCATGCTCGGGTTGAGGTCAGCCTGCGGGTGGCTCTGTAAAAACAGTGGGTGTAGTGGACGGTTGGGCACAACCAATGGCTTTTGAGTTCTTCGATGGTGATGTTCTACCCGCCGCAAGTTGCGACCCGTCCAGCCCGCCACGATTCAAAGAGTTCCTATAGGGCATCAAGGCACCGGGTGGGGACCACTGGCCTTTTTTTGATCGTATTGAAATCTTCATATGCGAATTCCACCTTCAATAGCCGGGTTTAAAACGGAGGGGAAAAATTAAAAAAAGCGGGAGGGATTTACGTTTCTGTGGGGGTTCAAAATTGGCCTATTTTCTGGTTTCTAAGGTTTAGCTGCCTGTATCTATTGCAAGCTGGACCGGGGCAGACCAACAAATCGGCAATTTTCCGGCATTGGGAATAAGGGCCGGCTACCGATCACCAACATCACCAACCCACAGTAGGGGACAAAGCGCACCACCATCAACCTGGCCAATGCGCCCTTTTTCACCTCGGGGCATGTTGCACCACATAGAGGTTTAACCCAACCGGGGGGTGGGCGTGATTAACGCCATCTCAACAAGGCACAACATCAAGATGCCGACGGATCACGTCAAAACCCCGAGTGAGGGACACACGGCAACCACGAATCGGAATCGTCACCACCTATCAGTGATAGGTGTTTCAATATAACATGCCAGAGGAGCAACATAATCACACGATCACCAGGGCAACGTGTTCAAGGGTTGGTCAGGCTAAAGCCGGGTCAAGAATGCATCGGAGCTTGCCCGCCAGGCCGGCAGAAGCGAGGTGAAAGTTAAGAAATGCGCAGCAATCACACGCATGATCATGGAGGTTATTCTTGACCGTGTAACCACCAACGCTTTGCGTGGGACATGTCCAGAGAACTTCGCCAAACGAAGTGCAATCGCACAGCCCCACCGACCCGACGGCTGCCGCTTCAGTAGGGGTCGCAATGCCCGTAGTAGATAGAAACCACAATCGACGGCCAAACAATAATAATATTTTGGCTCACAAAGTCTTTAGACTTGCAAATTCGTTCATCCAACTGAATCGCCCGGGCGTTTGGCCTCCAAGTGATGTTTAACCATGCAGATTCAAAACGGGTCACAAGCATAAAACTAGCGCCAACAGTAAACCGGGGCACCCAGTCCGGGGCGAGAAACAGTTGAGGAATCGAGCTTTTGCGCAAAACCAATAGGCAGCGATCAAGTAATAGACGGGGATCATAAATTCCCCAAGGTGCCAACCCGGCAGCAATTTGCCCCAGGATGAATAATCTCGGGTCATCGGCTGGCCGCTTTGGCTTGAGGGCTAGCCCAGTTACTACGCTAGCTCGGTCGGCCACCGACGAGGGCTGATGGTAGCTGAAAACATTCGGTTGGGCTGTGGCCAATATTGGCATGCACCAATCAACCGTTTGTACCAAACGACACACTCCGGTCCCAGGGTGCACTGTATGTCGCTGGGCGTGCAATCCAGATCCGCCACTCATGATTTCACCAAGCAGAATTAAAAAGAATGGGCGATCCCAGCCGTCGCCCGCCGGTTTCGACTGAGTTCGAACTCAGAACAATCTTTCCGTAGATAAAAACGTCGCCGCCTTTCATCAGGGGATGCCATACTTGCTAAAAGTTACTGACCAAAGCCAACAAAACGCACCCCAATGCCCACCGGAATTGGGGGGTTTGGGAGCGCAAGGCAGCCCCAGAGGCCACCACGAACGATACGTCATCATGACCTGGGCTGTCTTCATTGGCCGGGCACAATCAAGTTTCAAGGTGCACGGGTTTTTTTCTGCACGGACAATCAAATCAACAACGCAGCAGCAATTCACCCAGGGGGCCACTAGCGCAACCAGGCCCCCGCCAAGAGCAGGCACTTGAACTAGTCCACTATAAACAAAACGTTTCACAAGCGGGACACGGTGTTGGCGCCGCGACATTACAAGAAGCGTTCAA
>Ga0163217_1096648_pt1 | contig 16080 bp, 17 predicted proteins | sample SynspAceP_FD_185933 | JGI IMG/M metagenome (GOLD analysis project Ga0163217, IMG submission 185933) | Saline lake microbial communities from Ace Lake in Antarctica - Synechococcus sp. Ace-P (PacBio error correction) | ecosystem: Environmental > Aquatic > Non-marine Saline and Alkaline > Saline ... | reverse complement strand
TAAAATTATTCCGGCGGGCTTGCGCTGGCAAACAAAGCTCGTTGTCTTCTTCGGGCGGCAGAATCCACAACGATCAACACCGTTCGGACGCCGGCCTTTTTGCGGCCTCAAGGAAGGTATCCACGCCTTGAATTAGATCGGGGTGTAATACCCATCAAACGATCGCGTCGTGTCATCGTGTTCGCGGAAAGCAGCGGCAAGCGCCAGGCGTCTTATCCAGTGTTCATTTCCCGCCTTCAAGGCGCGTTGCCCTGCCAACTGGAATGCGGCACCATCGGCCACTCGGATCGGTGAAGGGCAGGGGCCCAGTCGATGAGTCGACGCCAGCGCGGCAGACCGCCGCACAATCTCGAGGCGATGTATCAAAGTCTGGTCGCCGCCATCAATAGGCAACAAAGGCTTTCTTGCCTTGGGATTTCAGGTCAGCGAATTTGCGACTCGATACGTGCATTGAGGGCGGCCTTTTTTACGTTTTACCCTGCTGGCAAATGCCGATATATCGCGAGGAATCAATCCAACTCGCGGGTGTGCTTTAGGGATTTTCTGAAAAACTTTCGCGGCCAAGGCCGCCCCTGTTTTTATGCATCTTACGCCCGAGGCGCGGTCCTTTAATTTGCGCCACCCCCAGCTACATTCAACGTCATGGAATTATTGTACTCGCCCTGCTGGTTGCCGCCGCTTTCCATCCTGTGGACAGGGACGGATTTCACGGCGATTGGTCGTTTCCTGACTGGATTCGGCTGTTGATCTTTTCGGGCGGGTTGACCCACCGATGTTCATTCATCCGTTGCGTGGTCCTGATTTATCAAGACGCGGCAGGACCGGCGGATGCGCTAAACTTGCGTAAAGTCAGGTTGAAACCCTAGGACAACGCCAACTTATAAAGGATGCTTGTCATGGGCTTTAAGATGGGATCGTGGGTTCTGCGAATGTCGGCAAGTCGACCTCTTCAAACGCGCTGACCAAAACAGCTAGGCAGCGCAGGCCGCGCCAATTTTTCCGTTCTGCACAATCGAACGAACCGGTCGGCGAAAGTCGCGGGCGGATGCGCGCCTTGATAACTGGCCGAAATTGCGGCGGTCCAAGCAGATCATCCCCACACGGATGACGTTTCGTTCGATATTGCCGGTTCTGGTCAAGGCGCGTCCAAAGGCGAAGGGGACTGGGCACCAGTTTCCTTCAACATCCGCGAAACAAGACCGCCATCGCCATGTGCTGCGCTGTTTTGAAGACGGCGACGTGACCCACGTAGAAGGGCGCGTTGACCCGTGGCTGACGCCGAAACCATGAGACCGAAACTGATGCTCGACCGATCTGGAAAGCATCGAAAAACGCCGCGCCCGGTCTGGTCCGCAAAATCAAGCGGCAACGACAAGACGAGCGCAACCAAGACCGCCTGCTGGCCGCCGCGCAAGCGCCATCGAAAACGGGCAATTCCGCCACGCACCTCGACATAGATCCGGACGATGCAAAAAGCCTGGCGCCTGTTGCCAGCGGCTGACTTCCAAGCCGGTGCTTACGTGTGGAGCAAACTGTTGGCGAATCGAGGCCGCAGAAGGCAACGCGCTGTCCGGCCAAAGTAGGCGAGTGCCGCGGCCGCAGGGCAACAGCCACTCGTGATCTCGGGCGAGTCGAAGAGGAAATCAGCCAGCTGGAGCCGAAGAAGCCCAGCATGGTTCCTTGACGAAATGGTCTGGGAAGCGGGCCTCGACCGGTTATCCGCGCGGGTTACGAGCTGCTGCACCTGGAAAACATAACTTTTTACCGTCGGCCCCAAAGAGGCCGTGCCTGGACGATCAAAGGCCGGCACTCTGCGCCCAAAGCTGCGGGTGTGATTCAACGGTGATTTCGAAAAAAAGCTTTATCGCGCTTGAAACCATCGCCGATGACGATTTCGTCGGTTCTGGGTGGCGAAGGCCCGCCCAAAGAGGCCGGCAAGATGCGCGCCGGAAGGCAAAAACTATACCGTCAAGGACGGTGACGTGTTGCACTTCTTTTTCAACACCTTGATCCAAACCGGGCGGGCCGTCACAAACGGCCCGCCGGTTCCTGCCCGAAAACGATGCTGGCACCGCCCCTGACGCACCATCTGCGCGATCGGCGACCCGAGGGCGCTCACGTGGGGCGCATCGCCCTTGCGCGCCACCACAAGCATCGATAGCCCCGCATTTCGGCTATAACGACTTTCATTCCTATTTTCTCAGATAACCGCTGTGCCCCATGGGTTTTCTTGGATATACGCGTCGACGGAGACTGGCCGAGTGTCGAAGGCGCTCCCCTGCTAAGGGTCGAGCGGATCCAGCATTACCCTAAAAATCAATACCTTTAGCGCGTTCGAAATACGCTTGCACGGATTTTGCACGGGTTGCCCCGCCAGCACTCACCGCGTTTTCGGCCCCCCAAATCCCCCCAAGCCAGCTCAAAACGCAAAAAGCCCCGCATCCTTTCCGGAGCGGGCTTTTTGCGTTGGATCTCGCCCTAGCCTTGCGCCGGTGTAGACTCGTCCGCGCGCGTGCTGCAGCGCTACCATTTCATGCCCGGTTCGACAGTCTCGGCCGCCTTGTCATACTCTCGCGCTTTGCAGCGCAAAGCTGGCCAAACGCTCTCGCGCACGATGCTTATCATCGCCGTTGCGCCAGATCAGGCGATGGTCGACGTGGAATCTTTCCCATGGTAATTCCCCGCTTGCTATGTTCGCGCCCCTCGGGCGCGTCTGCCTCGAGCTTACCAATCAGCCGCAACCAGCACAAGCTAAAGCCGCGCCGGATCCGAGCGCGGGCTTCAGGGCAGCTTAGGCTGTTCGTACGGACGAAGCGCGGATCTCGTCTTGTTCGGCGTGGGATCCCGTTGTTTGGCGCTTTGCCTTAAAAAGAGATTCCGGATCCCGTTCGGCATCACCTTGCCGCCGGTCTTTTCCTCGACGAAAGCGCGCAGGGCATCCTTTGATCTCGGCTTGCTCGAGCTCTGCGGTGGTTCTCATTGCGCGCACCTCGATCTCGGCCATTGCTTTGCAAAGCTGGTGCAGCCGGCATGAGTTTTCGACGCGACCTTTTGCGCGATTGTTCGTGGCAGTCGTCAAGATCAGGATCCCGGCGTCTTGGTCTCGCTGAGCTCTGATAGGTCCAGCTTTCGGTTGCTGTCGTCGCGGGAAACTCCTTGGAGGCGATTATTTTTCGACCGAAAACCCGTCGATGCAAATCGCTGCAGCGTAGTGTTTTGCGAGTTTAGATTTGTGCGGGTTGCCGCATGCGCCGGGGCCGTAAACGATCTGGATAGTCATATGGTTTCCTTTGGGTTGGTTACTGTTGAAAAGGGTGGGGTTGTATCTTGGCGTGCGATTGCTCGGAGGCCATGGGGGCGCGGTGCGTGATGCAGATTTGCGCCAAAGTTGCCAGCGCATGAAAATTCCCCCCTGAACCTTGCCCAAAAAATAGGGTTAGGAAAATCCGGCCTCTCTCGATCGAAATCAGCTTTGCCTTGGCAGCTTCTTTTTACGGTTCTCGGGATCATGGTGCCTCTTGGTTTAGTGCGTTGATTGTTGCGCGCCGGCATGCTCGAGCTTGGCGATCGCGAGGATCCGTCGGCTTTAGCAGCATCGGGGGTTGCGTCATAGTTGCGACGCTTTTGCGTTGAGGCGGAGAGCAAGCCGCGCGGGCACCAGCTCCAATGCTCGGATTCGCAATCGGGTGCGATCGGCGCTTAGGCATTTGAGCACATGATCTGCGGAATCGTGCCGTGTTTGCTGTTTTTCCATTAGTAGCGGTGCTTATTGCACAAATCGGTCGGTGCCCCGGTGTGGGATTTGGAGGCGAACCTTGATCTGACATAGCCCTCCGAGAATCGTTCGGATCGAGTGGCACGCGATTGTAAAGGCGGTTGCCGGGCTTGAATTGGTCTTTGCCGTGTCGGATTGGCGGCATTTGTTTGCCCTTTGTTCCAGCTTCTTTTTGCCCTTGGCGCAAAATGACCGCTGCGCCCGTCTGATCCCGTGCCTTTTGCGTATTCCGACGATCTGCGCGCGGGTGATGCGGTTGCGGCAAAGCGCTCGACAAAGGCGGGTGCCACCTCGGCGCGCGACAGGCTGGCATTGTCTTTGATCCATTTGACTTGTGGCCGCGAAAACCCCGGCGAGACCCCTTGCCGCGCGTCTTGCCGGCCGCGCCGACCAGCCATTGTTCGCGCTTTGCCAAGTGCCGCGCATGTGCTTCGAGCTCGACATCTGGCCGATGCGAATTTCTTTGAAAACTTGGCGCGCGAAGCTCGGCACGCGGCTTTGGTGCTGTTGCGCTTGATCCAGGCGGCGCTCTGGGTCGCTATATTGAGATCCGTTTACCCTTCATTTTGACGGCTCCTTGCTCGTCCATTTGGGGCAGCATCGCAACACGCGTTTTTGCCGTACTCGCGCGAAAAGCTTGGCCGCGACCAGTTTGTTTTTGGCATTCTCTGTCCAACCTGGTCGGCGATCTTGACGGACCGCTTCGGCCGCGCTTGGGCTCTGTCTCGGATCTGCTCGGGGTCAAGTCGGTTCCGCCAGTGGGTGCGATCGAGCGCTGCGAATAGGTGATCGTCCAGGGCTGCCTAAAGCATTTTTTGGGCCATTTACAAAATCCTCTCCAATGGGCTGATGCCAATTTTGCATTGCACACATAAATGTGCAATGCAAACAAAATGCGAGATTGCGGCGCATCACGCGGCGCGCAGAAAAGGTTTGAATATGGATCATTTCGGAATCGGCAGTTGCTATTTCGGGGGCCTGCAAGGTCGCCGTGCATTTGCCGGCCGGCGTTAAGCGCGCCACCACGTCGCTTGTCGAAGTTAAAAGTGGGCGATCGGCGTTTGTGTTTTCTCTCGAGCGCGAGGGCCGTCGCGTGCCAAACCGCTGTGCCTCGAGCGGATGTGAAGATCCGAAATCATCGTTACGATCCTCGTCGCTGGATAGGCTTGACTGCCCGGCCGCCGATCCGCCCCATGATGGCAGGACGATTTTGATCATGGGTGGGTTTGAGCAATTCTAACAGGATTTCGGATCGAGCAGGCATCCGAGCGACATCGACAGACTTCAAAACTATTGCTTTTCGGGTATGGTGCTCCGCATCGCGGCAACCCGGCGGCAAGCTGAACAATTTTCGAAGTGGATTTTTGAAATGTCAGGAAACGCTAGGCTAATCATAATTGACGCAAGTCGCGGCAAGTGTGGGTTTCATCCCGCCAGCGATAGCGGTCCGGAAATCACAAGTTGCCTACACGATAGCAGCGCCGACGCGCGAGCTGACTGAATCGCGATACGTGATGTTTGCAAAACTGGTGAAGTATTGAATAAGGATCAGGGCATGAAAACTTGCGGTGGAATTACGAGTTGATGATCCCGAGTATTCTCGAATTGTTGGTGAAATCAAATAATGAAGGCGCGCCGCTGTGGCGCGCCTTTCTGCTACTTGATCACGCGCAGGCCCTGGCGCCTTGCGGTGCCGGCTCGATCTGGGCTCGGCACCTCGCCTAGCATCGTTGAAATTCCCAACCTCTGCGCGAGCCGGCTGCCGAGACCGCCGGCGCAATCTTGCGATTAGCGCTGCGCCATATCCGCCTTTTGCCAGCCGCCGAGATCGAGCAAGCCGCCCGAAATCCTTTGTCTGGCGGGCGTAAAACCATGTTGGCCCCATGGTGTGGCGCAAAACTTTGGGCGTGACCTCTTTCGGATCCAGCCGGCGGCTTCGCACCGCTGGTGAACGCGCCTGAGATCTGCCGCCCCCATGGAGCGCATTCACATAGGCTTTGCCCCGTGGTGTTCGGCAAATCGGGCCATCATCGGGCAGGGGTTAACGCGCGCACCAGCTCGACGCGCGCGATCGGGAGCTGGATCATGCGCGGCCGGCCGTTCTTGTGTCTGGCAGCCATGCTCGGCCCGTGGCGGGGTAGAAATGCCGCATCTGGATTGTGAAGCGCCTCTGCACTTCTGCAGCCGCCCCCAGCATGAAGCCGATCGCGGGCAGGATATGGGGCGCTGGCGGCCGAGATCAGCGCCTCGGCTTCTCGGGGGTCAGCCAGCGGGTGCGGGATGTTGTCCGCCCTTGCGCCTCTTTAGTTTTCGGGAGGTCGCTAAGCTTCCTCTGCAGCCATGTTGATCACGGCGGAAACTGGCGTGATTAGCTGGCGATTGGATGTCGAGTTTGGCCAGAGTTTGGGTAGACTTTTGATGCAGCCGCATTTATCGCGGCTGTCAATTTGGGCAAGCATCATATCTGGCCCGAAATAATTCAAGATAGGTAAGGAGGAATCGAGCTCGCCGCCGGGCCTTCATGTAGGCAGTGCAGCTTCGGCAAATGTTAGGGTTTGGGCTTTGCCATACGCACCACGCTCGAGGATCTCTGCCTCGCGCGGATTTTCCGGATCGCGTCTGCTTGCGGCTGCGATGCTTTGTGCCAGTGCTTCGTTAAATTGTGCTGTCCCTGGACGGTGCCGCGGATGTAGTAGTTTCCCTGGCCGTTTCGTCTGAATTTTTGAGGGGCATTGCGTTCTTATCCTCTGTCAGCGCGGCAAGCAATGCTGCCGGCGTTATAGGATCCTGGACCTTCCGCGCCGCCTTTACCCAGGCAGCTCGCCTCGTGCGGAGCTGGTCGAGCAAGCCTGCGCGAGGTTTGGATCCCGTTATCAGACAGAAAACGCGATGCCTGTTCGCGTTTGATAGGAGCGGGCCGGTTGCGATCGCATTTCATGGTTGCAACCCGCGCTCGCTTTCCGGCGCCAGTCGCGCGCCGCGCCAAGTTAGTCCAGCGGCCGGTGCCCGTGATGGGCCGCCGATCTTTGACCTTGTAAAGTTGTAGGTTTCGGAAAGCCTTTGCATTCGAGCACCCACCCCTGATAGGCGAAGCCGCCTTTCGACTTGATTGTGTCGATTAGCTGACCGTCGCGAGATCGAAGATCCAACAGCTCCCTGCAGATTGATACTCATGAGAGCCACCGCGAGAGAACCGTGCCATGCGCAAGAGCCAGCCAGCCCTGAAACGGCGATGATTTAACGGCTCGGGGCATGCCCGATCGAGCGCTTTTCGATGGGCCTCGATATGCGCGATATCTGAAAAAAATTCATTGTTGACATCTCTGAAATCCTCATTTTTGATAGCCTATGAAGAATTGCACACAATAATGTGCAGTGCAACAAAAAGTATGGTTTTGCATCATCTAGCCTTTAAATTTTGCTACGTTTCAACCGTTACAGGAGCGAAAAATTTGAGATTAGATTACTTGGGGGAAGTATATGGCAAGATTCGGATTAGTAAAGTTTTCCATATGAATGGAGTTTCAACAAGCCACCGCAAAGCTAAGCGAGCAACAGCTAAACCGGCTCGACCGAGAAGCTCAAAAATGCAGATAAAAACGACAATGCCGATGGGAGATCCGGCATCATTCGCTCAATCCTCGATTGAATTTTATATTCTGTTAAGAGCCTCGGCTAACTTTTCAGTTGAAAGTCGGTCGAGGGCTTTTGAAGTCTCCAAGCGCCCTCAGTTACGCCATCTTCGATGTTGAGAGGCCGATCGTATGTCGAGGACATCGCAGAATCTTGAGCATGTTTGCGTAAGAGAGAGTTGCGTTTTTGCTAACCAAATGAGAGACGCATTTTCGAAAGTCAGCCGGCGCGCGCGACTTCTGAAAAATTGGTGTTTCTAAGCGCCGATAGCAATCCGAATGTTTCGGCGCGCAAACGTCCAGATTGGGTTAAATTGTTCCATCGGCTCCATAAGCATTTTCTTTATCTCCGTTTCTATGTTCTTTGCTTAGCAACATTATAATGGAAGTTTGTACAAATTCAAATTAAACAGTACCAACCCCTTACCAGCTCCTCGATCTAAGCGTTGGCAGGGTAGAAAATGATTTGATACGCCACAGTATTGTGTGCAATGCCTCATATAAGCCACCGCATCTAGCGTTTTTCCGGCCCTGAGGCTAACGTAAAAAAATGCAGGCATCTGCACAACCAATAACTGTGGCGTATCAATTCTTTCCTTACCACTGCACGCTAGATCGAGGAGCTGGTAAGGGGTGGTAACTGTATTTGATTTGTACAACTTCACATTATAATGTGCTAAGGCAAAGACATAGAAACGGAGATAAAGAAAAAATGCTTATGGAGCCGACTGGAACCAAATTTAACCCAAATCTGACGTTGCGCGCGAAACATTCGGATTGCTATCGCGTTAGAAAACACCAATTTTCAGAAGTCGCGCGCGCCGCTGGACTTTCGAGAAAATGCCGTCTCTCAATTTGTTAGCAAACGCACAAACTCTCTCTTACGCAAAACATTGCTCAAGATCTGCGATTGTCCTCGAACATACCGATCGGCCTGCTCAACATCGAGATGGCGCCGTAACTGAGGGCGCTGAGGACTTCAAAAGCCCTCGACCGGACTTTCACTGAAAAAGTTAGCGAGGCTCTTAAAGATATTAAAATTCATCGGAGGATTGAGCGATGGATTGCCGCGGATCTCCCTCGGCATGTGTCGTTTTTATCTGCCATTTTTTTCGAGCTTCTCGGCTGAGCCGGTTTAGCTGTTCTCGCTTAGCTTTGCGGTGGCTTGTGGAACTCATTCATATGGAAATTTTACTAATCGAATCTGCATATACTTCCCCCAAGTAAGTCTATCTCAAATTTTCGCTTCTGTACGGTTGAAACGTAGCAAAATTTAAGGCAGAATGATTGCAACCATACTTTTTTGTTGACACTGGCACATTATTTTGTGTGCAATTCCTTCATAGGCTACTCCAATGAAGGATTTCAGTTGTCAATGAATTTTTCAGATATCGCGCATATCGAGGCCATCGCAAAGGCGGCTCGATCCGGGCATGCCGAGCCGTTCAAATCATCGCCGTTTCAGGGCTGCTGGGCCCTTGCCGCATGGCACGGTTTTTCTCGCGGTGCTCTCATGAGTATTCAGATCTGCAGGGAGCTGGTGGATCTCGATTTCTCAAGCGACGGTCAGCTAATCCGCACCATCAAGTCGAAAGGCGGCTTCGCCTATCAGGGGTGGGTGCTCGAAATGCAAGGCTTTCCGAAACTAAAACTTTACAAGGTTCAAGATCGGCGCATCACGGGCACGGCCCTGGACTACTTGGCGCGGCGGCGCGACTGGCGCCGGAAAGCGATCGCGCGGGTGCAAACCATGAATGCGTGAATCGGCACCGGCCCCGCCTCCTATCAACCGAAAGGCAATCGCGTTTTTTGTCTGATAACGGGATTCCAACCTCCGCGCCGGCGCTCGACCAGCTCCGCACCGAGGGCGAGCTGCCTTGGGTAAAGGCGCGCGGCAAGGTCAGGATCCATATACCGCCCGGGGCAGCATTGCTTTGCCGCGCTGACAGAGGGAAAGACGCAATGCCCCTCAAAAAAATTCAGACGAAACGCGCCAGGGAAACACTTAACCATCCGCCGGCACCGTCCAGGGACAGCACATTTTACGAAAGCACTGGCACAAGCATCGCAGCTCAAACAGACGCGATCCGGAATCCGCGCGAGGCAGAGAATCCTCGAAGGCGTGGTGGCGTATGCAAAGCCCAACCCTAACATTTGCCGAAAGCTGCACCTGGCCTACATGAAGGCCGGGCGGCGAGGCTTCGATTCCTCTTACCTATCTTGATATTTTCGGGCCAGATATGATGCTTGCCCAAATTGACAACGCGCGATAAATGCGGCTGCACAAAAGCTCTACCCAAACCTCTTGCAAACTCGACATCAATCGCCAGCTAATCACGCCAGTTTCGGCCGTGATCAAATGGCTGCAGAGGAAGGCTAGCGCCTCCCGAAAAAACTAAAGAGGGCGCAAGGCGACAACATCCGCACCGCTGGCTGACCCCGAGGAAGCCGAGGCGCTGATCCGGCGCAGCGCCCCATATCCTGCCCGCGATCGGCTTCATGCTTGGGGCGGCTGAGAAGGTGCAGAGGCGCTCACCAATCCAGATGGCGGCATTTCTACCCCCACGGGCGAGGATGGCTGCCAGGACACCAAAGACGCGCCGCGCATTGATTCCCAGCTCCCCGATCGCGCGCTCGAGCTGCGTGCGCGCCGCTACCCCTCCCCGATGATGGCCCGATTTGCCGGAACACCACGGGGCAAAGCCTATGTTGATGCGCCTCAATGGGGGCGGGGCCAGAGCTCAGGGCGCGTTCACCAAAGCGTTTGCGAAGCCGCCGGCCTGATCCGAAGAAGGTCCACGCCCCACGTTTTGCGCCACACATGGGCAAACATGGTTTTACGCCCAGACAAAGGATTTCGGCGGGCTGCTCGATCCTGGCGGCGGCTGGCAAAAGGCGGATTATTGGCGCAGCGCTATCGCAAGATTGCGCCGGCGGATCTCGGCAAGGCCGGCTACGCCGCAGAGGTTGGGATTTCACGATGCTAGGCGAAGCGTGCCGAGGGCCCCAGATCGAGCGGCACGCAACGCCAGGGCTGCGCGTGTCAAAGTAGCCAGAAAAGCCGCGCCACAGCGGCGCGCCTTCATTATTTGGATTTCAACAATTCGAGAATATCGGGGGATACATCAAACTCGTATTTCCCACCGCCGTTTTTCATGCCCTGATCCTTATTCAATACTTCACCAGTTTGCCAAAACATCACGTATCGAATCAGGTCAGGGCTCCGCGCGTCGGGCGCTTGCTACTCGGTGTAGGCAACTTGTGAATTTCCGGACCGCTATCGCTGCGGGATTGAAAACCCACCACTTGCCGCGACTTGCGTCAATATGATTAGCCTTAGCGTTTCCTGAACTTCAAAAATCCCACTTCGAAAATTGTTCAGTTTGCCGCCGGGTTGCCCGATGCGGGAGCACCATACCCCGAAAGGCATAGTTGAAGTCTGTCGATGTCGCTCGATGCCTGCTCGATCGCGATCCTGTAGAATTGCTCAACCCACCCAGATCAAAAAAATCGTCCTGCCATCATGGGCGGACGGCGCCGGGCAGTCAGCCGTATCAGCGACGAGGATCCGTAACGATGATTCGATCTTCACATCCCGCTCGAGGCACAGCGGTTGGGACGGCGACGGCCCGGGCGCGCTCCGAGAGAAAACACAACCCGATCGCCACTCTTTAAACTTTCGACAACGACGTGGTGCGGCCGCTACGCCGGCCGGCATGCACGCGACCTTGCAGCGCCCCCGAAAAAGCACTGCCGATTCCCGAAAGATCCATATTCAAACCCCTTTTCTGACGCGCGCGTGATTTGCGCCGCATCTCCATTTTGTTTTTGCATTGCACATTTTATGTGTGCAATGCAAAATTGCATTCAGCCCATTGGAGAGGATTTGAAAATGCCCAAAAAAATGCTTTAGCAGCCTGGACATCACCTTATTCGCAGCGCTCGATCGCCTGGCCGGAACGACTTGACCCGAGCAGATCGAGACAGAGGCCAAGCGCGCCGAGGCGGTCGATTAAAGATCGGCCGGACAGGTGACAGGGAGAATGCCAAACCAAAAAACTGTCGCGGCCAAGCTGTTTCGCCGAGTACGGCAAAACCGTGTTGCCGATGCTGCCCCAAATTCGGACGAGTGCAGGAGCGTCAATGAAGGGTAAACGGATCTCATATAGCGACCCCAAGAGCGCGCCTGGAATCAAGCGCAACAGCACCAAGCCGCGTTGCCGAGTCGTCGCGCAAGTTTTCAAAGAAATTCCGATCGGCCAGATGTCGAAGCTCGAGCACATCGCGCACTTTGCAAGCGCGGGAACAATGGGCTTGGTCGGCGTCGGCCGGCAAGAGCGCGGGCAAGGGCGTCTCGGCGGTGTTTTCGCCGCAAAAGTCAAATGGATCAAGACAATGCCAGACCTGTCGCGCGCGAGGTGCACCCCGCCTTTGTCGAGCGCTTTGCCCGGCACGACATCACCCGCGGCCGCGATCGTCGGATATCGCAAACGGCCACGGGATCAAACCGGGGCGCAGCGGTTCATTTGCGCCAGGGCAAAAGAGGCTGGAACAAGGCAAACAAAATGCCGCCCCATCCGAACACGGCAAAGGACCCAATTCAAGCCGGGAAACCGGCCTTACAAATCGCGTGCCACTCGGATCGAACGGATTCGGAGGGCTATGTCGGATCAAGGGTTCGCCCTTCCAAATCCCCACACCGGGGCACCGGACCCGATTTGTGACAAAAGCACCGCTACCTATGGAAACAGCAACACGGCACGATTCCGCAAGATCATGTGCTCAAAATGCCTAAAGCGGCCGATCGCACCGAGTTGCGATCGAGCAATTGGGAGCTGGTGGCCGCGCGGCTTTGCTCTCCGCTCAACGGCAAAAAGCCGGCGCAACTATGACGCAGCCCCCGATGCTTCTAAAAGGGCCGACGATCCTCGCGATCGCCAAGCTCGAGCATTTGCCGCGCGCGCAAACATCAACAGCAACCTAAACAAGAGGCACCATGATCCCGAGAACCGTAAAAAAGGAAGCTGCCCAAGGCAAGCTGATTTCGATCGAGAGAGGGCGGGATTTTACCTAAACCCTATTGGGCAAGGTTTCAGTGGGGCGAATTTCATGCGGCTGGCCAACTTTGGCCGCATCTGCATCAGCACCGCGCCCCATGGCTCGCAGCAATCGGGCACGCCAGATACACCCCCACCTTTTTCCAACAGTAACCACCCAAAAGGAAACCATATGACTATCCAGACGTTTACGGCCCCGGCGCATGCGGCAAAACCCGCAACAAATCTAAAACTCGCAAAACACTACGCTGCCAGCGATTTTGGCATCGACGGGTTTTTCGGCGAAAAATAATCGCCTCAAAGGAGTTTTCGCGACGACAGCAACCGAAAGCTGGACCTATCAGAGCTCAGCGAGGACCAAGACGGCCGGGATCCTTGATCTGACGACATGCCCGAACCAATCGCGCAAAAGGTCGCGATCGAAACTCAATGCCGCTGCACCAGCTTTGCAAAGGCAATGGCCGAGATCGAGGTGCGCGCATGAGAACCACCGCAGAGCTCGAGCAAGCCGAGATCAAGGATGCCCTGCGCGCTTTCGTCGAGGAAAAAGACCGGCGCAAGTGATGCGACGGGATTCGGATCTCTTTTAGCAAAAGCGCCAAAAACAACGGGGATCCACGCGAACAAGACGAGATCCGCGCTTTCGGTCCGATTACGAAAACAGCCTAAGAGCTTGCCCTTGAAAGCCCCGCTCCGATCCGCGCGGGCTTTGCTGTGCTGGTAGCGGCTGGATTGGTAGCTCGAGGCACGCGGCCGAGGGGCGCGACATAGCAGCGGGGGAAATTACATGGAAAGATTTCCACGTCGACCACGCCTGATCTGGCGCAACGGCGATGATAGAATCGTGCGCAGGAGACGTTTGCCAGCTTTGCGCTTGCAAAGCCCGAGTATGACAAGGCGGCCGAGACTGTCGACCGGGCATGAATGTAGCGCTGCAGCACGGCCGCGGGGACGATCTACACGGCGCAAGGCATAGGCGAGATCCAACGCAAAAAGCCCCGCTTCCCGGAAAGGATGCGGGCTTTTTTGCGTTTTGAGTGCTTTGGGGCGGATTTGGGGGGCGAAACCGTGCATCTTGTCGGGCACCGTGCAAAAATCCGTGCAAGCGTTATTCCGAAACGCGCTAAGGTATTGATTTTTATGGGGGTAATTGCTGGATTCCGCTCGACCCTTAGCAGGGCGAGCGCCTTTCGACCACTCGGCCACGTCTCCGTTCGACGCGTATAATCCAGAAAACCCATGGGGCACAAGCGGTAATCTGAGAAAATAGGATGAATGTCGGTTAATAGCCGGATGCGGGGCTTTTTTATCGATGCTTTGTGGGTCGCGCAGGGCGATTGCGCCCACGTGAGCGCCCTCGGGGTCCGCCGATCTGCGCAGAATGGTGCGGTCAGGGGCGGTGCCAAGATCGTTTCGCAGGGAACCGAGCGGGCGTTTGTGGACGGGCCCGCCGGTTTGGATCAGGTGTGAAAAGGGAAGTGCAACACGTCACCGTCCTTGACGTATTATAGCTTTTGCCTTCGCGGCGCATTTGCCCCCCAGCGCCTCTTTGGCGGGGCCTTCGCCACCCAAGCCGGACGAAATCGTCATAGGCGATGGTTTCAGCCGGCGGATAAAGCCTTTTTTCGAAATCACCGTGAATCACACCGCAGCTGGGCGCAGAGGAAGTGCCGTGCCTTGGGGCGTTCCAGCACGGGCCTCTTTGGGGACCGACGGTAAAGTCATGTTTCCAAGGTGCAGCAGCTCCGTAACCCGGCGGATCAACCGGTCGAGCCCTCGGCTTCCTCAAGCCCCATTTTCGTCAAGGAAAACATTGCTGCTTCTTTCGGGGCTCCAGCTGGCTTGATTTTCCTCTTTCGATCTGCGCCCGAGATCACGACGTGGCTGGTTGCCCTGCGCCGCGGCGCCATCTCGCCTACTTTGGCGGGGACAGCGCGTTGCCTTTCTGCGGGCTCGATTCGCCAACGTTTGCACACGTAAAGGCACCCGCTTGGAAAGTCACAGCTGCAACAGGCGCCAGGGCTTTTGGCATCGTCGGCATCTATGTCGACGGTGCGTGCGGATTGCCGTTTTCGATGGCGGCTTTGCGCGGCGGCCAGGGCAGGGGCGGTCTTGTTGCGCTGCGTCCTTGTTTCGTTGCCCTTGATTTTGCGGGACCAGACCGGCGCGGCGTTTTTCGATGTTTCCAGATCGGCGTAGGGCATCAGTTCGGTTATCAATGGTTTTCGCGTCAGCCACGGGGTCAACGCGCCCTCTACGTGGGGTCAACGTCGCCGTCTTTCAAAACAGTCGCAGCACATGCGATAGGCCGTCTGTTTCGCGGATGTTGCAAAGGACTGGTTGCCCAGTCCTTTCGCCTTTTGGAACGCGCCTTTGACCAGACCGGCAATATCGGCGAACGTCATCCGTTGTGGGGATGATCTGCTTGGGGACCCGGCAATTTGGCCAGGTTTATCAAGGCGCGCATCCGGCAACCGCGGACTTCGCCGACGTTCGGTTCGATTGTGCATGAACGGGAAAAATGGCGCCTGCGCTGCCGCTGTTGTGGTCAGCGCGTTGAAGAGGGTCGGACTGCCGACATTCGGCAGAACACGATTCCCATCTTAAAGCCCATGACAAAGCATCCTTTATAAGTTGGCGTTGTCTAGGGTTTCAACGACTTTTTACGCCAAGTCTTTAGGCGCATTCCGCCGGTTCCTGCCGCGTCTGATAAATCGGATCCACGCAAGGATGATGAAACATCGGATGGGTCAACCCGCCCGAAAGATTCCACAGCCGGAATTTCCAGATCAGGAAAACGACAATCGGCCCGGAAAAATCCGTCCTTGTCAGGCAGGATGGAAAGCGCGGCAACAGCAGGGGCGAGTTACATTTAATTCATGGACGTTTGATGTAGGCGGGGGTGGCGCCAATTTTAAAGGACCGCGCCTCGCGTAGATGCATAAAAACAGCGCCTTGCCGCGGGAAGTTTTTTAGAAAAACCCCCAAAGCACCACCCGCGGATTGGATTGATTTCCCGCGATATATTCGGGGATTGCAGCAGGGTTAACGTAAAAAAGGCCCGCCCTCATGGAACCAACGTATGTCGACGCCAAAATTCGCTGACTGAAATCCCAATGGCAGGAAAGCCTTTGTTGGCCTATGTGATTGGCGGCGACCCAGACTTTGATACATCGCTCGAGATTGTGGCGCGGGTCTTTGGCCCGGCGGCTGGCGTCGACGTCATCGGAACTTGGGGCCTTTGCCCTCACCGATTTTCCGATTGGGGCCGAGTGGTTTTGCCGGCATTCAGTTGGCAGGGCAACCGCGCCCTTGGAAGGCGGGATGGGACACTTGGATAAAGACGCTGGCGGCTTGCCGCTTTGCTTTTTCCGGCGGAAACCCACGATGGACACGGGACGCCGATCGTCTTTTGATGGGGGGTATTACAACCCCGAATAACTTATTTTTCCAAGGGGGCGTGGGGATACCTTTCCTGAGGCCCGCCCAAAAGGAGCCCGGCGTTCGGGACGGGTTTGATTTCGTTGGGGGATTTTCTGCCGCCCGAAAGGGGAAGAACAACGAGCTTGTTTGCCAGGCGCAAGCCGCCGCAGAATGAATTTTATCTCTCTCTTTG